>JACZKY010022203.1_pt1 | contig 13580 bp, 14 predicted proteins | sample 8237611 | NCBI WGS metagenome assembly JACZKY01 (sample SAMN16148055, study PRJNA663545) | marine sediment metagenome | biome: sediments and biomass from bioreactor inoculated with such sediments; feature: coastal sediments; material: methane- and iron-fed bioreactor; isolation source: Bothnian...
GCGCGGCGCTCCAGAGGCTGACCCGCGAATCGTCGAACGACTGGCGCGGTTCGGCGACAAAGGCCGGCGGGACCGGACTGTCTGCGGATGCTTCCGGAAGATAGTCGCTGTAGGCCGCTACGATCATGCGCTCGAGCCCGCTCTCCAGGAGCGGCGCCCATTGCGCAAAGAGTTCCTGCGTAACCAGCGCCACCTTTGCCCCGCTGTCGCTGACGAAGTGCTCCAGCTCGAGCGTCAGATTCATCGGGTTGACCGGCACAACCACCGCATCGGCGCGCAGGATCGCGTAATAGCCGATCGCGAACTGCGGGCTGCTCTGCATGTCGAGCAGCACCCGGTCGCCGCGCCCCACCCCGCACTCGTGCTCGAGATAACCGGCCAGCCGCTCGGTCTCGGCCTGGAAGCGCGCATAACTGATCTCCTCACCGTAGAAGACGAGGAACGCCTTGTCCGGATAGCGCAGGGCCGAGACCTCGACGTTGCGGTAGAGATTGGTCTTGGGCAGCGTCAGATGATGGCTCGGCAGGTGCGTGGGCCAGTGGGCGTAGTGGCGATCCGACAAGGTTCCTCCGTCAGTTACCGGCAGGGGCGCTCAGGGCCTCAGTTCAGTGCGTTAGGTAGCGCGCGATCTCCATCTTGGCGATCTGGTTGCGGTGCACCTCGTCGGGACCATCGGCAAAACGCAAAGTGCGCGACTGCGCGTAGGCTGCCGCCAACCCGAAGTCTTCGCTCACGCCAGCGCCGCCATGCACCTGCATCGCCCAGTCGATCACCTGCAGCGCCATGTTGGGCGCCATCACCTTGATCATGGCGATTTCCTTGCGCGCCGCCTTGTTGCCGGCGGTGTCCATCATGTAGGCGGCATTCAGCACCAGCCAGCGCGCCTGGTCGATCAGGATGCGCGCATTGGCGATCCGCTCGCGGGTGACACCCTGGTCGGAGAGCGGCTTGCCGAAAGGCTTCCTCACCAGCGAGCGCTTGCACATCGCTTCCAGCGCGCGCTCGGCCACGCCTATCAGGCGCATGCAGTGGTGAATCCTTCCTGGTCCCAGGCGCCCCTGGGCGATCTCGAAACCGCGCCCTTCGCCGAGCAGAATGTTGCTCGCCGGTACGCGGACGTTCTCGAACGTGAGTTCGCCGTGACCATGCGGGGCATGGTCGTAGCCGAACACCCGCAGGGCGCGCTCGACCTTGACGCCGGGGGTGCGCAGCGGCACCAGCACCATCGACTGCTGGCGGTGGCGATTGGCGTTGTCGGGATCAGTCTTGCCCATGAAGATCAGGATCTCGCAGCGCGCATCGGGCGCACCCGAAGTCCACCACTTGCGGTCGTTGATCAAATACTCATCACCCTCGCGCACGATGCTGGCTTCGATGGTGGTGGCATCCGACGAGGCCACCCCCGGCTCGGTCATCGCAAAGCCGGAGCGAATCTTGCCTTCGAGCAGCGGCACCAGCCACTGCTTTTGATGCTCGGGTGTGCCGTAGCGCGCCAGCACTTCCATGTTGCCGGTATCAGGCGCCGAGCAGTTGAACGCCTCGGGTGCGATGTGCGAGCGCCCCATGATTTCGCACAGCGGTGCGTACTCGAGATTGGTCAGCCCGGCGCCGTATTCCGACTCCGGCAGGAACAGGTTCCAGAGGTCGTGTGTGCGGGCCTTGGCCTTCAGTTCCTCCATCACCTTGACCGGCTGGAACGCATCGCCAGCGGCGCGATTGGCGCGCACCTCATCGTGATAGCGTTCTTCGTTCGGATAGATGTAGGCGTCCATGAACGCGTTCAGCCGTTCCTGCAGGTCTCGCACTTTCTGGGAGTAGGAAAAGTCCATTGCTGCGCTCCTTGTGGCGTTGCCGATTTTCGATTATGGCGTAGAAAACTGGGCCGCATCGCGGCTCATCTCTGGGCAAAGCCCTCAGCCGCGACCTTGGTTGCCGCAAAATGTCCCTTCGCCAAAGCCTCCAATGGCGTCAATCCACCTAAGGACCCCTTCGGGGTGCTCATGAACTGCAGCTTCGTGGCGCCAGGCAGATCACCCAGCAGTTTGCTTACGGCTTCTAGATGCCTTCGGTCATACCTCGATTCTGCGAAAAACGCTGGATAGTAGCGTGAGCCCTGAAACTCCACGAAAAACACCCGGCCAGATTTCAGGGCTTTGCTCAGTGCCTGCCTGGTCCAACACATCCTTGCAGCAAATTCCGCCGGGTTCATGAGAGTCTGCGCCTCGATCAAGGTTTTCAGATATCGGCTGCTCTTTCGCGTCGCGGAGTCAGCCTTCCGATTTGCTTCTCGCTCCTGGAGAGTCCCGCGAATCTCCTCGAATTGTCGACCCAGGGTAGCGATCTGTCGCGCCAGATCACTCACTTCCGTCATAGGACTATCGGCCGCCGCTAACTGTTCAAGGAAGACTCGGCGCGGCAGCTTCTTGACCTTTGCTGCTGAGTGTTGCATGACGTCGAGAGACCACAGAAATTCCTGAACTGGTCCGTTTGCAGGCTTCCTGGCAGGCTGTCGATTGGCTGGGGCAGTCATGGTTTCCATTTCTCCGAAATGCTAAGCCCATGCTACGACCGTATGTCAACCATGTCAACCATGTCAACCAATGAAGATCTTGCCGTGGCAGGTTCTTGCAGCGGCACCTCTGTGCAAACTTTAGCAAGTTGCGCTGTATCGCCACGCGATATACTGTATGCTGATGATTCAGTACTTCAAATGCAGCGACACCGAAGACCTGCACCAGCGGCGCCGAGTGGCGCGCTGGGCGAACATTGAGACGGTGGCGCGACGCAAGCTGGATGAATATGACGAAAAAACTGCCCCCCATTCACCCCGGCGAACAACTGCGGGAGGAGTTCATGGTTCCTCTGGGGCTTTCCAGCAATGCGCTGGCGCGCGCGCTGAATGTGACACCAGCGCGCATTAACGAGATCGTGCGCGAGCGGCGCCGCATCACCGCTGATACCGCGCTGCGGCTGGCGAGGTTCTTCAACACCTCGCCCCAGTTCTGGCTAAACCTGCAAAACAGCTACGACGTCCAGTGTGCGGAGGACGCGGCCGGTCCGGCCATTGCCCACATCCGCCCGTGGCACGGGACTGTCGAGCATAGGGTGGTCTGAAGTCCCTGGCCTGTCGAGGCCAGTCGCAAGGCGACCAGGGACTACCTGAATCAAGGTGAAGCTGATGCCGACGATTGATGAATACGAACTTGAGATTCTCAGTTCCTATGAGAAGGGGAAGCTCAAGTCCATTGCCGCCAAGAGCGAACTCGCGAAGTTGGAGGCTGCTGCTCGTGCTACCGCGATCAATTCCATGACCTACAAGGGCTACACGGCGAGCATGGTCTTCGACGCGGAAGACAAGATCGTTGTTGGGCGTGTCCTCGAGATCGACGACATCATCTCCTTCCACGGCGAGTCGGTATCAGAGTTTGAAGCCAACTTCCACGCCGCCATTGATGACTATCTGGCCGCCGCCAGGGAACTTAGACTCCGATGATCTCGTTGAGGCCCTCCACGACCAGCACCAGGTCCTCCGGGGTGGAGCGACCGAGCTTCGCGCCGATGCGTTCAACGGACAGGGTTCGAATCTGGCTGATCTTGACCCACGAACGTTTGGGCAGTTTTGGGGAGATCAGTTCGTGGGTGAGAGGAAACCCCGCGCGCTGAGGCCGGCTCGTCAACGCAACCGCGATGACGGTACCGGAGCGCTCGTTGAACACATCGTGGCTGAGGATCAGTACAGGACGCAAGCCGGCCTGTTCGCGGCCACGGATGGGGTTAAGATCGGCCCAGCGAATTTCACCTCTCAGTATTCGGGCCACGACTCAAGCTCCAGGCCCAGGCCTTCCTCGGCAAGCGTCTTTTCAAACGCCGGATCGAGCTTTGCGCATTCCGATGCCAGGCGGCCACGCTCCATGCGCGCCAGCTTCTCGCTCACGGCAGCTTGAATCGCGCGACTACGATTGGGGAAGAGGCTCTTTGCGACCAAACCGTCCACGCGAATCAGCGTTTCCTGGTCCAGAGTAATCGCTATCTTTACGCTGCTCATATTCCACCCTTGGTATGACAATTGATCATACTACGGTCTTGCGCCCCGCGAATCTGCTCGAATTGTCGACCCAGGGTAGCGATTTGTCGCGCAAGACCGCTCACTTCCGTCATAGGACGATCGGCCACCGCTAACTGCTCAAGGAAGACTCGGCGCGGCAGCTTCTTGACCCTTGCTGCGGAAACGCCTGTGGTGACAACTTGTCGTGGCCTGTGACAACTACATCTACTTGGTACCGCTTGTCGAGGAGAGCGACCTATTTTTCCTCAAGACCGTCATCCCCAGTCGCAAGGCGACCCGGGACTATCTGGATCAAGGTGAAGCTGATGCCGACGATTGATGTGACGCCCTCCCGTAAAACTTAGACAGTTTCAAACTGGAATAGGCTGTTCCCAAGACCACCGCCGTCACACAATGCTGCTACCGCCGTCGACCACCAGAGCGTGGCCGGTGATGTGGCGCGCGGCTTCGGAGGCGAGGAACACCACCGCGCCCTTCAAGTCTTCCTCGCCGCCGATGCGGCGCAGCGGCATGCGCTCGAGCAGCGTGTCGCCGAACTGCCCGATCAGGCCGCTCGCCATCTTGCTCGGGAAGAAGCCCGGCAGGATCGCGTTGACGTTGATGTTGTACTGACCCCATTCGGAGGCCAGCGTGCGGGTGAAATTGATCGCCGCCGCCTTGGAGGTACTGTAGGAAATCGTGTTCATCCCCGGCGGCGTGCCGCGCAGCCCCGCGATCGAGGCGATGTTGATGATCTTCCCGGCACGCTTCGGGATCATTACGCGTTTGCCGACTTCGCGCGACAGGAAGAACATCGCGTCGATGTTGAGCGCCATCACCTTGCGCCAAGCGGCATCGGGGTGGTCCTCGGCGGGGGCGCCCCAGGTCGCGCCGGCGTTGTTGACGAGAATGTCGATGGTGCCGAAGCGCTCGAGCACCTGATCTACCAGTCCCGGAATCCCGTCGGGCTTGGAGAGATCGTTGACCACCGTCAGCACCTCGACCCCGAGCGCTTCCAGATGCGCCTTGGCCTGCGCCAGTTCGTCGGCCTTGCGCGCCGAGATCGCCACCTTGCAGCCCATCTCGCCGAGCGCCTCGGCCATCTGCAGTCCCAGCCCGCGCGACCCGCCGGTGATCAAGGCAATCTTGCCGCTCAGTTCGAATAGTTCTCGCACGCTCATGGTTTGATCCCCTTTTGTTTGACCGTCTCACCGTTACTCGGCAAACACAAAAGTATGCCTGATCGGGCACGCCCGAAGCCATTTCTCAAGGGCGCAGTTCTTCTATGCTACCGCCACAGACGCGATGGCATTCGACGCAAGTTCGACCACCCGTCTCGCATTCCCCTTCCAAGTCAGGTTGCGACGGGTAATCGTTTCCCGCGCCCCGTGGCCCAGCCGGCGCCGCAGTTCCGAATCGGAGCACAACAGCGTCAGCGCGCTTTCAAGCCCATCCGGCGCCGTGCCATCGAATAACAGCGCGTTCTCGTCGTCGCTGAGGATCTCCAGCAGGTTTGGTTCCTGAGGCGCAACGATCGCCTTGCCCAACGCCAGATACTCGATCATCTTCAGGGGCGAAGCGTAGGCCGTGACTGCCGGCTGCAGAGCAATATCGAAGGCGGCCACATGCTCGGGAACGCGCTCGCGATCAATGACCCCGGTGAAGGTAACGCGCTCACGAATCCCCAGGCGGCTGGCAAGTGCCTCGAGGTCAGCTCGTACCGGCCCGTCCCCGACGACCAGCAGGTGCGCGTTGGCGGGCGCCGCTGCGGACGCCATCCACGACACCACGCGATCAACACCGTGCCAATCGCGAACGAAGCCGGTAAATCCCAGGACCAAGCTTCCGGTCAGTCCCAGCGCTTGCTTCGCTGCCTCAGGGCTCGGTGCCTGTTCGAAGTGGCTTTCGTTGATTCCGTTGGGAATCACCTCGATCCGTTCTCGCGGAACGCCGTAGCCCATCACGTGCTGAGCCAGAACTTGCGTCACCGGCAATACTAATGATGCGTTCCGCCAGACAAAGCCTTCGGCCCAGCGCGCCATTCGCAAGAGCGACAAACCACCGCTGTTCTTTGCACGCTCCAGTACCAGCGGCGAATTCACTTCGAGCAATAGTGGAACGCGCAGCTTGCGTTGGATCATCACGCCTGACAGCAGGAACAGGTTGTAACGCTCGTAGATGAAGTGAGGCCGAAAGTCTCGTGCTGCAGCCGCGAGCTGCCGATACGCGACCAGCGAATAGGCCAACTCGAGCAATTCGTAGAGCGCCTTCGGAAGCCGGCTCTTGAGCGCATGAATCCAGCCAACCTTGCCGCCCATCCCGCTGTCCGCCGAGATCGACGGCGCTACCACGCGCACCTCGTGCCCCTGCTCGCGCAAGGCGGCAATCATCTCTTCGATGTGAACCGCCTGCCCGTCGCGCGATGCGGTCCGGTGGTGATAGAGAATCCGCATCCGGACGGACACGCTGCTACTTCAGCCCAAAGTGAATATTGGCCGTCAGGAAGCCGCGCTTGTCGCCGCAGTCGAAGCGCTTGCCGCCGAAGCGGTAGCCATAGAGCCCGGGCGAATCGATCTGCCCGACCAGCGCATCGGTGAGCTGGATTTCGCCGCCCGCGCCAGCCTTCTGCGTGGCCAGGGTCTCGAGCACGCTCGAGTGCAGGATGTAGCGCCCGACCACGGCACTGGTCGATGGCGCCTTGTCCACCGCCGGCTTCTCGACGATGCCGCTCAGTTTCATTACAGCACCGTCCTCTGAGGCCGCCTCGACGATCCCGTACTTGCTGACGTCCTCGAGCGGTACCTGCTCGACCGCCACCACCGACGCGCGGTGCTCGAGCGCCACCGGCCACATCTGGCTGAGCACCCCTTCGGGATAGCCGTCGATCAGGTCGTCGGGGAGCATGACCGCAAAGAACTCGTCGTGGCCGATCATCGGCGCGGCGCACAGCACCGCGTGGCCCAATCCGAGCGGCGACGACTGGCGCACGAACAGCACCCGCACGTGCGGCGGAATGATGTTGCGGATCGCTGCCAGCGCCTCGGTCTTGCCCTTGGCCTCGAGTTCGGCCTCGAGTTCCGGGCTGCGGTCGAAGTAATCCTCAACCGCACGCTTCGAGCGCCCGGTGATGAAGATCAGTGTGTCGCAGCCCGCCTCGATCGCCTCGTCGACCGCGTACTGGATGATCGGCCGATCGACGATCGGCAGCATCTCCTTGGGAATCGACTTGGTGGCGGGCAGGAAGCGCGTGCCCAGCCCGGCGACCGGGAAGACAGCTTTGCGGAGTTTCACGTTTTGCGGCACCTTTGGTTAGCAAGGCTTGATAATCAAGTAAGGATCAGGCCATTCTATTCGTTCTTGCGAGACGGCTACTCGTCGTCTGAATCAGCACCGCCCTGGTCACGTCCCATGCGTCGCTCCAACCAGTGCTTGATTCCCACGGCGGCATTCACGGCCCTCATGCGGGCGTTCGGCCGGTCGATCCAGGCCCAATTGAGTTCGCGCTCACCCTGCGCCAGCGAGCGCTTGTACCTGGCATCTCCGGCAAGGAAGTCGTACTCCGCAAGACCCAGTGCGCCGTAGTGTTCGATCGCCAGCGCATGAGTGCAGAGCCCTGGCTTGAGCTTGGGGTCGGCTTCGTACTCGAAGCCGGACTGATAGAAGTAGACCTTGCCCTGGTGCACGAAGTTGTAGAGATAGCCGATTGCTGCGCCACCAGCCCTTGCCACGACCAGATCGACGTGGCTTGCGCCTTGTCCGCGGGCAATGAGGCTGCGGTGAAACTGCATGATCTCGTCGGTCCGGAAGCCACCTACCCCGCCCCGTCGCTCCCAGAGCGCCCGATGGCGCGCCCCCAGTTCTTCCATGAAGGCCACGGCCTCATCAGGGGTCGCAGCGGCTGTCAGCTCAACCGCACCACGCTCCGCGTAGAGCTTCAGGCTGCGCCGCAACTGGCTCCGGGTATTTTTGGACAGCGCCCGTTCATAGGACTCGGCGCCACCGCCGGCCAGCGGCACGAACAGGCTCGGTTTGGCAACCGAGTCGCGGGTTCCGGGCAAAGCACCTTTGAACAGGCGCTCCAATACGGAATCTCCCGCAAACCCCGGCAGATACAGGCGGTCCCATTGCATGGTCGCAAGCACACCAGCCAGCGAATCGGCGACCCGATCCTCGTAGCCGGCCCGGCACAGCACGTCGTTGTACTCGACCCAGGGAGAGTTCTCGCCATCCTCGGCGCCAGTGCCAATTACCAGTAGGTGTACCGGAACCGGTCCGCGCTTCGAGCGCCTGCTGAGCAGCACTGTGCCGGCAACGCAGGTGTCGCCGTCGTACCAGGAGATCCATTGCCCCGAAAACGGCGCGCTGAATACCTCGATCCAGGTCTCGACATAGGCCGGAGAAAGGAATGGCGAAGCGTTGGCAGCGGCTTCGAGAAGCGCCGGCCACCAGTGCGGGATGCCGGCCCCTGAAAACTCCTCGGTGATGTGTCGCAACTGATTCATAGCCCCCCAGGGGCAGCGACTGCCGCCCCGCTACATCCGGAAGTCTAAGGGTTCTGCCGCGATAAGACAGTCCAACTCCGTCACGCTGTGTCTACAATGCGAGGCAACCCTGTGTTAAGAATCAGCATGGCAGACCAGCACTAGATACGCGATGAACGACGGCATCACCATCAAGCCAGAGTTCCTGGAAGGATTCGCCAACGGTCCGCGCTTTGCCGTCTGGCTGACTCCCAGCGGCTCGGAGCCGATCGGTGCGGTGCTGTGCCTGCAGCCGATCGGCGAGGAGATGAGCCACTCGCGCCGGGTGCTGGCGCTGCAGGCGCGCCGCCTGGCGAGGCTGGGCTGGGCGGTGCTGATGATCGACCTCTACGGCTGCGGCGATTCGCCGGGCGACATCGATGACGCGACGCTGGGGCGCTGGCGAGCCGACCTGCTGCGCGCGACCATGCACGTGCGCGAACGCGCCTCCGGGCCGACCATCCTGTGGGGAACCAGGGTCGGGGCGCTACTCGCGGTCGACATCAGCGCCGCGCTGGTGCAACTGGTCGATGCGCTGATTCTCTGGGCGCCGCCGCCGCTGGGACGCACCTGGCTGGCAAGCTGGCGCCGGCTCGGCAGCCAGGAGAACGTCGCGCGCGCGCTCGCCCGGGCGCGGGCCAGGCGCGCTCACGCCAGTGCCGGACACGGCGCAGCTCCTGTGGCAAAGGCCGATCTTTCTGGCCCGCCAACCGACTGGCCGTCCACGACGTTTGACACCGAACCCAGCCCAGCCACAGTGATCGCCGCCTTTTCCCGGCCGGCAACTGTTCGCACCGAGCCGATCATGGCGGTTGGCAATCCCGACGACGAATTCGAGGTGATCGGCGGCGCACGCTATCTCAAGTCGCTGCTCACCGACATCGGCGAGCTGTCGCTGGCCCCCAACCGACTCTCCGAAGCGGCCGGAGAACCACCCGCGGTTTTGATGGTGGAGATGCGCGCCGAATCACAACGCTCGATGGTGCCATCCAAGATGCTCTCGGTCGTGGCCGAAAGATGGCTCGACGCCGGCTACCTGCTTACGGCCCGAACAGTTCATGCCCGGCCGTTTTGGTCGAGCTTCAGGGCCGACGTTCCGGTTGAGGTTTTCGAGGTCACCGAACAGTTCATCGAGGGCCTGCGATGAGCTGGGGATTCGACGAACAGGCGGTCAGCGTCACCGGGCTGCATGGCCAGGTGATCGGCGTCTTTCGGCCGTCACCGATACCGACCGGGCCGATCGCCCTGATCGTCGCCGGCCGACCACACACCCGTTATGGCCCACATAGGATGTTTCACCAGCTCGCCCGCTGGCTGGCCGATCGCGGCATCTCGTCGCTGCGCATCGACTGCGGCGGCTGGGGAGACAGTGCCGGCCAGGGGGACAACCTGGAAGAGAGCGTGGACGACATCGTCGCCGCGCTTCACTACCTGGGCCGCGAGCACCCCGACCGGCCGCTGGCGCTGGTGGGATTGAGCGAGGGGGCGTCGGCGGCGGTACTGGCGGCGGCATCCACTGAACTGCGACTGGGGGCCGACCGGATTGTCGGCATCGCCCTCATCAACCCCTGGGTGCGCTCCGAGCGGATCATCTCGCCCCCGGCACTGCGCAGCGAGAGAAAGCCTGGTTTCTTCTCGAGAGCATTCTGGGCACGGCTGCTCCGCCCCAAGCCCGAGCCGGTAGATTCGCACGCGCAAACCATGTCGGACGCCCTGTTAGCGGCGCTGCAGGTGTGCGACCAACGCGTACTGACCGTGCTTGCCGGCGAGGACGCGACCGCGGATGACACCGAGGACCTGATCGGCAGCGACCCGCGCTGGCGCACCCTGCTGGGCAACAGCCGCAACCTCTTGCGCGTTCCCGGCGCCGACCACACCTTCTCGTACCCCGACCACTGGCGCCATGTCTGCGATTGGCTGTCGTCGGAGCTGTCGGAGCAGTCGTAGAAATCACCCGGCAGACGGTCCGCAGGCCGCTGGTTCCGGGACGAGACGATCCGAGCCGATTTGCAGGAATTCGCTGCTGCGCGCGGAACTGCCATCGCTGGCCGGAGTGTCGCCGTTGGGGTTGAGGCGAGCGACGCCCGGCAGCGGTTGATCGGACCAGGAGTCGAGCACCGTCGGTGGCGTTGGCGCAGTGGAATAGTTGCCGGGCGAAATCGTGCCCACGTTGCCGTCTGAAGCGACGGCGTCAGTTGAACCGGCATCGCCGGCAACCCCTGCACTGGCGGACGGGGTATGCGCCCAGAGGCGCGCCGGCGACTGCATCCGCATCATGGCGTGCAGGCGCACCGGCCAGCGCAACAACGCTCGCCCCTCGTCGTCGCGGGCGCGATAGTAAGGGCAGCGCCACGACTGGCCAATTTCCGCGCCCGCCTGATTCAAGCCGACCGACCCGGCGGGCAGCGGCACCGCGCCCAGCATCCTGGGAGCTGCTGCGCGACAGTGATCGACAATTTCCATCCACCAGACTGCCAACGGAGCAACGAGCGGCACGGCCAGCGGCACGCCAACGGTAAGTTCGAGCTTGAGCAGGTTGGCATCGGCCAGCGTCTGCCGGGAGATTGTCCCGATCGCGCGGGTGCGATAGCGCAGGTTGTCGTTCGGGATCTCGATGGCACCTGCCACCGGATCACCCATGGCATCGCGGGCCGGCTCTCCCCAGTCGTCGAAACTTGCCCTGGTCGGTGACAGTTGCCGCCAACTTAGCCAGCCGGCAGCCTTGCCGCTCTGGACCTTCGCCAACGCAGCCGGGAGGGACGCCGAAACCGGTTGCCCGGCCGCAGCGCCACCGAAATACGGCAGCATTCCGTGAGCCAGACCGCGCTCGATCGAGGCAGCGCTGGCGGCGCTCACGGCCCCGGCTCGGGTGGCCTGCTGAAGTGCGTAATCGAGCGCCTGGCGGGCATTGAAGAGCAGCCCCCACTGCAAAGTCCCCAGTCCGAGCAGGAGCACGAACGGCGCCGCGACCAGCCACTCGACGGTGCTGCTGCCAGCCATCCGACTGCGACTTGCGGTGCCTGATGATATTGCCGGCGGCGAGCGCCTCGCTTCGACGATGCAGACCCGTGAGCCATGCCGATCGCTGCCTTCCCAGTTCAAAATCAATCCCGGACGGATTCCCGCTTCGCTGGCGAAACCGCTGGCCAGTTCAAGAGCGCCGCGACTGCCCCAACAGACCCGCAGCCGGCGCGGTGGCAACTGCTCGTGCACCGCCACCACGCACCCCTCGGAGTCGACGAACACCACGTCGATCGGGTGAGTCATGCCGAAGGTATGGATCGCGCAGCACGGCTCGATCCATAGCCCCTGCCGGGAAGTAAGCGGCGGGCGGCCGATGAGTCCACGCAAGCGGCTGAGAAAGGTCGCGGCCACGCGCACCTCGACTCTACGCCTGGCTGGTTCGGCGGGGCGCTGGCCAACGCCGTGCCTGGCTGATTCAGGAAGACGCTGACCGACGGTGCGCCGGGCTGAATCGGGCCCGACTGATCCAATTTCACGCCTCACTGGAGCAGCCCCTGTTCAAGCAGTTGCACCACCACCGGGAAGAGCAGGATCGCGAAGGTTCCCGGAAAAATGAACACCACCAGCGGCAGGAGCATCTTCACTGGCGCCTCGGCGGCCTGCTTTTCGGCTCGCAGGAAGCGTTCGCTGCGGCGCTGCTCGGCTTGCGCGCGCAACGTGGGGGCGAGATCCGCTCCCTGGCGCTCCGCACCACGCAAGCTCGCGACCATGCTGGTCACCGCCGGCAAGTCGAGCCGCTCGGCGACTTGGCGCAAGGCCTCGTTGCGCGGCCTGCCGGCCTTGACATCACGCAGCGCGCGCTCCAGTTCGTCGCGCAACGCGCCGGCAGGCCCTCGTTCCACTGCCTGCGCGATCGCCGCCGGCAGATGAAGCCCACCTTCGACGGCCAAGGCAATCAGGTCGAGCGTGAAGGCCAGTTGGCGCAGGGTCTGGGCTCGCCGGCGGGCGATCCGGTCGCGCAAGGCAGCTGCCGGCAGGATCGCGCCCAGCAGCCCTCCCCCCACTGCCGCCGGCAGCCACGCAGTCTCGACCATCAGGGCCAGGGCAGTTGCCGCGGCCGCACCGATGGCTGCCGCGACGATCCGCCCGGCGAAGAACTGCTCGGGGCGCATCGTGAAGTCCAGTCCGGCCAGCGCCAGTTGCCGTCGGCAGCGTTCCTGGGCAGCGTCACCTGGCAGTTCCCCGAACTGATGCGCCACCAGATCAATGAGCGGCCATCCCAGTCGCCAGAGCAGTGGTGGAGGATCGCGATGGCGGCGATCCTCGCTCGGCACCTCCGCAGCAGCACTCAGGACCGAGCTAGCCGTCAGCACGATCGCGGCAAACATCAACGCCAACGCCACAGTGAGCATCATTCTCAGACCTCAATGGCGACGATGCGCCGTATCAGATAGATGCCGGCGGCCTGCGAGACCAGCACGAACGAACACACCGCCAGGCCGATGCTCGTGCCAAACAACGCGCGCATGGAGTCCGGGTCGATGGCGAACAAGACCCCGGCAAGAGCGAATGGCAACAGTCCCATCACCAGCGCCTGCAGGCGCCCCTGCGCGGTAAGCGCACGTATCCGGCCTTCGAGAGCGATCTTGCGGCGCGTGGTCTCGGCGAGCGAGTCGAGCGCCCCGGCGACGCTGCCACCGGTGGCAGCACCTATGCGTAGCGCCGCTACCAGCAGCCGCGTTTCCTCCAGCGGCATGCGAACCTCGAGGTTGGTCAGGCAGCGCTCTAGGCTTGCGCCGAGATGCTGTTCGCGCAGCAACAGTTGCAGTTCCTGGCCCGCCGGCGCCGGGATTTCAGCGGCCGCCTGGGCCAGCGCCTGGGAGAGCCCGTTGCCGGCGCGCAGTCCACCCGCCACCAATCCGATCAGGTCCGGGACCTGGTCCCTAAAGCGCCCTTCGCGCCGGCGGCGCAGCCGGCGCAGCAACAACCTCGGCAGAAACCCGCAGCCCAGCGCCGCGGCGACCCCTGCCAGAACGTTGCCGCTGACCAGG
>JACZKY010019646.1_pt1 | contig 13558 bp, 12 predicted proteins | sample 8237611 | NCBI WGS metagenome assembly JACZKY01 (sample SAMN16148055, study PRJNA663545) | marine sediment metagenome | biome: sediments and biomass from bioreactor inoculated with such sediments; feature: coastal sediments; material: methane- and iron-fed bioreactor; isolation source: Bothnian...
CTTCTGATCTTTGCCGCTGTCGCCGACGGCGGCAGCTTCAGCCGCGCGGCCGAACGGCTCGGACTGCCACGCTCCACGGTGTCGCGGCGCATCGCCCTGCTTGAGGAAAGGCTTGGACAGCGCCTGTTGCTGCGCACTACCAGGCGGGTCGCGATCACCGGGTTCGGCCAGCAATTGCTCGAGCACGCCCGCCAGGTTGCAGCCGAAGTGGCCGCCGCAGAGGCCTTGGGCGAGCATCACCAGACGCTGCCGAGCGGTCGGCTGCGGGTGTCCATTCCCAGTGACTTCGCCAACCTGTTGCTGGTCGACATGTTCGCGGCCTTCGCGGCACTGCACCCGGCCGTGGCGCTGGAGCTCGATCTGTCGCCGAGGAGAGTGGACCTGCTGGCGGAGAACTTCGATGTTGCCGTGCGCATGGGCAAGTTGCCCGATGACGGCTTGCTCGCCGCGCGGCGCCTGGCAACCCTGCCAAGTGGCCTCTACGCCGCTCCTTCGTACCTGGCCGAACGCGGCGACCTCCATTCTCCTGCGGAGTTGATGGCACACGACGCGCTACGGCTGATTTCCTCCGGTGGCGAGGCGGCAGGCTGGACCCTGCTGCGCGACGACCAGCGTTGGGAGGGCACCCCCCCCGCGCGAACGGCGGCCAACTCACCTGAACTGTTGATGCGCCTGGCTGCTGCCGGCACCGGAATCGCGGCGCTGCCCGAGTTCTTCGCCGCACCGGCGGTGCGCAGAGGAGAGTTGCGCCGCGTCCTGCCCGACTGGTCACTGCCGGTATTCACCGCCTGGGCGGTGTTCCCGGGACGGCGCCTGATGCCGGCGAAGACCAGGGCGTTCATCGACATGCTGGTCGCAGCGCTGAACTCCTGCAATGAGGACGCACTACCCGCCGCCGACCCCGACCGCGGTGCTACCCATGCTTAAAGGGCAACGTTCGTCGGGCCAGCGCTCCCGTGCGAGGTATCGGAGCTTGTGGCCTCTGCGGGAGCTGGGATACTGCCCCACTAGTTCAACAGGGGTGAGGCATGGAAATTTCAAGGGTACGTACCGGACTGACGCTCGCGATAGTCTGCGCCGGCCTGCTCGGTGCCAGTGCCGTGATGGCCGACAAGCCGGAGCGCGGCGGCGGCAAGGACAAGCATTCCAACAAGGATCGGCGCGACGACCGAACAGTAGTCAAGGTCTACTTTGGCGACTCGCAGCGCACGGTCGTGCGTGATTACTATGGCAAGCCTGGGCGCAGCGGAAAGTGTCCGCCGGGGCTGGCCAAGAAGCACAATGGTTGCGTGCCACCGGGCCACGCCAGGCGGTGGTCCAAGGGCCACCCACTGCCGCGAGACGTCGTCTATTATCCGGTGCCGCAGTCGGTCGTCGTGCAACTCGGCGTGCCGCCGTCCGGGCACCGCTACGTGCGCGTCGCTGGTGACATCCTGATGATTGCCGTCGGAACCGGCATGGTGGTCGACGCGATCCAGGACCTTGGCGGCAGGTAGTCAGGTCTTGGGGGGGCGGTTCGTCGGGTAGCATTCCGTCGCCGGATCAATGTGCATCCACGGCCGCGCGCTCTTAGTCCAAATGTTCATCGTCAACCTCATGTGGTTCGAGTCGTCGAGCGTCCCAACCTTGATGACCATCACCTCGGGCATCGTCGCGCGTTGACTATAGATCGGCGATCCGCAGTCCCCGCAGAAATAGCGGTTGAGCGTGTTGCCACTGGCCGCGGTGTCGGCGAAGACTCTTGGTTTACCGGCGGTGAACGTCACCGCGCTGGTAGCGGCCACGGCGTTGTGCATAGCGCCGCTGCCGGACGACTTCTGGCAATTGGTGCAGTGGCAGGCGATGATGTTCTGGAGCGGCTGGTTGACCGTGTAGCGGACCTTTCCGCACAAGCAACCACCGTTGATCTGGTCGGACATGTCTCCTCCTTGGTGCCAAGATGGCGATATTTGCTGGCGGGTGATGATACCGCGCCAACCGCGGTTTCATTACTTCGCTTATCCTAAACGCAACGTCGACCATCACGATCTGTACTGCGTCAGATCGCTTGCCCGAGGAAATCATGAATTCACGAATGAAAACATTGCTGGCCATGACCGCGCTCCTGGTGGCCACCCACGCCAACGCGCAGCTCACCTTCTTCGAGCGCGAAGGCTTCGGCGGGCGCTCGTTCACCGCCAACGGGGCGGTGGTGAATTTCGAGCGTTATGGCTTCAATGACCGCGCCTCCTCGGTGGAAGTTCGAGACGGAGAGTGGCAAGTATGCGAAGACGCTGGTTTTGGCGGACGCTGCGCGACTCTGCGCCGCGGTCGTTACCCCTCGCTCGCGGCGATCGGGTTCAATAACCGGGTCTCATCGACGCGCCCGGTGGATCGCCCCGAATGGCGTAATGAGCGCCGCCCCGCTCCGCCGCCCGTCGTGGCCCAGATAACGTTCTTCGAACGCCGGGGCTTCGAAGGGCGTTCTTTCACGTCCATGGACGAGGTACGCAATTTCCGGCGCTTCGGTTTCAACGACGTTGCGTCGTCGGCCGAAGTGGTGGGCGAGCGCTGGGAAGTTTGCGAGGACGTCCGCTTCCGCGGACGCTGCGTCATTCTGCGCCCAGGTCGCTACCCAACACTAACCGCCATGGGTCTCAATAATCGCGTCTCGTCGACGCGGCCAGTGGCAAGCGGCATGCACATCGACGAACGCCGCTATGCGCCCGCCCCGCTGGCGGCACCAGATTTCCGGCGCCGCGACGAGGAGCGGATCTATCAGGCCCAGGTCACCTTGGTACGCGCGGTGGTGCGGGAGCAGGAGCGCCGCTGCTGGATCGAGCGCGAACAGGTCACGGTCGAGCGTGACAACACCGCGCCGGGAGCGATTGCCGGCGCCGTCATCGGCGGCATTCTCGGGCACCAGCTCGGTGGCGGCAGTGGCAAAGATCTCGCCACGGTCGGTGGAGTGCTGGCCGGCGCCGCCGTCGGAGCAAACCTGGGTCGCGACAGTTCCGGCACCCAGGTGCAAAGCCAGGATGTGCAGCGCTGCACGAGCGCACCCAGGTCTGCCCGGCCCGACTACTGGGAAGTCACCTATGTCTTCCGCGGCCAGGAACATCACGTGCAGATGACCACCCCTCCGGGAGAAACGGTCGATGTCAACGAGCTGGGCGAACCGCGCTTCTGACGGCGCAACGGGACGACCGCGCAGCGGGCTCCGCGTCGTCCTGACCGGTGTCGCGCTGGTGCTGGCAGCGTGCACCAGCGCACCTCCTGCCCCCACGCCACCGCCAGCTGCGCCTAGGATCGCCCTGGCGCTCGGCGGCGGCGGTACCCGCGGGTTCGCCCACATCGGGGTGATCAAGACACTCGAGGCGCAGGGAATCGTTCCTGATATCGTGGTTGGCACCAGCGCCGGCGCGGTAGTTGGCGCACTCTACGCCGCCGGCTACAGCGGCTTCCAGCTCCAGGAAATGGCCATTCCGCTGCAGCGCGACTCAATCGTCACCGGGGTCATGACCAAGCGCGGTTTTCTCGAGTGCGACGGACTGCGTCGCTACGTCAACGAGCGGGTCGGGCAACGCCCGCTGGAGAAGCTCACTCGTACTTTCGGGGTGGTTGCCACCAACCTCAAGAGCGGCAAACCGATCGTCTTTCGTACCGGCGAAACCGGACTCGCGGTGTGCGCCTCCAGTGCGGTGCCGGCCCTGTTCGTGCCGGTCAACATCAGCGGCCGCGACTACGTTGATGGTGGCTTGGTGAGCCCGGTTCCAGTGAACATCGCGCGCAACTCGCTGGGTGCCGACTTCGTGATCGCGGTCAACATTTCAAGTCGCCCCGAGGACAATCGCACCGACGACGTGATCGACGTCCTGCTGCAGAGCTTCGACATCATGGGACAGACCATCAACCGCGCCGAACTGGCCGGTGCCGACGTGGTAATCAGTCCGGTCACCGCCGGGATCGCCCAGACCACCATAGACGATCGCCACAAGGCGATCCTCGAGGGCGAGAAGGCCGCGCAGGCCGTGATACCGGAACTGCGCCGCAAGCTCCAGGCCTGGCGCTCGGGGCGCTGAAAAAAGCGGCGTAGCCCAGGGCATTCGCCAGGGCGGAACGCCTACATCCCCGGCATCGAGAAACCGAGAGCCTGCAGCGCGGCGAGCAGTTCGGCGCGTTGTTGCCCGCTCAGGCTGACCAGCGGCGGGCGCACCGCGGCAAATCCTTCGTCACTGGCGAAATGCGCCAGGGCCGCTTTCATGGCGGGAATCATCGGGAATTTCTGGAACGTGTTCCTGATCGCGTCGAGAGCCTGCTGCTGGGCGTCGGCGTCAGCCTGTTGCCAGCTGCCGTAGAGCCGCGCAATCGGTCCGGGATTGACGTTGCCAGTCGCGGTAATGCAGCCGGCGCCGCCGGCGCGCAGTGTCGCCAGCAGAAAGCTTTCGCTGCCGGCGAAGACATCGAACCCCTGGGGCTGAAACTGCTCGAGCATCGCCCGGGTGTTGTCCCAGTTGCCGGAACTGTCCTTGATGCCGGCGATTGCGCGCGGATAGGCCTTGAGCAGACGTTCGATCAGCGCGAGGCTGATCGGCACCTGCGAGACCTGGGGGATGTGGTAGAGGTAAATACGCAGCCGCTCATCGGCGACCCGCTGGATGACTTCGGAATAGCTGGCGAAGAGCCCGTCGTCCGAGACGCCCTTGTAGTAGAACGGCGGCAGCATCAACACCCCGGCGGCGCCGTGGCGCACTGCGTGCCCGGTCAACTCGACGGTGTCGGTCAGGGCACAGGCGCCGGTGCCCGGCATCATCCGGTTGCCGGGCACGCCCGCCGCGATGAGCGCGTCGAGCAAGCGCATCTTCTCGCCAACCGACATCGAATTGGCTTCCGAATTGGTACCGAACACCGCCAGGCCGACATCCTGGGTCAGCAGCCAGCGGCAGTGCCTGACCAAGCGGGCCGCGTCGGGGCTGAGGTCAGCCGCGAACGGCGTAAGAACAGGCGAAAAGACGCCGCGCAGTCGAGTCGATGTCGTCATGATTTACGGTTCCGTTTGATTCGTCGCCGAATGATAGCAGCGCGTCGAGTGCGGTAACCGTGCGCGAGCGCCTGGGCGCGTTGGGCGCCCAGGCGGAAACCCGTTGTCAGACCGCAGCCAGCGCCTGCTCGAGATCGGCAATCAGGTCATCGATGTGCTCGATCCCGACCGACAGCCGCACGGTATCCTCCGCCACCCCGGCCTTTGCCAGTTCCACCGGCGAGAGCTGGCGATGGGTGGTCGAGGCCGGATGGCAGGCCAACGACTTGGCGTCGCCGATGTTGACCAGCCGGGTGAACAGTTGCAGGGCGTCCTGGAACCGGGCACCACCATCACGACCACCCTGGGCGCCGAAGGTGAGGATGCCCGATGGCCGACCACCCAGGTATTTGCGCGCCAGTTCGTGATCGGGGTGGCCCGGCAGTCCGGCGTAATTGACCCATTTCACTTTATGGTGCCCCTGCAGAAACTCGGCTACCTTGCGGGTGTTTTCGGTGATCCGCTCCATGCGTAGGGCCAGCGTTTCAATTCCCTGCAGGATCAGGAAGGCGTTGAACGGGCTGATCGCCGCGCCGGTGTTGCGCAACGGCACCACACGGGCGCGGCCGATGTAGGCGGCGGCACCGAGCGCCTCGGTGTAGACCACTCCGTGGTAGGAAATGTCGGGCTCATTGAGACGCCGGAACTTCTGCTTGTGCTCGGCCCACGGGAACTTGCCGCTGTCGACGATCGCCCCCCCAATCGAATTGCCGTGGCCGCCAAGATACTTGGTCAGCGAATGGACCACGATGTCGGCGCCGAACTCGAACGGTCGCAGGAGGTAGGGGGTGGGCACGGTATTGTCGACAATGAGCGGCACGCCATGGGCGTGGGCGATCGCCGCGATCCGCTCGATGTCGGTGATATTGCCGAGCGGATTGCCGATCGATTCGACGAACACGGCCTTGGTCCGGGAATCAATCAATTTCGCGAAGCCGTCCGGGTCGCTGTGGTCCGCGAAACGGGTCTCGATCCCGAACTGGGGCAGCGTATGGGCAAACAGGTTGTAGGTCCCGCCGTAAAGGCGCGCCGAGGAGACGATGTTGTCGCCGACTTCGCTGATGGTCTGGATCGCGTAGGTGATCGCCGCCTGGCCGGAGGCCAGTGCCAGGGCCGCAATTCCGCCCTCGAGCGCCGCGATGCGCTGCTCGAGCACGTCCTGGGTGGGGTTCATGATCCTGGTGTAGATGTTGCCAGGCACCTTGAGGTCGAAGAGGTCGGCGCCGTGCTGGGTGTTATCGAAGGCGTAGGAAGCCGTCTGGTAGATCGGCACGGCGACGGCACGAGTGGTGGGGTCCGGCTGGTAGCCGGCGTGGACGGCCAGCGTCTCAAGCTTCATGTGGTTCTCCTGGGGAATCGGCGGCGGGCACGGACATCCCGCTTGCTCGGGCGCCATTATTGGGCCGGCGCGAGCGCAGCGGAAATACGAATTTCTGCTTTGCTTATTCAGTGCCGTGCGCGAGGCGATCGGCGACGATCCGCAACATCAGCGCCGCTGCCGGAGCGATCAGCTCATCGGGAAACTCATAGTCCGCGTCGTGTAGCGCCGCGCACGCTGTTCCCGAACCGATGCCGAAAAGTGCTCCCGGCCAGCGCGCGGTGAAGCGACCGAAATCCTCCGACCAGCGAAACGGTTCGGGCACGAGGATCAGTTCCAACGGCGCCGCCACCCGCCGGATGCAGGCAATGGCCTGCTCGTCATTGCTGGTCGCAGCGTAAATATCCTCATAGCTGATCTTAACGCCCAGGTCCGCGGCATCGGCAAGCCGGAGCGCAGTCGCCTCGCAATGCTCGATCATCCGCGCCATGGTCTCGTCTGACTCGCAGCGCAGGGTCGCAAAGATCGAGGCCAGGGCTGGCGCGGTACCGAAGGCGCGTTCACCGAGCCGGGCCCCGACCACCGTGGCAAACGCCAGTTCGCCAGTGCCGGCGAACTCGGTGCCCAGCGCGTCGCACGTTGCGATCAGCTGGCACATCGCGCCTGCCGGGCTGCATCCGGTCTCGGGCTGGGCGGCATGGGCGGCACGGCCGGTGAATTCGACCACCATGCCGCGCGAGGCGCAGCTGAAAGTGCCGGGGCGCACCACCACCGCTCCGAGCGCGTAGCCCGGCAGGTTATGCAACGCAAATACCCAGTCGGGGCGCAGTTGCCCGAACTTCGGGTCCGCGATGACCGCGGCGGCGCCCACCCCGGTTTCCTCGGCACTCTGGAAAAGCAGGACGACCCGGCCGCGGCGCGGACGCGTTGCCGCCAGCAACTCCGCCACCGCTGCCATGATCGCCATGTGCCCATCGTGTCCGCAGTGATGGGCGGCAGTGCCGAACCCGCCAGCGGGCCCATTCGCGGTGGCCCCGGCGACCGGCACGGCGTCGAGTTCGCAGCGCAGCAGCACGGTCGACCCGGTGGCCGCGGCACCGAAGGCAAAGGCCAGGCTGGTGCCGCCCAGGCCGGTCAAAGTCACGTCCGGGCGAAGCGGGGCCATGAAATCGGCGACCAGGCGCGCGCTCCGATGCTCGCCGCCCGAGAGTTCGGGATGGCGATGGAGCGCCTGGTGCAGTTCCAGCGGGGACACCACTACTCGCCGCGCGACTCAGACGTGGAGCACGGTGAGCCACGCGCTCGCCGGCTGGTTGCTGGGATTGCTGATCGAGTGGGGAACGTCGGCGTTATAGCGCACCAGTTCACCGGCCTTGACCGCCCGCCTGGTGTCGCCGCTGCCGATGGTCAGGGCGCCACCGATCACGAACACGTGCTCGCTGGTGCCCGGCGCGTGGGCCTTGCTCTCCAGTTTGCCGCCAGCACTGGCAATCAGCTCATACCACTCGTGCGAGCCGGCGGTCGCCATCGGTCCGAGCACGCGTAGCATGATGAGACCATCGGCGCTGCTGATCAGCGGCAACTCATGGCCGGCGACGACATCGAGGTCGGCGCCATGGGGCTGTGTGCCCAGCACTTCGCCGATCGAAACTCCCAGGGCGGTGGTGATCCGCCACAGCGTAGCAACAGTGGGATTGGTGGCGTCGCGTTCGATCTGGGAGAGCATCGAGCGCGAGACCCCTGACATCTGCGCCAGGGTCTCGAGCGACAGCTGTCGGGTCTTGCGCAGCCGCCTGATGGTCGATGCCACTGAGGGTGGCTCACGTTCCGAGATCATGGAATCATTTCCCTTATGTTGACTTTTCACTCAATCCGTTCCACTATAACGGAAATACTCCCGGTTCGGAAAAGGCCATGACAGCGACCCCGCGAATCCTCATCACCGGCGCCAACGGACAGATCGGCACGGTGCTGGCGGCGGCACTGCGCGCCGCCCATGGCCCCGACGCGGTGCTGGGCACCGATATTGTCGCCCCACCGCCGTCCTTGCGCGCCGGCCGCTTCGCGCTGCTCGACGTGCTCGATGCGCCGCGCCTTAGAGCGCTGCTCGCCGAGCACCAGATCGATACCGTCTACCACCTCTCGGCGGTACTGTCGGCTCGCGGCGAAGCCGATCCGCGGCGCACCTGGGAGGTCAACGTCACCGGGCTACTAAACGTGCTCGAGGCTGGCCGGGAAGGCCTGAAGGTCTTCTTCCCCAGCACGATTGCGGTGTTCGGGCCCAATGCCCCCCCGGACGATACCCCCGACGACGCGGTGCTGAACCCAAGCACGGTCTACGGGATGAGCAAGGCGAGCGGCGAGAACTGGTGCGCCTACTACCACGCCCGCTGGGGAGTGGACGTACGCAGCCTGCGCTATCCGGGAGTCATCGGCTACCAGTCGCAACCCGGCGGCGGGACCACCGACTACGCGGTGGAGATATTCCACCAGGCGCTGGCGAGCGGAACCTACCAGTGCTTCCTCGCGGCCGACCAGCGCTTGCCGATGATCTACATGGACGACGCGATCCGCGCGACTCTGGAGATCATGGCTGCCCCGGCGGCCAGGATTCGGCGCCGGACCAGCTACAACCTGCAGGGATTGAGTTTCAGCCCGGCCGAGATCGCGGCCGAGATCCAGGCCGAGATGCGGCGGCGCGGGATGGCGGCGCCGGAGTTCAGTTATCGGCCCGACTTTCGCCAGGCAATTGCCGCTTCCTGGCCCCACTCGCTGGACGATCGCGAGGCCCGCCGCGACTGGGGTTGGCAGCCACGCTTCGGCCTGCGGGAACTGGTGGCCGACATGTTCGATCACCTCGGCACCACCATCCCCTGCCCTGTTTGAGGATTGATCATGTATACCGATTTGCGCGCCGATCTTCGCGGTGAACTCGATGTCATCGCCGAGTCCGGGCTCTACAAGCGCGAGCTGGTGCTCGAATCCGCGCAGGGTGCCCACATCGTTGCAGGCGCTCGCGAGCTGATCAACTTCTGCGCCAACAACTACCTCGGACTCAGCGCCCATCCCGAGGTCGTCGCCGCGGCCCACGCCACCCTTGATGCGCGCGGTTTCGGCCTCTCGAGCGTGCGCTTCATCTGCGGCACGCAGGATCTGCACCGCCGGCTTGAGGCGCGGCTGGCGGCCTTCCTTGGCACCGATGACGCCATCCTGTTCGCCGCCTGTTTCGATGCCAACGGCGGGCTGTTCGAACCGCTTCTGGGCGAAGAGGATGCCATCGTCTCGGACAGTCTGAACCACGCCTCGATCATCGACGGGGTGCGGCTGTGCAAGGCCAAGCGCTACCGCTTTGCCAACGGCGACATGGGCGATCTTGAGGTGCAGGTGCTGACCGCGATCCGCGATGGCGCGCGGTTCGTGATGATCGCCACGGATGGCGTGTTCTCGATGGACGGCTATCTGGCCGATCTGAAGGAAATCCGCCGGATCGCCGATGCCTATGGCTGTCTGGTGATGGTGGATGATTGTCACGCCACGGGCTTCATGGGGCCGCAGGGGCGGGGCACGCCGGCCCATGCCGGGGTGAAGGCGGACATTCTGACCGGCACTTTGGGCAAGGCTTTGGGCGGGGCGCTGGGCGGCTATATCGCCGGGCCGCAGGCGGTGGTGGACCTGTTGCGGCAACGCGCGCGGCCCTATCTGTTTTCGAACGCACTGCCGCCGGCAGTGGTGGGGGCCGCGCTGGCGGCGCTGGATATTGTCGAGGCGGCCGACGCCCTGCGGGCGCGGCTGTTCCAGAACGCGGCGGTCTGGCGCGACGGGCTGCAGGCGGCGGGTTTCCGGCTGTTGCCGGGCGAACATCCCATCGTGCCGGTCATGGTGGGGGATGCGCCCCTGGCGCAGCGGTTCGCCCGGGCGCTGGATGCGCGGGGGGTGATGGTGTCGGCGTTCTTCTATCCGGTGGTGCCCAAGGGCGGCGCGCGCATCCGCACCCAGATGAACGCCGCGCTGAGCATGGATGATCTGGAATTCGCCCTGACGGCCTTTGAGGCTGCGGGCCGTGAGACGGGGGTGCTGCGGTGAAGGTTCTGGCGAAATCCCGGCCCGAGGTCGGGCTGTGGCAGGAAGAACGCCCCGTGCCCGAGATCGGGCCCGAGGATGTGCTGATCCGGGTGAAGAAGACCGGCATCTGCGGCACCGACATTCATATCTGGAACTGGGATGAATGGGCGGCGCGCACCGTGCCGGTGGGGCTGGTCACCGGGCATGAATTCGCCGGCGAGATCGTAGCCAAAGGCGCGCTGGTCGAGGGGCTTGAGATCGGGCAGCGCTGCTCGGGCGAGGGGCATCTGATCGGCAAGCAGTCGCGTCAGTCGCGCGCCGGCCGCTTTCACCTTGATCCGGCGACGCGGGGCATCGGGGTGAACGAACAGGGCGCCTTCGCCGAATTCCTGCGCCTGCCCGCTTTCAACGTGGTGCCGCTGCCCGACGCGATTGATGATGAGATCGGGGCGATCCTCGATCCCTTGGGCAATGCGGTGCATACTGCGCTGTCCTTCGATCTGGTGGGCGAGGATGTGCTGATCACCGGGGCGGGGCCCATCGGCATCATGGCGGCGGCGGTGGCGCGCCACGTCGGCGCGCGCCATGTGGTGATCACCGACGTGAACCCGGCGCGGCTGGAACTGGCCGCGCAGGTGGCCGATGTGACGCCGGTCAACGTGGCCACCGAAGACCTGAAGGATGTCGAGGCGCGGCTGGGCATGAAGCAGGGCTTTGACGTGGGCATGGAGATGAGCGGCAACCAGCGCGCGCTGGACCAGATGGTCGAGCATCTGGTGATGGGCGGGCGGATCGCCATGCTGGGCATTCCGCCGGGCAAAAGCCCGGTGGACTGGAGCCGCATCGTCTTCAAGGCCATCACCATCAAGGGCGTCTATGGCCGCGAGATCTTCGAGACCTGGTACAAGATGATCGCCATGCTGGAAAACGGGCTGGACGTGCGCAAGGTCATCACCCACCGCTTCAAGGCGGCGGATTTCGTCACCGGGTTCGAAACCATGTGGTCGGGGCTTTCGGGCAAGGTCGTGCTGGACTGGAGCTGACGGCGCCGAATCAGCGGCATGGGAAAACATGGGAGAACCGGGGCCGGAAGGCTCCGGTTTTCGCGTTCATGGGCGGCAGCGGGGCGGTTCTGCAACCCGGCCGGGTGACGGCCCGAAAAAAGTTGGGCGGGCATGGGCAAGGATGGGCGCAGGGTGGGCGCCTATATCTGGTGGTCACGCCGCCGTGAGTGGCTAGTGATTGACGTCGCTCACGCAGAATCCCGGCGCAGCTGGGGGTTTTGCGCCCATTCGTGCCCGCGCTGGCCCAATCGGCCCCAAAGATTTCCATTGCTTCCCATCAAATCCCATGGCATCCCTGTTTCACCGAAGATGAAACGGGCATGAAAAAGCAGGGGCGGCTCAAGACCCCGAACAGGCGAAAAGTCAGGCTTCATACAGGCACCCGCCTTCATCCGACGACAGAGATCCGGCGCGCGAGCGAGCAGACATCTCCCCCAGGTGGCGCGCGTAGCTGGACGCCCAGCGATGGGACAGACGGCGGGTCGAGCAGTGGCAGCAGCTCGGCCCGCCTTTCTATTCAGGCCCCACCAACGGGGCGACAAAGAGGGACAGGCCGAAGTCGATGGCGGCAGAGGCGTTCAGAGGCGAGTTCTACCAGAAGGTAGACACCAAGGCGCGGGTCTCGATCCCGGCCGCCTTCCGCCGCATCCTTGAAGCCGAAGACCCCTCGTCCCCCGAATTCCCGCGTCCGCGCATCTATATGGTTTACGGCGGAAAAAACCGCCGCTTCGTCGAGTGCTACTCGAAGGCGGGCGCCGACCGGCTGGCCGCGCAGATCGAAGAGATGGAACTGGGCAGCCCCGCGCGCGACCGCGCCGAGCGTGACCTGATCAGCCGTTCCGTGATGGTGGAAATCGACCCCGAGGGCCGCATCGTCCTGCCGCCCAAGGTGCGTGAGAAGATGGGCTTTCTGGGCGATGACCTGACCGGCGGCGGCGAGGCCGCCTTTGCCGGTTTTACCAACCGTTTCAAGCTGTACCGCCGCGAAGTCTATGAGGCGGAACTGGCCGATGAGGATGACGACGACGGCGTCGATCCACTGGCCCTGGTCGGCAGGGCATCGCGGGGGGGCTGACCATGGCCGAGGCCCCGCATATCCCCGTTCTTCTGACCCCGCTTCTGGCCGCCTGCGCTCCGGTTGAAGGCGTCTGGCTGGATGGCACCTTCGGGGCTGGCGGCTACACGCGCGGCCTGCTCGCGGCCGGTGCCGCCCGCGTGATCGGGGTTGATCGTGACCCGCTGGCCCTGCAGATGGCCGGCCCTTGGGCGGGGGAGTACGGCGACCGGCTGCGGCTGGTGGCGGGCAATTTCTCGGCGCTGGATGCCCATGCGGGCGAGCCCCTGGACGGCGTGGTGCTGGACCTGGGCGTTTCATCCATGCAGCTTGATATGGCCGAGCGCGGGTTTTCCTTCATGAAGGACGGCCCCCTCGACATGCGGATGAGCCAGGACGGCGAAAGCGCCGCCGATATCGTGAACACCGCCGATGAGGCGCTGCTGGCCGACATCATCCATTTCTATGGCGAAGACCACGCCGCCCGCCGCATCGCCCGCGCCATTGTCGAAGCCCGCGCCAGGGCGCCGATCGAAACCACCCTGCAACTGGCCGAAGTGGTGGCCCGCGTGCTGCCCCGCCCGAAACCCGGACAAAGCCACCCCGCCACCCGAGCCTTTCAGGCGATCCGCATCGCGGTGAACACCGAGTTTTCCGAGCTTGTCGAAGGTCTGGCCGCCGCCGAACGCGCGCTGCGCCCCGGTGGCCGGCTGGCGGTGGTCACCTTCCACAGCCTTGAAGACCGCATCGTGAAGCGCTTCCTTCAGGTGGCATCGGGGCATGAGGCGAATGCCAACCGCTTTGCCCCGGCCCGCGCCAGTGTTGCGCCGCGCTTTGAACTGGTCACCCGCCGCGCCGTTGCCCCCGATGAGGCCGAACTTGCCGCGAACCCCCGCGCGCGCTCGGCCAAGCTGCGGGTCGCGCGCCGCACCGATGCCCCTGCCGTTGCCCCCGATCCGGCCGCCCTGGGCGTGCCGATGCTGGGCGTATGCCTGGGCCAC
>JACZKY010072102.1_pt1 | contig 13555 bp, 14 predicted proteins | sample 8237611 | NCBI WGS metagenome assembly JACZKY01 (sample SAMN16148055, study PRJNA663545) | marine sediment metagenome | biome: sediments and biomass from bioreactor inoculated with such sediments; feature: coastal sediments; material: methane- and iron-fed bioreactor; isolation source: Bothnian...
GCCCCTCCGCGCGCTTCAGCGCGTCCTCGACCTGCCCCTCGGCCCGCACCTCGATGTGCCACCCGACGAGCTTGGAGGCGAGCTTGACGTTCTGCCCCCGCTTTCCGATGGCGAGAAGCAGCTGCTCCTCCGGGACGATCACCTCCATGCTCTTCCCGGATTCGTTCACCAGCACCCGGATGATCTCCGCCGGCTGCAGCGCGTTGCAGACGAACCGGGCGGGGTCCTCGTCCCAGGCGATGATGTCGATCCGCTCCCCGCGCAGCTCCTGCACGACGCTCTGCACCCGGGATCCCTTCATTCCCACGCAGGCGCCCACGGGGTCGACGTCCCGGTCCCTGGACCGCACGGCGATCTTGGTGCGGAACCCGGGCTCCCTTGCCACGCTGAGGATGGAGACCACCCCCTCGTAGACCTCGGGGACCTCCTGCTCGAAGAGCTTGAGGATCATCCGCGGGTCGGCCCGGGAGAGCAGGATCTCCGGCCCCCGGGAGGTCTTCGTCACGTCCTTGATGTAGGCGCGGATGCGGTCGCTCTGGCGGTACCGCTCCCTCGGGATCTGTTCCGACGGGGGCATGATCGCCTCGGTCTTCCCGAGGTCGATGACGAGGCAATCGCGCTCGTACCGCTGCACGATGCCGTTGATGATCTCCCCCTTCCGGCCGATGAACTCGTTGTAGATGACCTCGCGTTCCGCATCCTTGACCTTCTGCATGATGATCTGGCGCGCCGTCTGGGCGGCGATCCGCCCGAGGTCCTTGGTGCTCAACCGCTCGCCGATACTGTCGCCCAGCTGCGCCTCGGGGTCGAGCACCTGCGCCTCCTGGAGGCTCATCTGCGCCTCGGGGTCGTCGATGGCCTCCGCCACCGTGCGGAACGACAGGATCTCGAACTCCCCGGTGTCCGGATCGTAGGTCGCCTCGAGGGTCTTGTTCATCCCGTACTTCTTCCGCGCCGCGGTTTCCAGGGCTTCCTTGATCGCGTCGATGATGACGGCCTTGTCGATCCCTTTTTCCTTGCCCAGCTGGGCAATGATCTGTCCCACGTCCAGGATCATCGCTTTTTCTTTCCCTTCCCGAAGAGTTCTTCCTGCGTCACATCGAGGTTCGCCTTCCGGATCCCGGCGTACGGCACCCGGAACGTCTCCTCCTCCGCCCGGAGCTCGAATCCCTCGCCGTCGCAGCCGGTGAGCACCCCGACGAGGTGCCGCCGCCCCTCCCTGGGCGCCGCGAGGTTCACCCGGACCCGCTTCCCCAGGGACCGTTCGAAGTGGTCCGGCCTCCGCAACCGCCGGGTCACCCCCGGCGAGGAGACTTCGAGCACGTAGGGGCCTTCCACGGGGTCGTCGACTTCGAGGATCGCGCCGAATCGCCGGCTGAAGGTCGCGATGTCGGAAAGGGCGACTCCGCCTTCCCTCTCGACGTACACCCGCAGGATGGTCCTCGGCCCTTCCCTCGATACTTCGACGTCGTAGAGGGAGAGGGAGAGGTCCCGGGCGACTTCCCCGGCCAGCGCCTCGATCTTTATGGTATCCGTTTTCACCCGATCAGAAAAAAAAAGTGGGCTCCAGCCCACTTATCCAAGCCCCGAACGTCATCATACTACAGGGAGATCGACCCTTCCCACAACACATTTCTTTTCCCTCTACAGGAGAAGCGTCCCCCGGTACGCGTCGAGTCCGGGGATCTCCTCACGGGCGAGAAAGTCGCGGATCCCGTCGACGATCTCCACGCACGCGTTCGGGTTGCGGAAGTTCGCCGTCCCCACCTGCACCGCGGCGGCGCCCACCAGCAGGAACTCGAGGGCGTCTTCGGCGCTCTGGATCCCCCCGATGCCGATCACCGGTATCTTCACCGCCTTGCACGCCTCCCACACCATCCGCAGCGCCACGGGCTTCACCGCCGGGCCGGACAGGCCGCCCGTCACGTTGGAGAGCTTCGGCCGCCGCGTCCTGGGATCGACCGCCATCCCGACGATCGTGTTGATGAGGGTCACCGCGTCCGCGCCCGCCTCCTCGGCGGCCCGGGCGATCGCGCCGATGTCCGGCACGTTGGGGGAGAGCTTCACCCACAGCGGTTTCCCCGTGGCGGCGCGCACCCGCCGCGTGAGACCCGACAGCCCCTCGGGGGTGGAACCGAAGGCGATCCCTCCCTCCTTCACGTTGGGGCAGGAGGCGTTCAGCTCGATCGCCGCCAGCGTGGGGACCCCGGAGAGCCGCCGCGCCACCCCCTCGTACTCCTCGATCGTACGTCCGTAGATGTTCGCCACGTACACGGCCCCCGCGTCGGCCAGCCGCGGCGCCACCTCGTTCACGAACCGCTCGACCCCGATGTTCTGCAGGCCGATCGCGTTCAGCATCCCCGCGGGGGTCTCCACGATCCGCGCCGGCGCGTTGCCCGGCGTCGGGAGGAGGGAGAGCCCCTTGACGATCACCGCCCCAAGCCTGGAGATGTCGTAGAACGGCGTGAATTCCAGCCCGTATCCGAAGGTCCCGGAGGCGCTCATCACCGGGTTCTTGAGGCGCAAATTCCCCACCCGGGCGGTCAGGTCGGGGGGCACGAGGGGCGTCACCAGACGACCTCCCTCGCGTCGAAGACCGGGCCCTCCCTGCAGACCCTGCGGTACCCGGACTTCTCCCCGTCCCGAACCTCGGCCACGCACCCCCAGCAGACGCCGAAGCCGCACGCCATGTGGCTTTCGAGGGACACCTGCACGCGCACCTCGAGCGGCAGGGCGAGTTCCGCGATGGCCTTCAGCATCTCCCGGGGACCGCATGCGAGGATCGTCAGGCGCGTCAGGGCGGAAGGTTTCCGCCGCGCGAGGTGCTCCCGGAGGGCGGACGCGACGGTGCCGAAGAAACCCGCCGTCCCGTCGTCGGTGCACAGCTGCACCCGGCCCGGGACCGCGCCGCCGGGGATCCAGTCCCCGGGGGGGAGTTGATCGCGGGTCCGCGCCCCGAGGAAGATCTCGAAGTCCGCCCGTTGCTCCTCGAGCGCGGCCGCGGCCGGGAAGACGGTGGAGAAACCCACGCCGCCGCCGACCAGCCACCACGAACGGTCCTCCCCGGGAAACTCGAACCCGTGCCCGAGCGGCAAGGTGAGGGAGAGGGGATCTCCCTCGTGGAGTCCGGACAGGAGGGCCGTGCCCCGCCCCACGACCTTGTACACGAACTCGACGGTCCCCTTCCCCCGGGTCCCGCCGGAGCGGAAAATCGCGAGGGGCCGCGGCAGTAGCGGGTCGTTCCCCGGCCATCCCGAGACCATCGCGAACTGGCCGGGGACGAAGTCGATCCGCTCCGGGGTCGCCACTTCCATCCGGTAGAAGATACCGCTTCCCGCGTTGCGAAGGATCTTCCCGTGGATGAAACGGGGGCTACGAAACGGCATCGCTCTTCCGTACCTCCCGGTCAAAAACCACGGCGTCCTCCTCCGTGTCGGTGTAATAACCTTTCCGGATCCCCCGGCATACGAACCCCATCGCGCGATAGAGCCGCTGGGCGGCCTCGTTCCCGGCGCGCACCTCCAGGAAGATCCGCGTGGCTTCCGCGCGCGCCGCCCGGCGGATGCACTCGGAGAGGAGCGCCCTCCCGATCCCACGCTCCCGGCGACGTGGATGCACGGCGATGTTCAAGAGGTGGGACTCTCCCGCGATCGTCCAGCAGACGGCGTATCCGAGGATCTCCCCGCCGGTCCCCGCCGCGACCAGCGTGTCGGAGAAGTCGCGCGGGAAATCCTCGATGAACATCCCCCGGGACCAGGGCGTCGGGAAGGAGACCTCCTCGATCGCCATCACGCCGTCGAGGTCCCCCGGCCGCATCTCCCGGATCCGCACGCGCAGCGGATCGCCTTCCTCTACCAGCGCAGGAGCGCCGAGGCCCAGGTGAAACCGGACCCGAACGACGCGAGGCACACGAGATCCCCCTCCCGGATCCGTCCCTGCTCGACGCACTCGTCGAGCGCGATCGGGATCGACGCCGCGGTCGTGTTCCCGTACCGCTCGACGTTGGAAAAGACCTTCTCCTGGGGGAGTTGGAGGGCGGCCCCCACCGCCTGGGTGATGCGCAGGTTCGCCTGGTGGGGAATGAGCAGGGAGAGGTCGGCGATGGTGAGGCCGTTCCTTTCGAGCGACTCGAGGACCGCCTCGGGGAAACGCCGGACCGCGTGGGTGAAGACGTACCGTCCGTTCATCCTCGGGAAGTGCCTCCCCGCGTCGATCATCTCGTGGGTGAGCCACGGGTTTTCGCGAAAACTGGGCGCATCGACCCAAAGGTCCTTCGCGTGCTTTCCTTCGGAGTGCAGGTGGGAGGAGAGGATACCCCTGCCGGGCTCCGAGGGACCGACCACGACCGCGCCGGCACCGTCCCCGAAGATCACCGCCACGTCGCGCCCCTTCGTGCTGAAGTCAAGCCCCGCGCTCTGCACCTCCGCGCCGATCACCAGGACGTGGTCGTGGAACCCGCCCTTGACGTACGCCTCCGCCACGGAAAGGCCGTAGACGAAGCCGCTGCACTGGTCCCGCACGTCGAGGGCCCCGACGGTGGGGATCCCGAGCCGATCCTGGACGAGAACGCCGTTCCCCGGGAAAATGTGATCGGGCGACAGCGTCGCGAAGACGATCAGGTCGACGTCGCCCGGCGTGATCCCGGCGCGATCGATCGCCTTGCGCGCGGCGTCGGCCCCGAGGTCGGACGATCCCGTGCCGGGCTCCACGTACCTCCGCTCCCGGACCCCGGTGCGCTGGACGATCCACTCGTCCGACGTGTCCATCCGCTCCGTCAGTTCATCGTTCCTCACCACCCGCGGCGGAAGGGCACGTCCGGTGCCGATGATCCTCGCTCCGCGCATCCTTCCCTCCCCGCCCCCTCAGATCAGAACCGCGGCGGCCAGGGTCGTGGTGTACTCGTCCTTGACGACCGCCGACTGGGTGATGTTGAACGAGCGGTAGATCTTCCCGCTGATCTTCCAAACCTCCCGCTTCTCGTCCCAGCTCTTGTCCTCGTCGAACTCCACGCCGAGCGTCGACGCCAGCATCGCCGCCGCCAGGTCCTCCGCGTAGTCCCCCGCCACCTTCTCGTTCTGCCCGAAGGCGTGGTGCTCGCTCAGGTAGCCGTACACCGACCGGTCGGAGGGGATGGCGCACCCCACGGACGCGGCGACCAGGCGCCGCGGCTCGTCGCTGCAGCACCGGGCCAGGACGACGTAGACGATCTCGCCGGGGGAGAGGAGCTTCAGCCCTTCCTCCTTCTTCACGATCCGGCACTTCGGCGGGAAGATGCTCGACACCTGCACGAGGTTGAACTTCTCGATCCCCGCGTCCCGCAGCGCGAGCTCGAACGATGTCAGCTCCTCGCGGTGGCGGCCGACGCCCTTGGTGAAGAAGATCTTCGTGGGAACGGACATGCGCGGGGTCTCCTTCGCCTGGTGTTACTTCTCGGACTTGCGCGCGACGAGCCAGCCCATGAGGCGGTAGCAGAGGCGCGCGGCCAGGTAGTCCGGCGCCGCCATCCCGGCGATCGGGGCGAGCTCCATCACGTCGAAGCCGACGATGTTGCAGTTCGACCGCATCACGTCCCGCAGGATGTCGATCCCCTCGAACCAGGTGAGCCCCCCGGGCTCGGGCGTGACGACGGCGGGCATGATGCCCGGGTCGAACACGTCGAGGTCGATCGTTATGTAGACGTTCCCCGACAGGGAGCTGACGATCCCCTTGGTCACGTCGGCCACGTTGTCCCGGACCTCGGAGGCGTAGAAGGTCTTCACCTCCTCCGATTTCTTCAGGAAGCGGTCCTCCTCCTCGGACATGCTGCGGATCCCGACCTGGACGAGGCGCGCCCCCGTGTCGACGATCCGCCGGCCGACGCAGGCGTGGTTGTGCGGCGTCCCGAGATACGTATCGCGCAGGTCCGTGTGGGCGTCGAAATGCAGGACCGTCAGGTCCCCGTGCCGCTTCTGCAGGACGGCCACCGCCGCCGCCGTGCCCGAGTGCTCCCCGCCCAGGAGGATCGGGAGCTTCCCCGCGCGCACGGTGGCCTTCACCCGGCGCTCCACCTCCTTGAGGGCGGCGAGCGGCCCGGACAGGGCGACCGGCACCTCCGTGGAGACGAAGATTCCCGACCGGTACGGCTCGATCTTGTTCTCCTCGTCGAACAGCTCCATGTGGGAGGAGGCGTCGAGAATGGCGCGGGGCCCGTTCCGCGTCCCCGTCATGTACGTCGTGGTCAGGTCGACCGGGAACGGGATGATGACGAAGGACGCGTCCTTCCAGGACGCGTACCTTCCGGATATCCCTCCGAACGTCACGGAGTATGGGATCACGGGAAAGACCTCCTGTGGAACGGTTGGGGCGAGGCGCGCCTTCCGGCAGATTCTACCCCGGGGAGATTCCGCCGCACAATACCGTCTCCCCGGCGCGCCGGGCGTCGCGCAGCAGAAGCTGCAGCGAACGCGTGCCGCGATACACGTTTTCCTGAACGGCGAAGAGCAGGTCGGAGCGGCCCGCCGCGTCGACGGGGATCTGCTCGCGGTGGAACGCCACGCCGGAAAGTCGCCGCCCGTCCTGCGCCACCGTGAACCGCAGGTGGCGCCCCCCCGCGCCGATGCGGGAAACCTGCGGAACGCTGACGTTCCGCAGGAGGAACAGCGGCTCCTCGTTCCCCGCGCCGAAGGGGCGCAGCCGATCGAGATCGGACAGGAGCTCCGGGGTGATCTTGCCGACCTGGAGCTGGGCGTCGATCGTCTGCCGGAGGACGAAGGGCGTCTCCCGCGCGTGCGCTCCGGCGATCTCCGCAAACCCCCGGCGGAAGGCGGGGAGGTGCTCGAGGGGAAGCGCGAGGCCGGCCGCCTGCGCGTGTCCGCCGTACCGCGTCAGCAGGTGGGACAGGCGCGACAGCGCCGAGACGAGGTGGAACCCCTCGATACTGCGGCTCGACCCTTTCGCCGCGCCTTCCTCCTCCTGGAGCAGCACGACCGGGCGGCCGTACCGCTCGAGGACCTTGGAGGCGACGATCCCGAGGACCCCGGCGTTCCAGGCGGCATCCGACATCACGATCGCCGGGGGGATCCCCCCGCCGCCGCGAGGGCGGCTTCCACCGCGGCGGAGATCCGCTCCTCCTCCCGCTGCCGAAGCGCGTTGTCCTCGTTCAACTCCCGGGCGAGGCGAGCGGCGTCCTCCCGGGACGCCGAGATGAGGATCCGGGAGCTGCGGGTCGCGTCGCCGACCCGGCCGGCCGCGTTCAGCCGCGGCCCGACCCGGAAGCCCAGGTCGGTCTCCGTCGCCGCGGTGTGGGGCACGCCCGCGGCGGCGAACAGCGCCTCGATCCCGGGACGCGGCGACTTGCGGATCTCCCGGAGCCCCTCCCGCACGAGGAGCCGGTTCCCGCCCCGGAGGGCCGCCATGTCGGCGACCGTCCCCAGGGCGACCAGATCCAGATATTGCCGCAGTGCGGGCTCCGGAAAAACGGCGAATCCCCCCGTCTCCCGCACCGCCTTCCGCAGCGCGCACACGAGCAGGAAGGCGACCCCAACGCCCGCCATTTCCTTCCCGGGGAACGCGCAACCGGGCTGCATCGGGTTCACGATGGCGAACGCCTCCGGGACCGTTTCGCCCGGGAGGTGGTGGTCCGTCACGATCACCTCGACCCCTTCCCTCCCGGCCTCCCGCAGGGCCGCGACGTCGGTGATCCCGCAGTCGACGCTCACCACGAGGCGGAACCCATCCCTCGCCGCGGAGGAGAGCACGTGCGCCTGCAGACCGTACCCGTCCCTTCGCCGGTCGTTCTGGTGGATCCGGACCGGGAGGGCGGGGAAGATTTCCTTCAGGAAGAGATAGAGACAGGCGGCGCCGGTGGCCCCGTCGGCGTCGTAGTCGGCGTAGATCAGCACGGGCTCGCCATGCGACCCGGCGGCCGCGAGGCGCCGCGCCGCCTTGTCGACATCCTTGAGGAGGGAAGGGTCGGGAAGGTCCGCGAGCGTTCCGCCCAGGAACCGCTCTACGTCGCGCGGCTCGACGACCCCGCGGTTGACGAGGACCTTCGACGCCGCGGAGGCCAGACCGTGACGGGTCGACAGCTCCCGGACGGCGGCCGGATCGGGGGAGCGGAGGATCCATTCCCGGGGAGTCGCCTTCATTAAGCCGCCGCCCCGGTCACCTCTTCACTTCGATCATCCTCTCGCCGCGCCAGAGGACGAGCATCGGGCCCGCCACGAAGATGGACGAGTAGCTTCCGACCAGGAGGCCGATCTCCAGCGCGAGCGCGAAGTTGCGCAGCACGTCCCCGCCGAAGAACAGCAGCGCCAGCACGGCAAAAATCAGCGTGAGCCCGGTCACGAGGGAGCGGCTCAGGACCTCGTTGACGCTCAGGTTGATCACCTCGGAGAAGCTCCCCTTCTTCCGGAGACGGATGTTCTCCCGGATCCGGTCGAAGATGACCACCGTGTCGGTCAGCGAGTATCCCCCGATCGTGAGCAGCGCCGTTATGAACAGGAGGTCCTGCTCGATCCCGAAGATCCAGAAGATGCCGACCATGGCGAGGATGTCGTGGAAGGTGGCGATCGCCGCGGTCACCCCGAACTTGAATTCGAAACGCCACCCGAGGTAGATGATGATCGCCAGCGCGGAGATCGCGAGCGCCCACGTGGCGTCCCGCCGCAGCTTGTGGCCGATCGCCGGCCCGATCTCCGAGACGCTCTCCACCGCGAAGGGGTTCCCCGGCAGCTTGTCGCGGAGCAGTTTCAGCACGGGATCGGCCACCATGCGCTCCTCCCGGCCGGTTTCCGACCGAAGCTTGATGAGGAGGATGTTCTCCGCCTCCACTCCCTGGAGCGTCGCCTCGGCGTGGCCTGCTTGGGCCAGCCACGATCGGATCTGGTCCATGGCGAACGGTTTCTGGAACTTCACCTGGATGGAGGTCCCGCCCGCCAGGTCGACCCCCAGGTTGGCGTGTCCCCGGAAGATCTGGACGGTCCCGACGATGCCGAGGACCATCAGGACCGCGGAAAACACGAAGGCGTAATTCCTGATGGACATGAAGTCGTACTTTGGATTCTTGACAAGTTCGATCATCGCGTCGCCGTCCCCGTTTCCTTTAAATGCTCAGTGTCTTCAACGGCTTCCTTGCGTTGATGTAGTCGAACACGACCTTGGTGCACACCAGCGCGGTGAAGAGGTTGATCGCGACGCCCATGGAGAGCGACACCGCGAACCCCTTGATCGGCCCGGTGCCGAACTGGAAGAGGATGACCGCGGTGATCAGCGTGGTCACGTGGGTATCGACCACCACCATGAACGCCTTGTCGTACCCCGCGTCGATCGCGGCCCGCACCGACTTCTTCGCCCGAAGCTCTTCCCGGATGCGCTCGAAGATGAGGACGTTGGAGTCGACCGCCATCCCGATCGCCAGGATGATCCCGGCGATCCCGGGCAGGGTGAGGGTCGCCGAAAAGACGGCCATGCCCGACAGGAGGAAGAGGATGTTGAAGAGGAGGGCGAAATCCGCCACCATCCCCGCGAACCGGTAATAGAACGCCATGAACCCCACCACCAGCAGTCCCGCAATGATCGCCGCCCGAACCCCCTTCCGGATCGAGTCCTGCCCGAGCGACGGGCCGATGGAGACGTTCTGGATCACCTTGACCGGCGCCGGCAGCGAACCTGCCCGCAGGACGATCGCGAGGTCCGACGCCTCCTCCGGGGTGAAGCTCCCGGTGATCTGCGCCTCGCCGCCGGAGATCCGCTCCTGGATGACCGGCGCGGAGTAGATCGTGTCGTCGAGAACGATCGCCAGGCGGCGCTTGACGTTCTCGGCGGTCACCCGGTCGAACACCTTGGCGCCCCGGGTGTCGAAGGAGAGGGAGACGTACGCGCCTCCGGCCTGGTTTCCGAAGTTCACCTTCGCCGTCTTGATCGTGTCGCCGGTGAGCAGCGCCCGCTTCTTCACGACCATCGGGATCTTGGTCGCCCGGCCGCTCTGCGGGTCCACCGATTTCTCGTAGAGCACCTGGGCATCCTCGGGGACGCTCCCCTTGAGGGCCTCTTCCACGCTCGCGCCCTCGTCGACCAGCTTGAACTCGAGCAGCGCCGTTTTGCCGACGAGCTCGATCGCGCGCTGCTGGTCCTTGACGCCCGGAAGCTGGACGACGATCCGGTCCTCCCCCTCCGCGATGATCTGCGGTTCCCGGACGCCGAACTGGTCGATCCGGTTCCGGATCGTCTCGACCCCCTGCACCACCGCGTTCGTCCGGATCGCCTGGATCTCGGCAGGCTTCATCCGGGCGACCACCGTCGCCCCTTCGGCCTTCACCTCGCCCAGGCTCACGTCGAGGGAGGGGAACTCGTCCTTGAGGGTGGCCTGCGCGCGGGAGGCGAAGTCGCCCGGGGGAAACCGGAGGGAGAACCCGCCGTCCCCGACCTTCTGGAAGGCGAGGACCGGCAGGGAATTTTCACGGCAGAGCGCGCGCGCGTCGTCCGCGTAGCGCATGGAGGTGTTCTCGATCGCCTTGTCGATCTCGACGGCCAGGCGCAGGAACACGCCGCCCTGAAGGTCGAGCCCGAGGTTGATCTTGGGGACCCTGTCCTTCCATCCGGCGGGGATCCGGTCGGTCAGCGAGGGGGCGAGTATGATGATGGAGGCCGCCGTGAGGACGGCGATCAGCGTGATTCTCCCGGTGATGCTCTTCCACATGATCCGCTGTTGCTCCTTTCCGTATCCTTGGCCTGTTCCCCCGCGCCCGCGATCCGTCAGGAGGGTTTCTGCGCATCGGGGACCGCCGCGTCCTGGCTCGACCCGGAGACGGCGCTCCGGGTGACCTTGACGCGGACTTTCTCGGCGATCTCGAGGGTGATCGTCGTCTCGGTCAATCCCTTCACTTCCCCATGCAGGCCTCCCGAAGTGACGACCCGGTCGCCCACCTTGAGGTTCCTGATGAAGTCCCGTTGCCTGCTCGCCTGCTTCTGCTGCGGCCGGATCAGCAGGAAGTAGAAGATCACGAACATGAGCAGGATCGGGAGTAGCCCCATGAGGCCGCCGCCCCCCCCTGCTCCGCCGCCCGGGGATCCGCCCATCGCGTACGCCGCACCGGTCACGAACATGACGATTTCGCCTCCTTGGACGCTACTCGTTATCCGAAACGCCTGATTCTTTCACAAGTTCCCCGAAATTTCCACGGGAAATCGCCTCCCGCGCACGCCGCATCAGCCGCGCGTAGAAATGGAGGTTGTGCACGGTCATCGCCATCGATCCCAGCATCTCCCGCTGGAGGTAGAGATGGCGCAGATACGCCCGGGAGAAGCCGCGGCACGTGGGGCAGTGGCACCGCTCGTCCGGCGGAAGCGGGTCGTCGGCGTACCGGGACTGCTTGATCGACAGCGGGCCCGTGGAGGTGAACAGCATCCCGTTCCTCGCGTTGCGCGTCGGAAGGACGCAGTCGAACAGGTCCACCCCCCGCGCGACCGCGAACAGGATGTCCCCGGGCGTTCCCACCCCCATCAGGTAGCGCGGCATCGACGCCGGCAGCATCGGCGCCGTCCGCGCCACCGTTTCCCGCTGGAGCTCCATCCCCTCCCCGACGCTCACCCCGCCGATGGCGAAGCCCTGAAACGGGAGGGCGCAGATCTCCTCGACGCTGCGGCGACGAAGATCGGGGAACATCCCCCCCTGGACGATCCCGAACATGCCGCCGCCCTCGAACGTCCGCGCAGCGAGGGATCGGGCCGCCCACAAGGTGGTCCGCCGGACGGCCTGTTCGATCTCCTCCCGCCTCGCAGGGTACTCCACGCACTCGTCCAGCACCATCCGCACGTCGGACCCGAGCGCCTCCTGCACCGCAACCGCGAGCTCCGGGGTGAGGGTGTGCAGCGACCCGTCGACGTGGGAGCGGAACGTCACCGCGTCGTCCGAAACCTTCCGCAGGGCGGCCAGGGAGAAGACCTGGAACCCTCCGCTGTCGGTGAGGATCAGGCGGTCCCACCCCATGAATCGGTGGAGCCCTCCCTGGCCGCGGATCCGCTCGTGGCCGGGGCGCAGGTACAGGTGATAGGTGTTGCCGAGGATGCAGCCGTACCCCATCTCCCGAAGCTGGTCCGGCCAGACCCCCTTGACCGCCGCCGCCGTCCCCACGGGCATGAACGCGGGCGTCGGGAACGAGCCGCGCTCTGTGGAGACGACCCCCGCGCGCGCCTCGGTCCCCCCGTCCCGCGCCTCGACCGTGAACCGGAGCGTCATGTTATCTGGGCGGGGGACACTCTACCCCGCCATCCGGCGCTGGCGCAGGACACTCTTACCCTTCGTCCCGGGGGTGAACCAAGAATGTCCCGCTGACCGTGGTCGAGCGCCTGCACCTTACAGAAGCTCTCTCCCAGCAGGTGAACAACCTGAGACACTTCTCCCTCACTCATATAATGAACATCGCGTCGCCGTAGCTGTAGAAGCGGTACTCCCGCGCCACCGCGGTCCGATACGCCGCCCGGACCGCGTCGACGCCGGCGAACGCCATCACGAGGGCGAGCAGGCTGGAGCGCGGAAGATGGAAGTTCGTCAGCAGCGCGTCGACCGCTCGGAACCGGTATCCGGGGAAGATGTACTTCCGGGTCACCCCCTCCGCGGGGGCGACGGTCCCGTCCTCCGCCGCGCACGTCTCGAGGGTCCGCGCGCTGGTGGTCCCCACCGCGACCACGCGCCCGCCTCGGCCCCGCGCGGCGTTGACCGCCTCCGCGGTATCCGGCGGCAGCCGGTACGGCTCCGGGTGGATCGCGTACCCCTCGACCTCCTCCGTGCGGATCGGGGAGAAGGTGCCGTACCCGACCGACAGGGTCAACCGCGAGACGCCGACTCCCGCCGTCGCGAGCTCCCCCAGGAGATCCTCGTCGAAATGAAGTCCCGCGGTCGGCGCGGCCACCGAGCCCGGGTTCCTCGCGTACACGGTCTGGTACCGGACCGCGTCCTCCTTCGCCGCCGGATCGCCGGCGCGACGTCGGATGTACGGCGGCAGCGGCACATCCCCCGCGCGCTCCAGCGCCTTCGCGACGGGGACGCCCCCCCCCCGACAGGAGCACCTCCCAGCGTCCCTCGTCCAGCCTGCGCGCGAGGCGGACCCGCAGGGCGCCCCCGACCTCGAACTCCTCGCCTTCCCTCAGTCGTTTCGAGGGCCGGGCGAGCGCTTCCCAACGTTCCTCCCCCGCGGCCCCGGCTTCCGGCAGGGGCGACAGAAGAAACACCTCGACGGCCCCGCCCGTCAACCGCGCCGCGCGAAGCCGCCCGTGGAGAACCTTCGTGTCGTTGACGACCAGCAGGTCCCGGCGGCGAAGAAGGAACGGCAATTCCGAAAATACGCGGTGGCCTATCTCGCCGGTCACGCGGGACAGGGTCATCAGGCGGGCGTCGCGTCGACGGGGAGCCGGATGCTGCGCGACGAGACGCTCCGGCAGGTCGTACTCCAGCAGATCGGTCCTCAGGGCGTCTCTCCGGTTATTTCGGTCCCGGGGTAGTAGCGTGCGAGGATTTCGCGGAACCCGGCGCCGCGCCGGGCCATCCCGTTCGCCCCGAACTGGCACATCCCCACCC
>JACZKY010023678.1_pt1 | contig 13538 bp, 10 predicted proteins | sample 8237611 | NCBI WGS metagenome assembly JACZKY01 (sample SAMN16148055, study PRJNA663545) | marine sediment metagenome | biome: sediments and biomass from bioreactor inoculated with such sediments; feature: coastal sediments; material: methane- and iron-fed bioreactor; isolation source: Bothnian...
GCAGGTTTATTTATTATTCTGTTTGTGACTTTTTATTTTTTACTGCTTTTAATGTTTAATGATAAATTCTGGGATAATATTTTATTTACCAAACTAAGAAATTCAATAAAACTCCATTGGCTGTTTGAAAAAATAAAAATATTCAGGAAGCTTGATAAAAAGTATGCCACCAAAATGTTTGTGGTATCCGGAATATTTTATTTCTGTTTTCTGCTGCAGTACGCTCTACTGGTCGGAGCATTTTCAAATCATAATCAATTTTTAAATTACTTTTGGGCAGGCAACCTGATGATGTTTGCCAAAACAATAATTCCACCGGTTTCATTAGGGGAGTTGGGAATTAGAGAAGGTGCATCAGTTTTTTTTATAACTCAATTTGGAGAATCCGCCTCGGCAGGATTTAATTCTTCAATCTTTCTTTTTTTGATAAATGTATTAATCCCATCTTTAATCGGTTTGGCTTTGCTGCTTAAAAAAAATAATGATTGAAAACATTTTTTTCACGATTTTTCTTCTTCTCGCTTTTTATTACGGGTTTTTTTTAATTAAAATTTATTTAGGATTGAATAAACTCCCGCAATCCTTAGTAAATAACATCCCGTCAGAATTTATTTCCATAATTGTTCCTTTCAGAAATGAAGCTAAAAATATTTTAACTACCTTAAGTAATCTATCAAACCAGAATTATCCACCCGGTAAATATGAAATAATTTTTGTAGATGATTCTTCAACCGATAATTCATTGCACCTATTGGAGAACGCGATCAGGAAAGAAAACGTATCTGTTTTTTCAGTTCCGAGAGAGTATTCGATTAATGCTCATAAAAAAAGAGCAATTAGATTTGGAATAGAAAAATCAAGAGGGGAAATAATTGTTACAACGGATGCAGATTGTATTCATTCAAAGGATTGGCTTAAAAATCTGTTAAAGTTTATGGATGGTGAAACCGGATTTATTTCAGGTCCGGTTGAATTCATTGAGTCCTCAAACTATTTCGGTAAAATGCAGAGGCTTGAGTTTGCCGGTTTAGTAATTACAGGAGCAGGATTGATTGGAACCGGTAAACCGATCATTTGTAATGCAGCAAATATAGCTTATCGTAAAAAAGCGTTTTTGGATGTTGGCGGATTTACATATCAAATGAGTCTATCTTCAGGTGATGATGAGTTGCTTATGCAAAAGATTCATCGTGATACCGGTTATAAGATTAAATTTGCGCTGGATAAAAACGCAATTGTTTTAACAACAGCTAACCCAACGTTAAAAGATTTTTATCATCAACGGAAGCGTTGGGCCAGTAAAGGACTTTTCTATGGTGATAATTTACTTCTGCTAAAGCTTATAATTATATTTTTATTTTATTTGTCTTTAATAATCCAACCCTTACTTGGGTTTATCTTGTCAGTAAAATTTTTTCTAACATTTTTCTTTTCGGTTTTAGTTAAAATATCGATTGAATATTTAGTACTTAAAAAAGGCATAGGATTATTATTTGATTTAAAAATGATAAAACCATTTTTTATAACCGAGACACTTCAAATTCCATACATTCTTGTATCGGGTTTTATGGGAATGTTTGGCAATTTTGTTTGGAAAGATCGAAAAATTAGACGCTAATCAAATTTTCTGTTAATCTGAAATACATTACTGTTTACTTAAATGTACAATCTCTACTGACTTATCTAATTTTAAGCTCAAAATAACAATTTTTTGATGGCACAAACCTTGGCTAACAGAAGCAAGACACAAAGGAGTATGTCATGAAAAAGTTAATAATTGTAGCAGTCTTAATAGTTCTTGGTTTATCAGTAAATGCTGATGCAAACACGAACTATGCAAAAAGAGTCGGAGGATATTTTTATACTTCACTCTCACCTTACGGAACCTGGATTGAGATAGGTTTCGGTACGCCGGTTTGGCGTCCTACACATATGAAAAGAAACTGGTCACCTTATTCTCAGGGACAATGGATATACACAGATTATGGATGGTACTGGAATTCATACGAACCTTTTGGTGAAGTTGTTTATCATTATGGAAGATGGTACTTCGATGATTACTATGGTTGGATTTGGATTCCTGATTATGAATGGGCACCTGCATGGGTTGATTGGAGATATGATGATGATTATATCGGCTGGGCTCCTTTATCTCCTTATGCATTATTCTCAGTAAATATCGGGATACACTATACTTATGACTATTACGTTCCATACACTTACTGGAATTATGTTCAGTATAATCATTTCTGTGATAATAATGTTTACAATTATTACGTTGCACCTAAATATAAGTACCGGGTACACAGCAGAACCAAGATGAGAACCAATTACTCTTATTACGATGGCAGAGTTAGAAATAACGGTGTCGATTATGATAGAATCAGAGAAAGAAGCGGAAGGATGATTGAAAAGAGAAATCTGGTTACCGTAAATGATCCTAGAGAACTAACAAAAGAAAGAGACTCAAACAATCGTAATAAAGAAATCAGAACTTATATTGCCAATCGGGATGATATTTCTCGAGATAATTTGAGAGATGTTAAAATGGAAAGAACCGATAGGAAAACTTCCCTGAATCTTGATAAAGTTGAATTAGGTCGAGACAGAACGATTGATAGAAATGATACGAGAAAAATAGATGATAATCGGAAAGTTGAAACCAGAGAAAATATAAGTAATTTGAATACACGCGAAAGTGTTGATGACTCGAAGAGAATAGATAATAATATCAATCGCCGTAAGATGGAAAACGATAGAAAACTTCAGGAAAGAAACGATATAGAAAAACGAAACTCTGAAATTGAAAAAAGGAATAATGATCAGATAAGAAGGAACGAAGAAATTAAGCGGACTGAAGAGATCAAAAGAACAGAACAGAACAGAAGAAATGAAGAAGTTCAGATTCAGAGAAAAGCCAATGAAGAATTAAACAAAAGAAACGAAGTAACAATTCAAAAGCGTGAAGAACAGAAATCTAATACTGAAGTTTTCAAACAAAATAATGACAGAAAAATTCAACAAAGACAAGAAACTCAGAAAGTTGAACAGAGAAATCAGAACTCAAATATTAATAGAAATATTGAAGTAAAAAGAAATACTTCTAATAACAAAACTGAGACTAAACAGAATTCCCGAAGTAATGATCAAAACAATAGATCGCGTACAAGATAACCTCAATTCAACTCTCTCTATAAAAAAGGTTCCGGAATTTCCGGAACCTTTTTTTTGTTTTAAGTTGTAATTAGAATAATTTTCCGCAAAAATTTGAGAAAAGTATGAAAGACAAATCATCAATCCTTTTCTATTTGCTTGGTTCGTTTTTTATCGCAAACGCAATCCTTGCAGAATTTATTGGTGTCAAAATATTTTCATTAGAATCTACATTTGGATTTAAACCATTAAATCTTACAATCCTCGGAATTGAAAATCTATCGTTTAATTTAACTGCAGGGGTTGTACTGTGGCCAATCGTCTTTGTTATGACTGATATCATTAACGAATACTTCGGCAGGAAAGGTGTAAAATTTCTTTCGTTTACGGCAGCAATTTTAATTGCTTATGCATTTTTGATGGTCTTCTTTGCAATGAATTTATCACCGGCTTCATTTTGGGTTGAAAGAGTAACACCATTTGGTAAAGTAAATATGCACCTAGCATTCAATACTATTTTCGGTCAGGGTTTATGGATAATTATCGGCTCTCTTACTGCGTTTTTAGTTGGACAACTGGTAGATGTGACAGTATTTCATTACTTCAAAGCTTTTACCGGTTCATCCAAAATCTGGCTTCGTGCAACAGGATCAACTTTAGTTTCTCAGTTAGTTGATAGTTTTGTTGTATTGTTTATTGCTTTTTACATTGGTGCCGGATGGGACTTGAAACTAGTTTTGGTGATCGGACTTGTAAATTATATCTACAAATTTATTATAGCTATAATAGTAACGCCAGCTCTTTACATTCTGCATTCTATAATCGATAAATATTTGGGAAAGGAGCTCTCAGAACAACTTCAAATAGAAGCTATGAAGAAATAGCATTTTAATTCAATAATCATCAAATTTTTGTGTAGCACAGCAATTAAAATTTTCTTAATTTTGGAGCAACAAATATTGGTAAGATTAATTTTTACTAATTAATTCAAGTGTCCTTTTTCGCAAATTTGATGAATATTTTGATCCACTTAGAGTTATTTACGGGAAGCAATAAATTGGTAACATATGTAAAGTTATCAGAATATTATTTAATCAATACCTTCTCAATTTTTCAAAATCCATTCAATCATCACAAAGTAGTAATTAACCAATTTTCAAATTATCAATTATCCTTCTATAAAGGAGTCAATAATGAAAATGACTAAAGAAGATGCTCTATATTACCATAGCAGTGAACGCAAAGGTAAAATAGAAGTAATAGCAACAAAACCTTGTTTAACAGCAAGAGATCTCTCAATGGCTTACACTCCCGGTGTTGCAGAACCTTGCCGGGAAATTCATAATAACGTTGAGGATGTATATAAATATACAGCAAAAGGAAACCTGGTTGCTGTAATTTCAAACGGCACTGCGGTACTGGGTTTAGGTGATATAGGTCCTGAAGCAGGAAAACCTGTTATGGAAGGAAAAGGAGTTCTGTTCAAAAGATTTGCTGATATCGATGTCTTCGATATAGAAGTAAATTCTCACGATCCAAAAGAAATAATTAGAATGACACAAATGCTGGAACCAACTTTTGGCGGAATAAATCTTGAAGATATTAAGGCTCCGGAATGTTTTGAGATTGAAGAAACACTTAAAGCAACAATGAATATTCCCGTTTTTCATGACGATCAACACGGTACGGCGATTATCTCGTGTGCAGCGCTTATTAACGCTGTTGAAGTTGCAGGGAAGAAATTAGATAAAGTAAGAATTATTGTTAATGGAGCGGGAGCCTCAGCAATTTCCTGTTGTAAACATTATGTACGTGCTGGAGTCAAAAAAGAAAATATTTATATGTTTGATTCCAAAGGATGCATTACAAAGGATAGAAAAGATTTAAATAAGTACAAAGATGGATTCGCTCAGGAAAAAGGATTCCCATCTTTGGAAGCTGCGTTTAAAGATGCAGATGTTTTTATTGGACTTTCAGTTGGCAACGTTGTAAATAAAGAATGGGTTAAAACGATGGCCCCGAATCCGATCATCTTTGCAATGGCAAATCCTGATCCGGAAATTATGTATGATGATGCAGTATCTGTTAGAAAAGATTTGATTATGGCGACCGGAAGAAGCGATTTTCCGAATCAGGTAAATAATGTTTTAGGATTCCCATTTATTTTTCGTGGTGCCTTAGATGTTAGAGCAACAAGCATAAATGATGAAATGAAAATGGCTGCTACATTGGCGCTTGCCAGATTAGCAAAAGAAAAAGTGCCTGAAATGGTACTGAAAGCTTACGGTGGTGAAGATTTTGAATTCGGCAGAGAATATATAATTCCAAAACCATTTGATCCCAGAGTTTTATGGTACGTTGCTCCGGCTGTTGCAAAAGCCGCAATTGAAACTGGTGTAGCCAAAGTAAAAGAAATGGATTGGGTTGCATATGAAGAAAAATTGAAAGAAAGATTAGGTCTATCAAAAGAAATAATTAGAGTGATGATTCACAAAGCAATGAAGCATCCTAAAAAAGTTGTATATCCTGAAGGTGAAGCGGAGAATATTATTCGTGCAGCACACGCAGTTTATAGTGATGGTGTAGCTAACCCTGTTTTGTTAGGTAATGAAAATATTATCAAAAGCGAAATAGATCGAATCGGTTATGATGTTAGTGAATTCCAGATAATTGATCCTGCTAATAGTGAAAAATGTGATGCTTATGCTGAATCTTTCTTCAGCAAGAGACAAAGAAGAGGTGCAACTATATGGGATGCCAAAAAATTGATGCGCACACCAAATTATTTTGGTTCTATGATGGTGGAAGTTGGTGAAGCTGATGCCTTAATTAGTGGATATACAACAAGTTATCCTAATACAATTAAACCAGCATTGCAGTGTATTGGAGTGAAGGACGGATTTAAAATTGTTTCTGGATTGTATATTGTAATTGCAAAAAAAGAGACTTACTTTTTTGCAGATTGTACAGTTAACGTTAATCCAAGTGCTGAACAATTAGCTGAAATTGCAATATCGGCAGCAGAGACAGTAAAAGCTTTTGAGGTTGTTCCAAAGATCGCAATGCTTTCATTCAGTAATTTTGGTAGTGCTGATTATCCGGAATCACTTAAGGTTAAAGAGGCTGTTAAAATAGTCAAATCTAAGAGACCTGACCTCATTGTGGACGGAGAAATGCAAGCTGATACAGCAGTTGTTCCTGAAATATTAGAGAAAACTTTCCCTTTTACAAAAATAAAAGGCGGAGCCAATGTTCTCGTATTTCCTGATTTAAATTCGGCAAACATAGCTTATAAACTTATGGCAAGAATCGGGCAGGCAACAGTAATCGGACCTATTCTTATGGGAATGAGAAAACCGGTGCACGTTTTACAACGCGACGCAACCGTAGATGATATATACAATATGACTGCAATTGCTGTAGTTGAAGTAAATCAAAATAAATAATCGGGTAATTTGATAAATGCAGTCAAAGGAAATAAATGTACAAAATAATTAATGCAGATTTTCTTGCGGATAATATTAAACGATTTGTTATCGAAGCACCCAAAATTGCAGCTAAACGTAAGGCCGGTCAGTTTGTTATTATAAGGTTAAAAGATGGTGGTGAGAGAATACCTCTCACCATCGCTGATTCCGATATTACTAATGGAACAATTACTATTATTGTCCAGGGAATTGGAAAAACTACCAAAGAATTAAACACATTTGTTGCAGGAGATTTTATTTTAGATGTGGTCGGGCCATTAGGTAAAGCATCACATATAGAAAATTTTGGAACGGCAGTAAGCATTGGCGGGGGTGTTGGAACTGCTATTGCATATCCAACGGCTGTTGCTTTAAAAAATGCAGGTAACCATACAATCGCAATTATTGGTGGAAGAACCAAAGACCTTGTTATCCTTGAAGACGAACTTAGACAAGTTTGTAATGAAGTTTATCCTACAACTGATGATGGAAGTTATGGATTTCATGGTTTTGTTACTCAAAAATTAAAAGAGTTAATTGACAATGGTACAAAAATAGATTTTGTACTTGCAATTGGACCTATTCCAATGATGAAAGCAGTTGCAGAAACAACGCGACCATATGGAATTAAAACTGTTGTAAGTTTAAATCCGGTTATGGTTGATGGAACCGGAATGTGTGGTGGATGCAGAGCGATAGTTGATAACAAAACAGTCTTTGTCTGTGTTGATGGTCCTGAATTTGATGCACACCTGGTCGATTTTCAAACACTTGAGAGAAGAAACAAAACCTACAGAGAACACGAAACAGAATCACTTCATAACTATTTATGCCATTTTGATAAAGCTTTTGACGAAGGCTTACTTTCAAAAATCTGACCGAACAATTTTTAGATAAAAAAACGGAGAAATATTAATGGCTGATCTTAGCAAAAAAGAACGAATGAAAATACCAAGACAACCGATGCCCGAGCAGGATAGTGTTGAAAGAAGCAAAAATTTTAAGGAGGTTAATTTAGGTTTTACTGAAGAACTCGCTAAGATGGAAGCACTAAGATGTCTCCAATGTCCAAAACCAGTGTGTATTGAAGGATGCCCGGTAGAAGTTAAGATAAAAGACTTTATTACTCTGGTAGCTGCAGGCGATTATCTTGGCGCTGCTTCAAAAATTAAAGAAGATAATATGCTTCCGGCAATTTGTGGGCGTGTTTGTCCTCAGGAAGAACAATGTGAAGCTCAATGTGTTGTCGGAATAAAAGGCGAGTCAATAGCAATTGGTCGGTTAGAAAGATTTGTTGCAGATTTTGAACGGGAGCACGGTGGTTTAAGGAACCCGGAAATAAAAACCAAAACCGGTAAAAAAGTTGCAATTATTGGAAGCGGTCCATCGGGACTGAGTTGTGCAGGTGATCTTATTCAGATGGGTCATGATGTAACCGTATTTGAAGCACTGCACGAACTTGGCGGTGTGCTGATCTATGGAATTCCTGAATTCCGTTTGCCAAAGGACATTGTAAAAACTGAAATAGAATCTTTAAAACAACTCGGAGTAGATTTTCAAACAAATGCCGTTATTGGCTTTACAGATACTATAGATGAATTAATGCAAAATGGTTATGATGCTGTATTTATAGCAGTTGGTGCAGGATTACCATATTTTCTGAATATTGAAGGCGAAAATTTAAATGGTGTATATTCATCAAATGAATTTTTAACCAGAGTAAATTTGATGAAAGCATATAAGTTCCCTGATTATGATACTCCGGTTTTTAATGTTAAAGATAAAAATGTTGCAGTATTCGGCGGTGGAAATACAGCGATGGATGCGGTTAGAACTTCAAAAAGACTCGGTGCAAAAAATGCATACATTGTTTATCGTCGTTCTGATATTGAAATGCCCGCCCGAAAAGAAGAGATACATCATGCTAAAGAAGAAGGTATTGAATTTATTCTGCTCTCAAATCCTTTAAAGTTTATTGGCGATGCACAGGGATGGTTAACCGGAGTCGAGTTGTTAAAAATGGAACTTGGCGAACCCGATTCTTCCGGCAGAAGAAAACCTGTTCCCGTAGAAAATTCAAATTATATACTTGATATTGATATGGCCGTAATCGCTATTGGAAACGGATCTAATCCAATTATTCAACAAACTACCCCTGAACTTCAATTTAATAAATGGGGTAACATTCTCGTCAATGATGAAACAATGGCAACCTCAAAAAAAGGTGTATTTGCCGGTGGTGATATTGTTACTGGTGGCGCCACAGTAATATTAGCGATGGGAGCCGGAAGAAAAGCAGCAAAAGCCATAAATGATTATTTAATACAAAATTAATATTCTGCTGCTAACTTTTTTGAGTCCGTTTACATTCCAATAAAACTGAACAATTGCCTTTTGTAAAGTCTTCAACTAATTTTACTTGAATTTTTATAATACTTTCTGCGAGAAACCAAGAGTGCAATTTAACGGAATTAGAATGTTAGCAGCTGTGATGTTCACAGATATGGTGGGCTATACGGCAATGATGCAGGAAGATGAAAAGCGTGCAAAAGTACTGCGTGACAGGCATCGGAATGTCCTCGAAGATTTATCGCTTCAACATCAGGGAAAAGTAATCCAGTATTTTGGTGATGGTACACTAACGATTTTCGGAAGTGTAGTGGAAGCTGTACTTTGTGCAATTGATATTCAGAATGAGTTAAAAAAAGAACCCGTTGTAAACCTGAGAATTGGAATCCATTCAGGCGATATTGTTTATGATGATGATGGTGTTTTTGGAGACTGTGTGAATGTTGCAGCAAGAATAGAGGCTTCTGCAGTAGGAGGTTCAATATTAATATCAAGAAAAGTTTATGATGAATTAAGCAATCATAAAGAGATTCAGGCGGTTTCGCTTGGTTACCACGAATTTAAAAATGTTAAAACCCCAATTGAAGTTTATGCGATAAAAAATAATAATCTTGTTATTCCTGCCACATCTTCCATTGAAACTTTAGTCGGATTAAAAAAAGAATCAATTGCAGTTTTACCTTTTGTTAATTTAAGTTCTAATGCAGATAATGAATATTTTTCAGATGGAATTACCGAAGAAATTTTAAACGCTCTTGCTAAAGTTGATAAATTGCAAGTAACCTCCAGAACTTCTTCCTTTGCATTTAAAGATAAAAAAGTTGATATACGGGAAATTGGTAAACAGCTTTCTGTAAAATCGGTTTTAGAAGGTAGCGTTAGAAGGATTGGAAACAGAGTCAGAGTTTCAGCTCAGCTTATTGAAACAAAGAACGGTTATCACAGATGGTCTGAAATTTATGATCGTGATATTGAGGACATTTTTGCTGTGCAGGATGAAATTGCGAGAACAATTTCTTCCACGCTTATCGAAAACTTAACGTTATCCGATCAAAGAAAAACTTTTGTAAAATCCTCCACCGGAAATATGGAGGCTTATAATCTATATTTAAAATCATCGCACTTTTGGAAAAAATGGACTCCGCTTGATATAAGAAAATCACTGGAGTATTTAGAGCAAGCCATTCAACTTGATGAAAATTTTGCGCAGGCATTTTCTGCACTTTCGGGATGCTATGTTTATCTTGGCGCATTCGGTCAGATGCCGACTTCTATCGCTTATCCTAAAGCAAAAGAATATGCTCAGCGTGCATTGCAGATTGATAATTCATTACCTGCATCTCATTTATCCATAGCAATGGTAGATTTTTTTGATTGGAATTGGGATGCTGCATACAAATCATTTATAAAGACTCTTGAATTAAATCCAAACAGCGCTGAGGCTCATCAGTATTTTTCATATTATTTGCGCGCTTTCGGAAATATTAAAAAAGCAGTTACTGAATCTGAAAAAGCTTTAGAAATTGATCCGTTGTCTTTACCCATTAATGCATCACTTGCTGATACATATGCACACTGTGGATTTTTTGAACAAGCTAAAGATCAATATCTTAAAACTCTGGAATTAGACAATACATTTAGATCTGCGTTAAATGGTTTAGGATGGGTGTATTATTTTCTGGGTGAATATGATGAAGCGATCAAACTATTAGAGCATTCTCAGGATTTATTGGGCGATCCATTAAAATCAAACGCGGCGCTGGGTTTTATGTATGCCAGACTTGGTATGAATAATGAATTGGAAAATTGTCTGGCAAAACTTTCTCAGAGAGAAAAAAATGAAAAAGACATTTCATTTCTTTTTGATTATGCAATTATAAATTTAGGATTAAAAGATTTTGATAAAGTATTTGAATATTTGAATAAAGCGTTTGATGAAAAGATAGGCGGACTTATTTTTATTAAAGGACGATATTGGAAAGAGATTCAGGATGATCCAAGATATAGGAAATTACTTGGCAAAATGAATCTGCCATCAGATTAAATTGCAATTCTCTTAACCACTTTAAACTACAATTAAGTTAAATGATAGAATCTTTCTTTTTTGGATAATCAAAAAAAAGAAATGTGCACTTTTTTTCTTTGATGTCTTTCCAGTAACCTTCATACAAAAATTCAATAATACCGGTAGTTGGAATATTTTCGATAGAAAAATCTGAAAGCAAATTTGCGGTATTTGTAATTCCGGGATTATGTCCAACAATCAGTACATTTTTGTACTGTTCATTAAGAGAAGTTAAAACTTTTAATATTTGCACATCATCCGCCAGGTATAAACTATCATCAAAAATGATTTTAGGTTTATAATCAAAAAATTTAATAAATATTTTTATTGTATCCACTGTTCTTTTTGAGGTGCTCGAAATTATCAGATCAATTATAATTCCTCGCTTACAAAATCTCTCAGCCATTTTCCTGGAATCAAGTTTCCCTCTTTTATTTAATGGTCTTTCAAAATCATCCAATGATGTGTCTTTCCAGCTTGATTTTGCGTGTCGTAATAGAACAATATTCTTCATTATTTCTCTATTGTTTTTAAGATCACAACTGTGATAATTGTCACCATTGCTTCAATATAATTAACATAATTTCGCATCGAAATCATTATAAATAATTTTAAAAAATGTCTGATAAAATATTAAAAAAACTCAGTTCAAAAATAATGTTGTGTAAGGTAAAATAATGTTTGAGAGTAAAATACTAATAGATGTTGAGAATCATGTTAGAGAATTATTTAAGCAAAGATCCGCTGCTGAAAATATTTATCATAATATTGTGCATACTTCTGAAGTAGTAAACGTTTCGTACAAAATTGCTCAATTAGAAAATTTGTCGTCCGATGAAACTGAAATTTTATTGATTGCAGCGTGGTTTCATGATACAGGGTATTTTCACTGCTGTCACGGACACGAAGATCAGAGTTCTGAATACGCAAGAGATTTCCTTCAAAAGAATAATTACCCTTCTGAAAAGATTGAGAAAGTTAAGGAATGCATCACAGCAACTAAAATTCCTCATGCACCAAAAAGTAAACTTGAGGAAATAATTTGTGATGCAGATTTGCAAAATCTGGGAATGAAAGATGGTGAAAAACGTAGTGAATTATTACGTAAGGAATTTGAGATGAAAGGAATCAAAAAACTTTCTGATATGGAATGGATTAAAATGTCATTGGAATTTTTTAAGAAGCATAAATATTACACTGATTATGCTAAAAGAGAATTTGAAATTCAAAAAAATCATAATCAAGATCGATTAGAACAAAAATTAAAAAAACTTGAAGAACAATCTGCTCACTGATTTTTAACTTCCCTTATTCTATCCAATTCAAAAAAATATCGAATCTTTTAAAATAAAAAACCCCGAAGTTCAACTAAACTCCGGGGTATAAAACTATTCTACTTTAATTTTTGAGTTCTCTAAAAGAACATTATAAAAATATCCGGATCCGAAATCTTTATCTAAAATAACTTTTCCTTCAGCAACAATAACTGATCCCACTTTAGCAGACTCATTAGAAGTTACTAGTAAATCGTGTGTGCCTTGACTGCCTGTACCATCCTGTATATGAATCCAGTTTGTTCCCATAATATTTTCATTCACTTTTACAACCTTTCCACGAACCTTAATTGTTTTTGATTCCAGTGAAGATTTTTTTGCATAAATCTGTTCAATCGTGTAACCACCATCAACCGGGTTAACTGAAATAGAACCGTCTTTGCTTGTAGCAATATTTTGATGAGGTGATTTTAATTGTTCTTCACTGGTGCTTTTTGCTGCATCATCAACAAACAAAACTGAATCAAACGTGCGATTTAATACTTCACTTTTAAAATTTTTCATCTCCATAGACTTGGAGAAGATAACATATTCATTTGGATTAATATCCATTTTATTAACTGCAATCCAGTATGAATTTCCATTTTCATTCACTTTTAGATAAGTATAATTGCCCGCATCTAACTTTTCTTCAACAAGAACATTATGAACTGTAGTTGACATTGATTTATCATTCATTTGAGTTTGATTATCAACCTGAGGCTGTTCTTTTTCTCCACAAGCTATCATAATTGCTATCGTAGAAATAAATAAGAAATTAATTATTGTTTTACGCATTCTTTCACCTTAATTATTAGAAAATTGTGGCTAAAGATAATAAACTTCTTTTAAGATAACAGCGGAAATAATAGTGATAATAATCCAAATCTTCAGATAAAATTACAATTGTATATTGCATCAATCTTGACTAATTTTTGTAAAATTTTATATAGAAATATGATCCAAAAAATTATTTATATTTTATTAGTAACCGCTTTTCAAATTCCATTTAATTACGGACAACCAACCTGGGAAAAAATAAAAACCCCTACAGATTTTAATCTTCTTAAAGTGTTTTATTTAGATTCATTACATTGCTGGGCAGCAGGGGATAGCGGTGTAATTATGTTTTCCGGTGATCAGGGGAAAAGCTGGCAAATACAGAATTCGGGAGTATCAAATTATATTAGT
>JACZKY010030710.1_pt1 | contig 13537 bp, 11 predicted proteins | sample 8237611 | NCBI WGS metagenome assembly JACZKY01 (sample SAMN16148055, study PRJNA663545) | marine sediment metagenome | biome: sediments and biomass from bioreactor inoculated with such sediments; feature: coastal sediments; material: methane- and iron-fed bioreactor; isolation source: Bothnian...
GATCATCAGGATCCCCAGGGCGGACAGCCGGCCCCACATCCCGTCCTCGGCGAACCGGAGGATCTGCACGGCCAGCACCTCTGAGCCCGGGCGGGAGAGCACCACCGAAAGGGTCAGCTCCCGGACGAACATGGTGGCCATGAGGATCCATCCCGAGAGGATCCCGGGAATCAGGAGCGGGACCACGATCCGGCGCATCGTGGCGAAGGGGCCCGCGCCGCACACCTTGGACGATTCCTCCAGGTGGCTGTGGATCTGGACGAAGGCGCTGGTGAGCGGCCGGATGCCGTACGGCAGGTAGGTGGCCACGTACCCGATCAGGAGCGCCCACAGGGTGGAGTACAGGGGGGTGTGGACGAAGAACCACATGAACCCGACCCCGATGACGATGCCGGGGAAGGAGAACGACAGGAAGCTCAGCGATTCTAGGACCCCCGACGCGGTGGTGCGCACCTTGACGATGACGTAGGAGACGAGGATCGACAGGATCACCCCGATGGTCGCACCGACCAGGCCGAGCGTGAGGCTGTTTCTCAGCGAAAGCAGGGAGACCGGGTCCGCGAGCACCTCGATCCAGTTCTTCCAGCTCATGAGGGAAAACGCCTTCGCGCTCGGCGTCATGACGTAAGGGACCATGGAAGTGTAGAGGAGCACCGCCACGGGCAGGGCGATGAGCACGAACGAAAGCAGGCCGACGACGCCCATCACCGGGTACCGGAGCCCCTTCAGCTCGATCAGGGCGGGCTTGAACCCGCGGCCCGACACCGTGACGTACCTGTCGCTCTCCGAGGTCAGGTACCGGTACAGGTAGATGAGGAGGATCGCCGCTGCGAGGGCGCTCATGCCGACGGCGGCCGCCTTTCCGTAGTCGGCGGAGAAACCGGTGGAGGTGATCCGGTAGATATGGGTCGCCAGCACGTAGATCCTGCCGGGCATCCCGATGACCGACGGCACGGCGAAGGAGGCGAGGCAGCGGACGATGACGAGGATCACGGATGCGAGGATCGCGGGGCGCAGCACCGGAAGCGTGACGCGGGCGAGCGTGCGCAGGGTTCCCGCCCCGGAGACCCGGGAGGATTCCTCGAGCGCCACGTCGAAGGACCTCATGGCCGGGGCGATGATCAGGTAGGACACGGGCATGTCCAGAAGCCCCTCGACGAGGATCATCCCCTTCAAGGTGTAGATGTTGAACGGCGAGTCCTCCAGGCCGAGGAGCCCGACGAGGTACCGGTTCAGGATCCCGTTGCTCGGGTTCAGCAGGAGGACCCAGCTGATCGCGAACAGGATGTGCGGGATCATCATGGGGATGATCGAGATGATCCCGAAGAAGAACTTGAAGGGGATGTCGGTCCGGGTGTTGATGTAGGACAGGAACAGCGCGAGCAGGGTGGCGACGGCGGCGGATCCCAGCGTGAAGAGCGCCGTGTTCAGCAGGATCTCCAGCAGCGCCGGGTCGGAGTAGGCCTCGACGTACTTGGAGACCGTGAAGGTCCCGAAGGTGCCCAGCCCCTCCGAGAAACTCCCGATCACCAGCATCAGGACGGGGCTGATCGTGAGGAGGCCGACGATGACGATCAGCGACGGAGTGAGGACCGAACGCTTCCCCATGGCGGGATCAGGCCGGGAGCAGGAAGCAGTGGTCGCGGTCGAAGGCGACGGAGACGTCGCCTCCTTCCGCGATGTCGGCGGTGGGGGGGATCGACGTGGTGATCAGCGTTTCGCCGATCCGGATCTCGCCCTCGTACGCCTCCCCCACGAAGAGCAGCGTTTCCACCTTGCCGCGGAAGACGTTGCCGCCCCCGCCCCCCCCGTCCGTCGCGACCCGTATGAACTCGGGGCGCACGCATGCCAGCGCATCGGCGCCGGGCGCGATCCTCTGCGGATTGAGGGCGACGATCGTTCCGATCCCCGTTTCCACGGAGGCATGCGCCCCCTCGAGACCCGCCACCTTCCCCGGGATCAGGTTGGCGCGGCCGATGAAGTCGGCCACGAACCGGCTGTCGGACCGGAAATAGATCTTCTTCGGGTCGCCCTCCTCGACGATGCGCCCCGCGCGCATGACCGCGATCCGGTCCGAAAGGGCCAGCGCCTCGACCCGGTCGTGCGTGACGTACACCGCGGTGATCTGGAGTCCGGAGAGGAAGGTGCGCAGCTCCTTGCGGGTCTCTTCCCGGAGCTTCGCGTCGAGGTTGCTGAGCGGCTCGTCGAACAGGATGACCTTCGGCTCGGCGACCAGCGCCCGGGCCAGCGCCACCCGCTGCTGCTGCCCGCCGCTGAGCTTCGTCGCCGGGCGGTTTTCGAACCCTTCCAGCTGCACGAAGCTCAAGAATCGGGCCACCCGGGACCGGATCTCCTCCATCGGCACGTTGCGGCACTTCAGGGGGTAGGCCACGTTGTCGAAAACGTTCATGTGGGGCCAGATGGCGTAGGTCTGGAAGACCATCCCGAGCCCCCGCTTCTCAGGGGGCACGAAGAGGTTTCTCTCCTTCGACCAGACGACCTCGTCCCCGATGGCGATCTCGCCCGAATCGGGGACTTCCAGCCCCACGATGCACCGCAGGAGCGTCGTCTTCCCGCACCCGCTCGGACCCAGGAGGGTGAAGATCCGGTTCGCGGGTATGGTCAGATCGACACCGTCCAGGGCCCGGATCCGCTTGCCTTCCGAGTAGTAGTCCCGGGTCAGCCCCCGGATCCGGATTTCCATGCTACCTGGCGGCGAAGATCTTCTTGAACTTGTCTCCCCAGGCGGCGATCTCCTCGTCCGACAGCTCCCGGATCGGGAGGACCTTGGCCTTGTCGATTCCCGGGATCGGGGGGTAGACGCCCGGCGCCAGGACGTATTCGCCCACCTTGTCCGCCAGGAGCCTCATGGCGTCCTTCGAGAGCCAGTAGTCCATGAAGACCCGGGCCGCGTTCGGGTGCGGCGCCTTGGCGGCGATCGCCACGCCGCGGGGCGACCCGAGCAGCACGCCGGTCCTCGCCCAGTCGAGCGGAGCGGGGGCGTGGGTGATGATGTACTTCGGCATCGAGACGGCGATCAGCTTCTGGCCGCTTTCGACCGGGGCCGGGGTGGGGCTGAAGGAGGCGACGAACATCGGCTTGTTGGCGGCGAGCCCTTTCAGGAAATCCATCCATTCCTCTTCGGACGCGAAGACCTTCGCCTCCTTCAGGCCGACGAGCCAGGAGATGGTGGTGGCGTGCGTCGCCGGGTCGGGCATGACGATCTTGTCCCGCCATTTCGGGTCGGTCAGCTCCTTGTAGCTGGTGGGAACGTCCTCCGGCTTGACCAGCTCCTTGTTGTAGATCAGTGCGACGTATTCGATGCCGAACTGCAGGATGGTGTCGTCCTGGCGCGCCCATTCCGGGTATCCTGCCGCGGAGGGGGACCGGTACGGCGCGAGCACCCCTTTCTCCTTGAGCGCCTGGAGGATCGGCAGCGGGCCCTGGAGGACGTCGGCAGCAAGTTTGCCGGCCGAATGCTCGGTGAGGACCGTGGCGACGTATTTCGCCGTGGAAACGCGGGTGTAGATGCCTTGCACCCCCTTGGCGTCGGAAAACGCCTTCATGATCGGCTCGACCGCGGTTATGTTGGCGTAGAAATTGGCTTTTCCTTCCTTTTGCGCCGTGGCGAGATCGGATGCGAAGGCCTGCGGGACCAGGAACAGGCACAACAGCAGCACCGCCGTCTTTTTCATGACCCCTTTCTCCTTTCCGCGCGGGATCTGAAACCGTCTCCGCAATTCACATTTATTCCCCGTCCCGCGCCCTGTCAATCGCAAACATGCCGTCCCGCAGCTCGACGACCCGGTCGGCGATCCGTTTCACCTGGTCGAGGTAATGCGACACCACGAGAAGGGTGCAGCTTTCCCTGAGTTCGACCAGAAGCCGCTCGACGGCTTCCACGGCCTTGGGGTCGAGCGAGGAGGTCGGCTCGTCCAGCAGGAGGACCTCCGGCTCGAGGATCATCGCCCGGGCGATGCACATCCTCTGCTGCTGGCCGCCCGACAGGGACAGCGCGGATTCGTACAGCCGGTGTTTGACCTCGTCCCACAGGTGCACTTTCCGAAGGGCCTGCTCCGCCTCGCGGCGGATCCGGTCCTCGTCCCGGACCCCCGCCAGCCGCAGGGGGAAGGCGACGTTCCGGAAAATGCTCATCGGGAGGGGGTTCGGGGTCTGGAACACCGTGCCGACGCGCCTGCGCAGCCGCTCGACCGGGAGGTCCGCCGAGCGGATGTCGCGGAAGGACCCGTCGAGGAGGATCTCCACGGTGCCCTGCATCGAGCCGCCCGGCGTCTCTTCCCAGAGGCGGTTGATCGTCGAAAGGAACGTGGATTTGCCGCATCCCGACGGCCCCACGATGGCCGTGATCCGGTTTTCGTGGAAATGCTCCGTCACCTTCCGCAGGACGGCCGTCCCGCCGTAGGAGAAGGAAAGGTCGCGCGTCCGGATTTTCACGGGGGGGTCCATGGCGTCCTCACGCACGGTAGAGTGCCCTGCAGGCAAGGGATTTCCTGGCGAGAAACGCCACCAGGAACAGCAGCAGGCAGATGGCCAGAAGGACGATCGCGGCGCCGTATCCCGTGGCGAGCTCCTTCTGGTCCGCGTATTGCGCGGAGACATAGTAGATGTAGAACGGCAGCGCCTCGTAGTGGGAGAGGAGCGACTTGGGGATTCCCGCGGTGGCGACCGCGCCGGTCAGCAGGATCACCGCGGTGTCCTCGGCGCATCGGCCGACCGCCAGGATGACGCCGCTCGTCAGGCCGTTGAGCGATTGGGGGAGCAGGACGTGGACGATGTTCTGCAGCCGGGTGGCGCCCAGGGAGCGGGCCGTCAGCCGGATCCCGGCGGGGAGTCCTTCCAGCGACGCCTGGGTCGTCCGGATGATGTAGGGCAGCACCAGGAACGCCAGCGCGACGCTGGAGATCAGCAGGCACGGGTGGATGCGCCCCGAGAAATTCCTGTTGAGGAAGAGCGCCAGGCTGAAACCCAGCAGGCCGACGACGATGGAAGGCAGCCCCGCGAGGATGTCGAAGAGGAGGTTCAGGAGATCCTTCGTCCGGCCGCCGGCGTATTCCGCCAGGTAGATCCCCGCGGCCACGCCGACGGGCAGGGCCCATCCGACCGACAGGACGACCAGGAGGAACGTGCCGACCATGGCGGGGAAGATCCCGGTGAAGACCTGGCGCTTCAGCAGGAGGGCTTCCACGGGGTCCGTGTCCCCGAAGACCAGCTCGAGGCCGAGCGATGGGAGCCCCTTGTACATCAGGAACCCCACGAGGGAACCGATCGCCGCCAGGTAGGCCGCGCCGCAGGCCCAGGCGAACGCCGGGACCGCCTTTTCGGCGAACCGGCTCACGGTCCCGCCTTCCGGGGCTTCGACGCCGATGCGCGCACGATGAAAACGAGAACGGTCGTGAACAGGTAAAGGACCGTCCCGCAGGCGAAGATCGCCCGGAATTCGAGGCTTTCGTAGTTCGCCGCGATGACCAGGGCGATATGGGACGTGAGGGTCCGGGCGGGATCGAGGACGGATCCCGGCGCCTGCACGGCGTTGCCGGCGATCATCAGGGCGATCAGCGTGTCTCCCAGGGCCCTCCCCATGGAGAGAAGGAAGCCGACGGCGATGGCCCTCCGCGAACAGGGCAGCGAGACGTAGAGAAAATTCTGGATCCTCGTCCCCCCGGCCGCGAGGACCGCCTCGCCGTACGAACGCGGGACCCGTTCGAATCCGTCGCTGAAAAACAGGATCATGGTGGGCGAGACGAGGAGCGCCACCATGATGGAGGCCGACAGCACGCACATTCCGGAACCGGTTTGGAAGGTCTCCCGGACGAGGGGGACCAGCAGGAAGATGCCGACGAACCCGTAGATCACCGTCGGCACCCCGGTCATGGCCTCGACGACCCTGCGCAGCAGCCGGCCCGCCTTGCCCTTCGCCGCCACGCTGATCAGGACCGAGCAGCCCATGCTTAAAGGGAATGCGATCAGCATGCCCAGCAGGGCGATCGCCAGGGTCCCCGCTATCATCGGGTAGATGCCGAAAGAGCCCGAAAGGGGCGCCCACGGCCCGGTGACGATATCGAGGAACGGGCCTCCCGCGAACAGCGGGAGGCCCAGGTACAGCAGGAACCCGAAGATGAACACGGTGACGAAGGCCGCGAGCAGGGCGGAGAGCAGGAAGAACCTCTCGGCCGCCGATGCGAGGAACCGGTTCATCGGACCGGGATGAATCCCTTCCCGGCCGCGATTCCCTGCCCTTCCGGGGAGAAAAGGTAATCGATGAAGGATTTCGCCGGCCCGGAAGGGTCGCCCTTCGTGACGCTGTAGAGCCCCCTGGCGACGGGATATCTCCCGTCCTTCACGGTCTGCTGGGTCGGCGGAACCCCGTCGAGGATCACGGCTTTCACGGTCTCGTCGATGTGTCCCACGGACACGTACCCGATGCCGTACGGGTCCTGGGAGACGGCGGATTTCATCGCCCCGTTGGAGACGATGAAGTGGGCATGGCCGGCGATCGGTCCCTTTTTGAGGGCCTTCTCCCAGAACACCTCGCGGGTGCCGCTGGATTCGTCCCGGGTGTAGATGTTGATCTGCTGGTCCGCGCCGCCGACATCCTTCCAGTTCGTGGTTTTTCCGGAATAGATGGCCATGAGCTGGGTTTGTGTCAGCGCCGTCACGGCATTTTTCGGATGGACGACGATGCCGACCCCGTCGAGGGCCCACTGGAATACGCGAAGGCCGTACCTGGAAATTTCCTGGTCCGTCGGCGCCCTGCCGGAGTTGCCGATGTCGACCAGCCCCTCGCCCGCCTGCTTGATGCCCACCCCGGACCCGCCTCCCGCGACGCTGACCTGGAGGTCGGGGTTGAGGGTCATCGCCCGGCGCGCCGCCTCCTTCATCACGGGGATGTGGGCCGTCCCCCCGGCGATCTTTATCTCGCCTTTCAATCCCTTGAACCCGTCCAGGTCCCCGGCGGCCGCGACGGCGAACGGCGCCGACGCGAGCGCGGCCGCGAGGACCAAAGCATGGATTTCCCGCTTCATGTTCCCTCCTCATCGCGTCCCGACTCGACGGGACGCGAAACGCTGACGCACCGGCCGGGCGGCCGGTACGTATTCCTGACGGTTGCCCGGAGAGCGTTCGGGAAGGATGCTACGGACGGTGCGCGCCGCGCTTTCCCGGCGCGGCGGAACGGGCGACCCTTTTTTCCGGAACGGCTCCCTCGGGATGCCTTGGGTTGCTCCTCCGCCGACCGGCGGAGCCTCCGTCCCATCATCGATGGAGACGGATCAGGGACATCGATTCCGGCAAGACGATCACCCCTTTCCGGCGGCCGGGATCTGCAGGTCGAGCAGCGGCAGGTTCGCGGGAGACGCCTCGACGGCCTCCGCGAAGGAGCCCAGTATATCCGAAACCGCCCGGAAGTCATCCGTGAGCGCGAACGCCGGCTCCGTCGCGGAACCGGATCGGTCCATGGTGTCGAGAACGGCCTGGACGGTGATCCCGTGGACGTCGCGGGCGGGCTGCCATGCGGCCTCTTCGGCCCCTTCGGGTTTCACGGCCGACAGGAGCCCGGCGGCCGACAGGTCGGCGAGGACCCGGCGCACCAGCGGGGACGGCACTTCCAGGGCGTGGGCGATGGCCGGTGGGGTCGGCGGCTTGTCCCCCGCGGCGAAGCTCCGCGCCACGAGGCGGGCGACCAGCAGGGAAAGGATCTTCCGGTGGCGCGGGGAGATCCTGTCCGTTTCCTCGGGAAACCCGAGGGTGTCGAGGTTCTGGAGCGCGTAGGAGATCTCCGACCCCATCAGGACGATCAGCCAGCTGATCTGCAGCCACACGAGGAAGAGGGGAAGCGCCGCGAAGCTTCCGTAGATGGCGTTGGCCCTCGACACCCCGACCTGGAACCCGATGTAGACCCACTGCGTCAGCTGGTACGCGGTCCCGGCCGCCACGGCGGCCACGATCCCCGCCGCCAGCCGGACCTTCGTGTTCGGCATGAAGGTGAGGACGAAGGCGAACAGCACCCAGATCAGGACGAATGGGATGATCTCCAGGAAGACGAGGATCGTTCCCGGAGGGATCCCCCACCGGGACGCCGCTTCCGCGACATACTTCACCTGGCCCGCCAGCGTGACCGTCAGGCTGCTCGACATGATGAAGATGAGCGGGCACACCATCGCGAAGGAGAGGTAGTCGCTGAATTTCCGGGCGATGGTGCGGGGCTTTTCGACTTTCCAGATATGGTTGAAAGCGTCCTCGATGGATCCCAGGACCATGATGACCGACCAGAACAGCAGGGCGACCCCGATCCCCGCGACGATCCCTCCGCTGGTCTTCTCGAGAATCGAGTCGGAGAACTGGAACACCTTCATCAGGACGTCCGAGTGCTCCGAGAATTCCACCAGGAGCTCGGCCTGCAGCCTCTTGTCGAATCCGAACCCCTTGGCGATGCCGAAGACCACCGCGACGACCGGGACCACGGACAGCAGGGAATAGAAGGTCAGCGCCGACGCCCTCACCGCGCACTGGTCCCGCTCGAACCCGCGGAGCGCCAGCAGGAAGACCTTGAGGGCTCTCAATAAGAGCGCTTTGGGCCGCGAGAGGCCCGTCTCGGGAAGGAGCCAGACTCCCGTCTTGAGGAAATCGATGACGGATCGGGCCTTCTCTTTCATCTTACCTCGACGGTTTCGATTGCAGCCGGCGGGCCAGGGTGAAGAAGTGGTGCCCCATGATGGCCAGCGTGACGGCCGCTCCCAGGTGCCTCGGCGCGATGCGGAACGCTTTCCCGATGAAGCGCCAGTACGCCACCCGGTACCGGGCGAAGATCCCCTGCCGGACGAACGACCGGAACAGGCCGACGTAATCGGAAAACACCAGGCGCGTTTTCGGCCGGGATCCCAGGCGGTTCAGCAGGACCAGGGCGCGCTCGAAATATTCCGACGGGCTGTAGATGGAGGACAGGACCTTCCGGTAGCCGGCCAGGAGCGCCTCGGGGTTCATCCGGGGCATGTAGTTCAGCAGGGCGTCCGTGTTGTTCCCCATGCTCTGCCGCAGGATCCGGCCTTCCTCGGAGAGCCGCCGCCAAAGCTGCGTGTTGGGGAGCGCGGTCAGCACCCCCACCATGGAGACGGGGATCGCCGCATCCCGGATGAAATCGATCTGCCGCTGGAAGATCTCCGGGGTGTCCTGGTCGAAGCCGACGATGAAGCCCCCCATCACCTCCATCCCGCTCTCCTGGATGCGCCGGACGCACGCCAGGAGATCGGCTTTCACGTTCTGCATCTTGCCCGCCGCGCGGTTGCATTCCGCGTCCGGGGTCTCGATCCCGATGAACACCTTGTTGAACCGGGCCGCCTGCATCCGGGAGAGCAGCTCCTCGTCCTCGGCCAGGTTGATCGACGCCTGGGTGAACAGGAAGAAGGGATTGCCCCGGCTGCCCATCCAGTCGGTGATCCGGGGGAGAAGGCCCTTGACGGCCTGCTTGTTCCCTACGAAATTGTCGTCCACGATGAACACCGATCCCCGCCACCCCAGGCGGTACAGATGCTCGAACTCCTGGAGGACCTGCTGCGCCGCCTTGGTGCGGGGGGTGCGTCCGAAGAGCTCGATGACGTCGCAGAACTCGCAGTTGAACGGGCATCCCCGGGAGTACTGGACGGGCATCGAGCTGTACCGGCCCAGGCGGGCGAGGTGGAAATCGGGGGGAGGCACCCGGGTGATGTCCGCCCGGCCTTCGGCTTTGTAGAAGCGGCGCGCCTTGCCGGTTTCCAGGTCGGCGACCAGTTCCTCGATCAGGAGTTCCCCCTCGCCGCGGACGATGTGGTCGGCATCCGCGTAGCAGGGGTTCTCGGCGCTGGTGACCGGGCCGCCCACCACCGTGCGCAGCCCCGCTTCCCGGCAGCGGGCGATCAGCTGCTCGAGGGAAGGACCCTGGACCAGCATGGCGCTCAGGAACGCCACGTCGGCCCACGCGATGTCGCGGTCGCGCAGCTTTTCCACGTTGACGTCGACCAGCTTCCGTTTCCAGTGCGGCGGGAGCATCGCCGAAACGGTGAGCAGCCCCAAAGGAGGGTAGGCGGAACGTTTTCCGATGAACGGGAGGGCGTGGCGGAAGCTCCAGAACGTGTCGGGGAATTCGGGATAAAGCAGCAGGACCTTCATGATCGGACCCTTCTATACGGTGAGGGACGGCGACCGGATGCGATTTCGATTATAATTATAATACGAAACAGGCTGGACCGACCGATGGAAGAATCGATACGGACGCCGGCCGTCGGCGCGCCAACCTGGGGCGGATCGCCTGTCGGGTGAACCGGATGGCCAATAAACGGAAAATCGCTCTCTTCGCGGCCGGGGGGGGCTTTGCGCTCCTGATCCTCGCGGCGGTCGCGCTGAATCTCTTCGTGGACGTGAACGCGCACAAGCCCCGGCTGGAGGCGGCCGCCTCCGACGCCCTGGGGATGGAAGTCCGCATCGGCGGCAGGATGGGAATCGGCCTCTTCCCGGGTTTCCATGTCACGCTGGAGGATGTGCGCATCCGGAACCGGGGGGCGGACGTCGCCTCCGTGAAGCAGACCCGCCTCGGGGTCGAACTTCTTCCCCTGCTGCGCAAGGAAGTCCGGATCGTGAAGATCGGGATGAAGCGTCCCCGGATCTCGATCGAGCAGGACCGCGACGGAAAATTCAACTTCGAAACACCGGGGAAGAAAACCCGGAAGAAGACGGCCGTGGAGGCCGAAGGGCCGCGGTTCTCCCTGGACGTGGCGAAAATCGCACTCTCGGACGGCGCCCTCTTCTACAAGGACCATGAAACCGGGGAAGTCCTCGAGGCCGGGGACTTCAACCTGGACGTGAGCCGCTTGCGACTCGCCGGAGGGGAGGACCCGGACCTCCCGAAGCGACTTTCCTTCAAGGCGGAGTTCGCCTGCAAGGAGTTTCGCAAAGGGAGCCTGGCGGTCTCGGACCTGAAACTCCGGATCGAGGGGAAGGACGGCATCCTCGATCTCGATCCGGTCACGATGCGCCTCTTCGGAGGGCAGGGGTCCGGGAGCCTCCGGGCGGACCTTTCGGGAGCCGCCCCCCTTTACCGCGTCGAATATTCCCTGACGAAGTTTCGCGCCGAGGAGTTCCTGAAGGCGCTGTCGCCGAAGAAGGTCGCGGAAGGGGCGTTGGACTTCTCCGCCACCCTGTCGATGCAGGGAAAGAGCGCGAACGAGATGAAGCGGACCGCGACCGGCGAGATGTCCCTGAGGGGCGAGAACCTGACGCTCGACGGCGTCGACCTCGATCGCAGGTTCTCCCGGTACGAATCCAGCCAGAGCTTCAACCTGGTCGACGTGGGCGCCTTCTTCATCGCGGGCCCCTTCGCCCCGCTGGTCACGAAGGGATACGACTTCGCGAGCCTCTTCCTGGAATCCGGCGGCAGCAGCACGATACGGACGCTCGTCTCCGACTGGAAGGTGGAACACGGCATCGCGCGGGCGAAGGACGTGGCGATGGCGACGAACGAGCACCGGGTCGCGCTCCAGGGAGGTCTCGATTTCGTCAAGGAAGAATTCAACGACGTCACCGTGGCGGTGATCGACGGGAAGGGATGCGCCACGATGCGCCAGAAGATCCGCGGCCCTTTCCGGAAGCCGGTGGTGGAGAAGGTGAGCGTCCTCCGATCCGTCACTGGGCCGGTGCGCAAGCTGCTCAAGCAGGCGCAGGATCTCCTCGGGGGGCAGTGCGAAGCGTTCTACGCCGGGTCGGTTGCGCCGCCCGGGGAGGAACCTTAGGCCGCTCTCCCGTTCCGCAGGTATCGCCCGAACCTCCCTCTGAGACAGAGCCTCGCCCGGTGGAGACGGGACCTGACCGCCGCGATCGTCAGGTCCAGGACCTGCGCCGTCTCTTCGCAGGAGAATCCCTGGAGGTCGCAGAGAACGAACGTCAGGTGGTATTTATCCGGAAGCTCCTCGGTGAACCTTCCGATCGCCCGACCGATCTCCTGATCCGGCATCCGGCGTTCGAGTTCCCGGCTCCAGTCCTCGACAGGCCCCTGATGCGTGTCCTCCTCGGTGAAGACGGGCAGAAATTCCTCGATCGGGACGGGTTTCGTCCGCCCGCCTATCCGCAGCCGCATCCGGCAGGCATCGACGCAGATCCGATAGATCCGGGAGTGAAACGCCAGGTTCCCCGGGAACCGGCCGCCATTCAGCACCACCGTGAGGAAGACTTCCCGCACCGCTTCCTCGGCTTCGTTATGGTCCTTCAGGATGGCCATTGCGAGGCCATACACTTTTTCCAGGTATCGGTCGAGGAGCGCTTCGACCGCGGCTTCCATGGGCAGGCCGTCGGGTACTGCCTGCAGGGTCGCAAATCCAGGGTCTTTATGCCGTCGGCATGTGTTCATTCGGATGCGATCTCCCTTCTCTGCCGATCCCTCGTTCCCTGTCACAGTAATTCCGTCGGGCGGTAATATTTATCGGCCTTCGTCCGAAACGCGCGCCGAAGTTTGTCTGATTTTCGTACCGGTGTTTGTCCTAGGTGAGGGGAACTTCCCGGTTACTTCCGGAGCCGCGAGGCGGGTCCCCGCTTTGTCGCAACCCGCCGGATGACTTCCTCGATCCTTTCCGAGGCGGATATCGCCTTCGAAAAGAACTCGTTCGCCGTTTTCTTTCTCTTCGGCTCAAGGACCTTCGACCGCTGGCAGATCTCGTTGAGCGCGGAGAGAAATTTGTTCACCTCAGCCAGGGGATTCCTTATTTCGCGGGCGATGCCCGCCGCGACGCGGTCCGGCGGGGGCGGCGTTCCGCGGACGGAGAGGGCCGCCACGACCAGGCACACCAACGGCGTATCGGTCCCCGTCAGCGGGGTAGCGGACAGCGAAACGGGTACCGGCCTTCCGCTCGCGGGAATCAGCGGGATTTCCGCCCTTGCGCCGGAGACGGGGGCGTTCCCGATGAACTTCCTGACATTTTGTTCGTCTGCGGGAGATACGAGGGAGAATATCGAGGAGCCGATCACCTTCTCGGTCGGCATGCCGACCATCCTGGCAAACCGCATGTTGCAGAAAAGGATGAGGCCGTCCCGGGTAAGGGTCAACACTCCTTCCGTCACGGCCTCGATCAGCTGGCGGTAAGCGAGATCGGAACCTTCCAGTGCATAGACCCGGCTTCCCGCGGGGGTGGAAACCGCGAAGGCGTCCACCTCGCCCTCGCGGATGGCGCGGAGCGTCTCCTCCGCCTCGTCGAGTTGCGCCTCCATTTCCTCGTATTGACGCTGGAGGGAGCTTGCCGGTCGATTCGGGGACGGCCGCTTCTTTTTCGGATTCCTCTCCCTCAAAGGGTTTCTCCGTTCGAAACGATCATCTGCCTGGGCGGACATCCAGCCCGACGAGGACGCGATCGGTGTTCGAAAGATCTCCGATGACCTTCTTGATCGGCGTCGGAAGCGTTCTCACCAGCGTGGGGATCGCCAGGATCTGGTCCCCTGCGGCCAGCTGGGGGTTTTTGAGGAGGTCGATCACCTCGATCCGGTACTTGCCGGCAAGGTGCGT
>JACZKY010046491.1_pt1 | contig 13529 bp, 9 predicted proteins | sample 8237611 | NCBI WGS metagenome assembly JACZKY01 (sample SAMN16148055, study PRJNA663545) | marine sediment metagenome | biome: sediments and biomass from bioreactor inoculated with such sediments; feature: coastal sediments; material: methane- and iron-fed bioreactor; isolation source: Bothnian...
TTTTTCATTTCTCTTCCCCGACGTTTTAACATACTTTTTATATCTTCAAGTACTTCATCACCGCGCACTAATTTTGTTTTGAAGTATTCAACAAAAGTATTTCTTGTAACATCATCATGAGTCGGTCCCAGTCCTCCTGTGCAAATAATTAAATCAGCTCTTTCAGAGGCAAATTCCAGTTCATCTAAAATTACTTTAGTGTTGTCTCCAATAGCTGAGGTCTTAACAATTAAAATATTATTATCCGATATAAGATTGCCAATGAATGCAACGTTAGTGTTAATCGTTTGCCCGATTAATAATTCATCCCCAATAGAAATTAAATAAGCTTTCATTTTTCTAATAAACTCCAAATGTATAAACAATTAAATGAACAATAACGAGAGAATAAAAACCAGAGATAACATCATCAATCATAATACCAAAACCACCTGGTAAATTTTCAGAAGTTCTTGCAGGAAATGGTTTGATTATATCAAGTGCGCGCCAAATTACAAATGATGTTAATACAATTAGCAAGGTTTTGGGTAATGCAATCAGTGCAATCCAGGTTCCAACCACTTCATCAACAGTACATTGTGATGGATCCTTACCATAAACTTTTTCAAACTTAGATGAAACAAATAGTCCGTAGCCAAAAAAAAGTACAATTGCTGGAATAATAATCTCTAATTTTTCAAAACCAGGTATAAGATATATAGCAATTGCAATTAAACTGCCAAAGGTTCCCGATGCAATTGGAATGTAACCAGTGTAAAAACCTGAACCAATTAATTTTTCAAACCAGTTTATTTGTTTCATTAAACAATTTTTTTATTAAATCTTTATTCATTAAAAGATATTTTGCACCAGAATGTACTGTAATAACTGTAATTACCAGCATTATAATATAAATTAAATTTTTATTTTATAGCTGATTAAACAGTTGTTCATTTCCAAGATAGATTTCAATTGTATTAAGTCCGCCATATAGTAAAAGCAAGTAGTACAAAAACACCATTTGCAAAACAGTTTTCCACTTAGCATAATAGCTTGTAACAAAATTATATCCTCTGCTCTCAGCATAAATTCTTAAAAGAGTAATAATCAAATCACGAAGTACTATAAGCACTACCATCCACAATTCAAGCAATCCAACAAGAACAAAACCAAGAAAAGCTGTTGATGTTAAAATTTTATCTGCAAGCGGATCCCAGAATTTACCCCAGTCTGTTATATAATTAAATTTTCTCGCAAGCCAGCCGTCGTACCAGTCGGTTAATGCGGCAACTAAAAAAACTCCAATTGAGATTTGAATTAATAATGGATCATCTGATAAAAAAAGATATAGAAATATTGGTGTAAGAATTATTCTGAGAATTGTTAATTGATTTGGGAGTGTCATATTTAAATCGCTGTTCTCTCAGAAAATTTTTTAAGAAAATGATACTCATAAATACCCGTATTATGTCCGTCATTCCACGTAATCTGCACAGCGTAATTACCGACCTGATCTATTGATTTTATTGTTATCTGATTTTCTGCAAAAAGAGGTATATATTTTTTACCCTGCTTTTCTCGCTCTGCTAAACAGGTTGCACAAGGACATCTCTTTCTTAATTCACTTAACTCAAGAACACTTTCATTTCCATCATCCCATATGATTAAAAGTTTTTTCTTGTCAATCAGTCTAATTTTTTTAGGATGCATCTATTAAATACTCTTACCGGTAAGTTTTTCCAACGCTTCTAAATATTTTTCACTTGTTCTATTTATGATATCTTCCGGTAATGGTGGTGGAGGTGGCTGTTTGTTAAACTTAATCTCTATTAAATAATCACGCACAAATTGTTTATCAAAACTTTCCTGTGATCTGCCTTTTTCATATTTATCCAAAGGCCAGAATCTTGAGGAATCTGGTGTTAACAGTTCATCAACCAAAATTATTTCATCACCTATTTTTCCAAATTCCATTTTAGTATCTGCGATAATAATTCCTTTACTTAAAGCAAACTCCACGGCCGTTTTATAAATTTCTATAGTTTTATTTTTCATAAAATTAATTGTATCAACACCAGCAATTTCTTTTGCTTTTTCTTCTGAAATATTTTCATCGTGCAAACCAATCTCTGCTTTTGTAGCAGGAGTAAAAAGTGGTTCAGGAAATTTTTCAGATTCTACAAGTCCTGCTGGAAGTTTAATACCGCAAACTTCTCCTGTCTTTTTGTAATCTACCCAACCTGATCCGGTTATATATCCACGGACAACACTTTCAATCTGAACAACATCTGCTTTTTGAACAAGCATGCTTCTGCCCTCTAAATCAGCAGCGTATTCCATACATTCTTTTGGAAATTTATTAACATCAGTAGTAACAAGATGATTTTTGATGATGTTTTTTGAGTAATCGAACCAAAATTCAGAAATCTTAGTTAAAACTTTTCCTTTGTATGGAATACCTTGTCCCATTATTACATCAAAAGCTGATAATCTATCTGTGGATATGATTAAGAAATATTCACCTAAATCATATATATCCCTTACTTTACCGCTTTTAACGAATTTTAATTTAGGGAAATCTGTCTGAAGAATAACTTTTTCTTTCATGCTAAACCTATTTTATTATGCTTCAAATATATGCAGGGTTAAAGCAGAATTCAATAAAAGTTATATTAAATTTAACTCCAAAATATCTGTGGTATTTAGAACAAAATATCATTTTGGTTAGAAGTTTAAAGGATGTAAGCGGTTAAAGAATTTCTAATGTATATCCATTTATTATAAACTCCGACAAAAGCATTTGGGTGTTATTTATAAAATTCCTAAACAATTTTTCCCTTATTCTTAAAGATTAAATTTTTCTTGAAACTTGATTTAGTAATTATCTTAAATTGAATGTATTATTACCGGTTGACAGATAAAGATTCGATAATTCTTATAATGAAAGGATTAAAATGTATAACAAACTAATCAACAGCATTAAACCATTAGGTTTTACCTGGGAGACTAAAGATCCATTTTTATTTTGTGTACATCACCTCGATAATTATCCTGCAGGTAATGATGAACTAGGACCCGCTGCATCATTAGCAGGAAGAAATCTTGGACAGGACTTTACTACAAAGAACGGCTGGAGAATGTATCATGGAGAAATGGTGCCAGGTTTTCCTGCACACCCGCACAGAGGTTTTGAAACTGTAACAGTGGTATTAAATGGATTTGTTGATCATTCTGATTCGCATGGAGCAGCTGGCAGATATGGCAATGGAGATGTACAATGGATGACGGCTGGTTCAGGCTTGCAGCACTCTGAAATGTTTCCTCTCTTGAATAAAGACAAATCTAATCCATTAGAACTTTTTCAAATTTGGCTGAACCTGCCAAAAGCCAAAAAGTTTGCTCGACCATATTTTAAGATGCTATGGGCAGAAGATATCCCTAAGGTTAATGAAAAAGATAAAGATGGTAAATTAATAGAGGTTACGATTATTGCCGAAAAATTAGATAGTGTAATTGCACCCTCTCCGGCACCGGATTCCTGGGCCAACTTTCCTGGTAATGAAGTTGCTATCTGGTTGATAAAAATGGAACAAAATGCTAAATGGACTATTCCCACCGCATCGCTTGAAGTAAACCGATCACTATATTTTTACCGGGGAACAAATATAAATGTCAGTGGAATAACAATAGAAAATTATCATTCAGTGGATCTGCTGGCAGATCAACCAGTAATTATAGAAAATGGTGCTGAGGATGCATTTCTGCTATTACTACAAGGCAAACCAATAAATGAGCAAGTGGTGCAGCACGGACCATTTGTTATGAATAGTGCTGAAGAAATACAAAAAGCATTTAGTGATTATCGAAGAACGCAATTCGGGGGTTGGCCCTGGTCGAGATTTGATAATGTTCATTCGCGTGAGATGGGAAGATTTGCAAAGTATTCAGATGGTACAGTAGAAATAAAATAGAAGATTTTAACACAATCCATTTAAAAACAGAAAACCCGCTTCGGTAAGCGGGTTAATGGATGTGGGCAGGGACGGAATTGAACCGCCGACACATGGATTTTCAGTCCATTGCTCTACCGACTGAGCTACCTGCCCTTCAAAACTTGGAGTGTAAAAATATGGATTTTCTGCAAAATCACAAACATAATTGGAAAATTAAATTTGCTTACTCAACCGTAACACTTTTGGCAAGATTTCTTGGCTGATCCACATTTAATCCTTTCTTAACTGCAATATGATAAGCAAGCAACTGTAATGGAATTACTGTTAGAATAGGCATCAACATTCTTATAGTATTAGGTATTTTTATTGAATAATCAACTAACTGGTCAATGTCATTATCGTCTTCACTTGCAATAGCTATTGTTCTGCCGCCACGTGCTTTAACTTCTTGAATATTGCTGATAATTTTTTCATATGTCGAATCTTTTGGAGCGATAAAAACGACAGGCATATCTTCATCAATCAGGGCAATTGGTCCGTGTTTCATTTCGGCTGCAGGATAACCCTCAGCGTGTATATAGGAGATTTCCTTTAGTTTTAATGCTCCTTCTAAAGCAACAGGAAAATTGTAACCACGACCAAGATATAAAAAATTAGTAGCGTCTTTAAATTCTTCAGCAATTTTTTCAATTTTATCATTCAGCTTTAAGATTTTTTCTACTTTATCTGGGATGGATAAAAGTTCATCTGCGATTTGTTTTCCATCAACACGACTTAAACTTTTTCTTCTTGCTATAAGAAGAGTAATTAATGCAAAGACCGTTAGTTGCGATGTAAATGCTTTTGTAGAGGCTACTCCTATTTCAGGACCAGCGTGTGTATAAACCCCTGCATTTGTCTCACGTGCAATTGAACTACCCACAGCATTACATATTCCGAGAACAAGGGCGCCTTTCATTTTTGCTTCGCGTACTGCTGCAAGAGTATCAGCAGTTTCGCCACTTTGTGATATAAAAAATATCGCGTCATCCTTTTCAATTATTGGATTTCTATATCTAAATTCAGAAGCATATTCGACTTCGGTAGGGATTCTGCAAAACTGTTCTAACATATACTCACCTACTAAACCAGCATGCCATGATGTTCCGCAAGCGGTAATAATAATTCTTTTTGTATTCGCAAGTTTTTCTACAACGTCAACCAGACCTCCTAAACGTGCATCACCTTCGGATTGCAGGATTCTTCCTCTGATTGAGTTTCTTAACGACTCTGGCTGCTCCATAATTTCTTTGAGCATAAAATGTGGATAACCACCTCTGTCTATTTCTTCCAGAGTCATTGAGATTTCATGCACTTCTTTTTCTATATCGTTATTGTAAATTGTCTTAGCAGTAAATTCATCCTTCTTAATAACCGCTATTTCACCGTCTTCAAGATAAATAATTTGTTTGGTGTGCGAGATTATGGCGGATACATCAGACGCAAGAAAATTTTCATTCTCCCCAATTCCTATAACCAAAGGTGATCCTTTTCTGGCAGCTACAATTTTATCAGGCTCATTGGAGGAAATTACAGCTAAACCGTAGGTTCCTTCAACTTCATGCAAAGCAAGTTGTACTGACTTTGTTAAACTATGACCACGTTTTGTAAAACTATCTATTAAGTGAACGAGAACTTCAGAATCTGTTTCGCTTAAGAAATTATATCCAAATCCAATCAGTCCTTTTTTTAGTACTTGATAGTTTTCGATTATACCATTGTGTATTAGAAAAATTGTATTGTCTTCATTTGAATGAGGGTGTGCATTTATTTCGTTAGGAATTCCGTGTGTTGCCCATCTTGTATGTCCAAGTCCAATAACTGATTTAAGATTTAGATTTTCTAATTTATCTTCAAGAAGACTTACTTTACCTTTGTTCTTAACGATAAGAGATGAATCATTGTCTACTATTCCAATACCAGCAGAGTCATAGCCTCTATATTCTAATCTTTTTAGACCATTGATTAGAATTGGGACACAATTTCTTTCACCGATATAACCAACAATTCCGCACATTAAACAAGCTCCAATAGTTATTAGATTTTATTCAGAATAATTAATTCAGTTACTTTACTTTTGCTAATTTTTGAGTAACTGTTTTAACTTCATCACCATTCTTGGATATTATCTTATAAAAATATAATCCATTAGCTATCTCATCGCCATCTTCATCTTTTCCATCCCAGTAAATTTTGTTGAATCCAATTTGCAATGATGATGACGGCGACAGTTCTTTTATCAATCTTCCTGCCACAGTAAATATTTTAATTTTGAATTCTTCTGGAGGAATTACACCTCTTAATTCAAATGTAAAATAGGTATTGTCTGAAAATGGATTTGGGTAATTATAAACCTGTAACAAATCGGGATTGTTATAAACATTAAAAACGGATCGAGATGAAGTAGAATCAAAAAAGTTTCCAGAGGCATCTTTGGCTAAAACCTCCAGAACATGTCTTCCATCTTCCAGCTTTGGTGTCCAGGTTATTACTACTCTATTATTTGGATACGGAGTTGACTCAAAAGTAATATCCGGTCCAGGGACAGTTAAAACTTTTGGAATATTATTATGCGTGTGAACGATAGTAAAATATGTACTGTCCAAAGGCAGCGGACTGTTGTCTTCAAGAGTAATTATTATTTCTGGTTCTGAAGAAATAATATCACCATTAATAATTTCTCTTCCATCAAATGTAATATTGAAAAGAGGATTTGCAGAATCGCGGACAACATAAAAAGTTCCATCAATCTGATTGTTAAATGTGTAATATTCTTCTGAGGGTAATGTAGCAACAACATTTATATCGATTGGGGATACCGGGGCTGTGTACAGCAAATTATCAGTAATAATTGTCTTAACACTTGTTGAGAAAGTATCATTAGGAACACTGATGTAGGTTGTATAAAAAATTGTATCAGTTAAGCTGTTGGAAAAATCTAATTTTAGACTATCCGCAATTACATATCCTAAATTATTTACTTGCAGAGTCATATCTAACGAAATTCCTTGTAATACTGAATCAGGAGTAAAAGACAAATTCTTTGGGATAATAGAAATCTCCGGTAGATATTCATAATTTACTTTTAGCGAATTAAATTTCATTGGTTCCCCGGAACCAAAAGATGAATCTGCTAAGTCAAATCGAAGTTTAATATAATTATACTGTTTTGTGTTTATAGTATCGATGTCAATAGAATCTATGAAGAGTGAATCTAACATAAACCAGCTGCCATTACTTTTATTTTTACCAAGCAAATAACTTTTATAAATACCACTAGAGTTTGTTTGATCAATATCAAACTCTAAGTTATGCCATTTAGAGGCTGGCCCAATTTCTGGTGAAACTATTTGCCCATTTGCCTCGATGTAGGTTCCTCTATATTTAAAGAATGCGGGAACATAGGGGGTTGTACCCGGTCTGAAAGTATTGAAGTATAGAAAATTATTGTTATAATCATAAGCAATGGCATAATAATCTTTTATTTTCTGTGCATAAAACCATTCTTCTTCAAATATACCATTCGGTAAACTATAACGACGTACATTAATTAAAGTGAAGTTTTCATAAACGATAGCATAATTTTCAGAAATAATAAAACTTGAAACTCTTCGCATCGTCGATCCGCTAAAAATTATATCCTCCCCAACCTTTGTCCAATTATTCGAAGGATCAAATTTTCTCAAAACAAATTTACCCGGATAAAGTGCAGTACCTATACCCAGATTATAAACATACTCTCCATCCGAATACAAAAACACCCCTCCAATTTGCGTGGAAGAGGCTACAGTTATGACCAAACTATCCTGTATTGCTACCCTACTCGTATCACCGTTGTTTACATCTATCTTTAATAAATTATCGGTTGGTCCGGTGCAGGTATACAGAAATCCATTATGCATCATTAAATGGCTGTAGATATAAACATCCAGATTAGGAATTGCACCATAGTTAGTACCGGCAGTTGTTCCATTCAAACCAGTTCCAATTTTATATATTTTTGATTTATTTCCGTTATTAAAATCTGGCAGGTTACCAAAATAAAAGTAAGTACCATCCGTAGTAAATGTTGATGGTTTTGTTTGATCTGCAGGGAGTGAATAATAAATTGAGTCTAGTAAAAATTTGGGATTCGGGTATGGTGGGTTTAACTCTGTATTCAATAAAAGACTATTAAATTCATCCGAGTAGTTGACATTCAAATTATCAAATAGTTTTAACTGTTGTTTCTGCGAATAGTAACCTGAACCGTTTTTATCAGATACTGAAAAAATTCTAATATCACTTGAATTTGTATCAACATCATCATATACAATAGCTTGCCAAAAATATTCTCCAGGTGCTAAGGTACTAGGATTCCATCTTACAACTGCATCGGTAGCATTTAAAACGGGTGATTCTGCAACTAACGGTACTCCATCGAATTGTGGTAAGTTATTTATTTGAATTAGGTAATTAAAATTTCGGTTAAAATAAAATCCTATATCTGAAATTAGAAATTCTATGTTTCCTGAATTTGTGAAATATCCATCGGCAGGTTTAATAATACTTGGCTCGCCAAAATCAAAAATTGAAAAAGAATTTGAAGCTATATTGTCCGATAAATCATCTTCAGGTACTCTCTCATCAGCATTTATGGTAGCTATTAGTGTTATCAGCCCAGATTCCAGAGGCACCCAGGTAAAGTAAGTGGTATCACTCTCTCCAAAATTTGGCAGATCAACTGAATCAATCAGAGTTGTATCAGATATTATTCGTTCATATAATTTTAGCGTTACTGTATCACCGGGAAATGAAAGTCCTAGATTATTTATAGCTAATTTAACCGAAACGGTATCATTAACTAAAGGATTAGTTGGGTTTATTGATATGTTAGACGATTTGATTACAAAATCAGGTTTCTTAGGTATAGCTAATTCAATCGCAGGATCTCCTAATAGCACTAATAATGCTGTCATAGTTCCATAATTCTGGTTCGATTTTGCAATATTTATTGCTTTGCCAATAACATAATTTTTATTATTAAAAATTGAGGCAAATAAATCCTGATTAATATTTGCTGTTGTTGGCCAGAATGTAACTCCAGAGCTTCCCCAAAATGCGATACTGCCTTTGCCTGGAATTGAGTTAAATATTTCACCAAATATTTCCTGATTATCAAAATGCGCCGTGTAACAAGTTACACTAATCACAAGCGGTAGTTTATCTCCATTGTTCAGTTCATAAATATCATCATTAGTAAAAACCAAATCCCATTGTAAACCCCCGCCATGTCCATAATAGTTAACTATTACTGCACCATTATCAATTTCACGCCTGATATCCGGTCCTTCTCCTTGAAACGGAATATATTCCGGTTTATTTGGGTATCTAAAGATTTTTGTGGCTTTAATTCCGTTGGGTTTTAAATATACATTTTCCAGCAATATATTTCGATCATTAAATTTAAACTGATTTTCATCATCTGCGGAAAGACCAGAGGATACCAGTAAAACATTTTGCTTCCATTCTTTATTTACATCTGTGGGATAGTTAATGATCTTATCAACAAGAATATCTGCTTCTTGCATAGTTTCGCAGGAAATTCTGCCAAGCGCAATATCCGGGATGATATCATTTCCTGATACGGTTACGATAGCATTATCACTTGGTGCTTGTCCATAAATAGTTGCATGATATGATGGGGATGGAATAAAGTTCGGTCTGCTGGTAGGAAATATTTTTCTATAGTCATAACTCATATCTCCCATCAAAGCAATGTACTGCGGTGCTGGTGCCTGCCAACTTTCATACGCATACTTTGCAAAACTATTAAGTGCCATCGGGTTCATCAACCCATACGAGAATTCATTATATATCTGATCAACATCAACAACTTTTATTCGTGGAGTTGCAACACCTTGCAGATTAGAACTGCGATAGTCAGCTAATCTTTGTGCCGCTGGTAAGAAATCCTTGTGAGTGATAATTATGTAGTCTGACCCGTTATTTAAATTCCTAAGATCGGACGGAACATTTTGTACTATAGAATCCGGCAAAGAGAAATAATCATCAGCAACACAATAGTAATCTGTCTGCACCGAAATAGTATCGATAAAATAAACACTTTTATCAATGTCATTAGGTATATAAGGATTCTGTATCAACTCACCTCTGCTTGGTATATATACCTTCATATTGTTGCGCATCCACCCGGAAAGATAGTAGCGGTTTTCTTGAAAGTTGTCAGGTGGGCTTTTAAAAAAGAAATAGTTAGAATAGGTTCTATTCAGACGCCAATAATCAAATTCAATGTAATTTATTAATACGTAATCGGTACTAGCATTTGGGCATATATCGCCGTACAAATTTATTTCGAATTTTTGCTGATTAGGAAAAATTTGTGCAGTATCACCACCTCCTAAAGTTGTTGAGGAGATAAAAAAATCTTTTTCAAATACCGCTGAGTTCTGTCCATTCCATCTCAAATTACCTAATACCTTTGTATTAAACTTTACAGTTACGTCGTGTCCATTTCCCCCTGAACAAGATATGTTCGATAATCCATGCATACCAACACGAATTGAAGCATTAGGTTTATTAAGCACTCTGTTAGCAGGAAAATTGTTAGTTATCCAATAAACAAAATCTCTGAATGGCTGCCTGTTTCTTGCCTCGGCTGAGCCCCAGTACCAATAATCCCGCTGATCATTTGTAGCATAGCCGAGTTTATGATACTCATTGTCCTCTTCCCAATATAATGTTTCAACAGTGTTGGTTATTAAAGGAGTAAGATTGCTTGATGAGTATCCATTAATATTTTTATATGAGTTTACTGAATCAGCCTGATATGAAAACCAGTACACATTTGTTGTGTTATATATATTCATTCTGGTAAATTGATTATGAGGGGTAGCTGGTTTTCCGATGAATTGCACATAATCACCCGAATTAAATAAACCATCTGGTTGTGTGTCAACAATATCAATCGGCAAAGAGATGCCATCATTAAAAATCTCCAGATTTCCATCTTGTATTCCACTGTTTAATGAAATACCCGCATTGATCAGTTGATCATAAGTTAAACGATATACACCTTTTTTATTTAAGTAAACTTTAAAATAATTTTTATTTGGATCGTACCAATAATTTTCTTGTGGAGAGTCTGATACTGATTGTATTTTACCTTGAAATGTAATTGCCTCAGCAGCATTAATTACATTTGAATAAATTAGTTCTTCCGTCATTACATCTGAGATGGGAGTCAGTAAGTCACGAAAACTTTCATCCTGCTTATAATCTATTCGAACTTTAATTCTTTTATTAAAAACAAGAATTCTTTCAACAGGATTAAATTGAAATGGAGCAATTGAAAGTGAAGCCGTTTTTATGTATCTGAAAATAGCTTGAGAATTTATTTGAGCTTGTTCCAAAGGAAATAATGAATTACTACCATAAACATTTTGATTGTAATTTAAGGTTTCATAAGGTTGATCAGCAGAATCGGGTGTTGATATAACGAATTTATCTTTAATTACTTCACGTTCAACATCGATAATACTCAAAATGGCATTAGAATTTTGTGGAATTCCAATATCATAGAATCTTGTTGGTAAAAATGGATCACCAGGATTTTGAAGCGGATAATTTAAATCGGTTATTTTAGTAAACTTTATGCCCTGAATTGTAAAATCGCTTATTTCAAATACACCATCAAAATTAAATTCAAGCAAAATATGTTCTTCATCTGATTGAATTACTTTATAATCTTGAGAGAGGGTATTGTTTGAAATGGAAAGGATAAAAATTATTACACTTAAAACAGAAAACAGTACGCTTTTCATATGGAATATCCCGGATGATTGAATTTCTTTTAAGTTTATAAATTAAGTTAATTTTTAGGGATAAGTTAAACAAGGGTAAAAAAAAGAGGCACAATGCAATGCTAAATTAATTGTCTAAATTTAAATATTCCCCTTGTTGCTTATAATAACCCAAAAGGTTTTCAGGAAGATTTTCAGGTCGCCAAAGAAAGTTCCATTAGAGTAATACTCAATCTCCATAGCTGTTCTTTCTTCAGGAGTAAGAGTTTGTCTTCCATTAATTTGCGATATGCCCGTAATGCCGGGCAAATATTGGAATACTCTTTTTTGATGATCATTGTATTTTGAGGTTATGCTAGTTATCTCTGGTCTCGGACCAATTATACTCATTTCACCCTTTAAAACATTTATAAGCTGAGGCAGTTCATCTATGCTGGTTCTTCTTAAAAACTTTCCAACTTTTGTAATTCTTGGATCATTTACTTGAGTGATTCCTGGTCCATAACTCAAGGCATTATTAATCATTCCTCTAAACTTAATCATCAAAAATGGTTTTCCATTAAGACCCGTTCTCTCATGCATAAAGAAAATAGGTCCTTTAGAGTCTAACTTGATGAAAATGGCTGCGATTAAAAATATTGGAGAGAAAATGATGATTGAAAAAAGACTAACCAGAATATCAGTAAAACGCTTAATAAAACTTCCCTGCTTTCCCATTGTAAGCAGAATTATCTTCTATATTTATTCAATATTTCAATTAGAGTATTGATAACTTTTTCAACACTTTGATCTGTCATTCCAGGATAAATTGGTAATGACATAAGACGTGGAAACGCACCGGAAGCAACGGGATAATTTTTATCATCTAACTTAAAAGTTTCACTATAGTAAAGATGCTGATGAACAGGCATAAAATGTACTCCAACACCAACATTATTATTTTTCAGTTCATCTATTATCTGAGCACGATTTTTTGTTATCATATCCAGATTAAGTCTTATCGGGAACAAGTGCCAGGAGGATTCTCTATCAGATTTAACTGTTGGCAAGGTAATCATATCTAGACCTTTTAAGCCATCAAAGTATCTTGCTGCTATTTTTTTTCGCCATTCCCACATTACATCAACTTTTTTTAATTGAGGTAAACCGAGCGAAGCTTGTAAATCTGTAAAATTATATTTGTATCCCGGTGCAACAACTTCATAATACCAGGAACCAGCTTCACTATATCTTTTCCAGGCATCTCTATTAATTCCGTGAAGTCTCATAATTGCACAACGTTCTGCAATTTCTTCATCATTTGTACATATCATTCCACCTTCACCAGTGGATAATGTTTTGGTAGCATAGAAGCTGAAACAAGTCACATCGGATATTGTTCCAATCTTTTTTCCCTTATAAATTGCCGGTAATGAATGGGCAGCATCTTCAAGTACTTTTAAGTTGTGAGTCCTAGCAATTGCTTGAATTTCATCAAGATCGCATGGTTGACCACCATAGTGAACTGGTATTATCGCTTTTGTTTTGGGGGTAATTGCTTTTTCAATTTCTTCTAAAGATATATTCAATGTATCTTCATCGACATCTACTATAACAGGTTTGGCTCCAAAGTAACAAACTATTTCGGCAGTAGCAGGAAAAGTCATAGTAGGTACAATTACTTCGTCGCCTTTTTGAATACCAAACGCTTCGAGAGTTAAATGTCCAGCGGCGGTCCAGGAACTTACAGCAACTGATCTTTTTGATCCAATATATT
>JACZKY010064616.1_pt1 | contig 13493 bp, 11 predicted proteins | sample 8237611 | NCBI WGS metagenome assembly JACZKY01 (sample SAMN16148055, study PRJNA663545) | marine sediment metagenome | biome: sediments and biomass from bioreactor inoculated with such sediments; feature: coastal sediments; material: methane- and iron-fed bioreactor; isolation source: Bothnian...
CAATAATACTATACTTACTTTAACGTATTCTTCAATTTTTATTAGTTCTGATGGTGGTCAATCGTGGATTGAGAGATTATTTCCTGAAGATTTTAAACCTTCTGCATTTAGCCTTAATGGAGACAGCCTATGGCTAATAAACTCGATCCAAACCGATGAAAGCTATTTGTATGTATCTACAGACTTGGGAATAAATTGGTCATTAATTTCTCAATTACCTCAACCAGCCTCATCGATTTGCTTCTTAAATAATTTTGGATGGTTTATTACATTACAGAGCAAAATATTTGTTACATATGACAGGGGTATTACTTGGGAAGAATTAGTAAATAACTATAATCTATCTGGTATACAGTTTATCTCCAATTCTCACGCCTTCGCTTATAATTTTCATTCAGGAAATCAGAGTACACTATTTAAAACTACAGATTGCGGTATAAACTGGAAAGTTATCGGTGAATACACAACGCCAATAAGTACCATTAAATTTGTTGATCAGTACCTTGGTGCAGTTTCATTTCTTTTTGATTATCCAATTAAAACAACCGATGGAGGAGATACATGGGATACTTTAAATATTTTAGCCAGAGTACAATTTCAGGATAAATTGATTGGATGGGCAAACAATAGTAGTGGTCTATATAGAACAATTGACGGTGGAAACATCTGGACTCAAATTTTTAACCAGCGTGCTAGAACATTCGTCTCAAGAGGTAATACTATTTTTATTTCTGATATAAGTCCACCTAGACTATTTTATTCAAATAATTTAGGGGCTACTTGGGATACTTTATATCACGATTGCATAAACAACAATTTACATTCAATTTGCTTTTGGGATTCACTGGAAGGAATCGCTGTAGGCAATAATGGTAAGACATATCTAACAAGTAATGCCGGCTATTCTTGGAAAGAAGTTAATACGAATGAAACGTCAAATTTAAATAAAGTGGTCTGTAGGGGTAATCAAGAATGCTGGATTGCTGGCCAACAGGGAACCATTCTTTATTCATCTGATAAAGGGAATAATTGGACAAGTAAAAATATTAATACTTCAACCAATTTGACTGGCATTCAAGTTCTTAATGATGATATTGTGCTCGCATACTTGGATAACGCAGGAGTATTCTACAAAACAACTGATAAAGGAGACACCTGGGACCGAGTTTATTTCCCGACCTCGCCCCCACCTTATGCAACAGTTATTACTACAGCATATTTTATAGATGAAAATTGTGGCTGGGCGGTTGAGAATTTGGGAAGCATTTACAGAACTATAAATGGTGGAACTAATTGGGTTCAGGCTTGTAATCTTTATGCTTATGCAAATAACTGGAAAATTTATTTCTCTGATTCACAATATGGTTGGTTATATAGAGTTAACATTTTATCTAGAACGACAGATGGAGGACTTACTTGGAGTGATATAAGTTTACCAGTGATTCATTCAGAATATCCATCAAGAATTTTCTTTTTAAATGACAGTACAATTTTTGTTTTAACAGGAAAGGGATATTTATATAAAACATTCGACTATGCGACGACATTCCAGGTTGAAAGATTGAATTATTCTACTTTAGAAGAATTATTTTTTATTAACAATTATAAAGGTTGGGCTATTGGTCAAAATATCATAATTTCATCCTTTGATGCAACTCCCGTAGTTAATTCAGTAATTGATGATCACATTATTTCTTTAGATTACTTTCAGATTTCACAAAACTACCCAAACCCGTTTAATCCAAGTACAACTATTCAATATGCAATGAGCAATAGGCAATTTGTTACAATAAAAGTTTATGATGTTCTTGGTAAAGAAATCGCCACACTAGTAAACGAAGAAAAAAGTGCTGGTAGTTATGAAACTGTATTTAATGCATCACACTTAGCAAGCGGAATATATTATTACCAGTTAGAGGCTGGTGAGTTTGTAGAAACAAAGAAATTAATATTGTTGAAATAAAGATTGAGGAACTTAAGATGAAATTATTAAGTCTGATTTACCTTCATAGAGCCTTAAAAGTTATCTTTCTATTTATACTATTTTTTTTTCTAACAATTGATACTACTTTTTCACAACTTTTGCACTGGAAATTACTAACTAGTAATGATTTTGATCAAGTTGAATCAGCTTCTAACGGTGATTTGTATGCAATAAGTAAGTATAATCAAAAAGTATATAAATCGACCGACTATGGGACAAACTGGTTTGACATCTGCTCACCTGGTACAGGGCTAACTTCACTAAAAGTAAGAAATGACACTATATTTGCAGGCGGGGAAAATGGAAGGCTCTATGTTTCTTTAGATGCCGGAAATACTTTCAATTTATTGAAGACATTCCCTTCAAATGTTTATTGCACTGAGTATGAAAAAATTGATAGTTTCAATCTTCTTATTGTCGGTACCTCTTCAAATGGAGTTTACATATCGACCAATTGGGGACAAACATGGAACCAGAAAGAATTTTCTGGTAGTACAATTTGGTCTTTAAAAATATTCGATGGCAAAATATTTGTAGGAACATTATCTAATAGTTTATTTATTTCCGATGATATTGGACAGACATGGAATCATAAAATAATTGCGACGGCAAATGAAAATATTTGGTCAATAGAGGGGATTGAATCTGATGGTTCCATTTATATTTCAAACGGAAAAGTGTATAAATCTATTGATTCCGGGGATACGTGGGCATTGGTGCTTAACTCTTCGGCATATTCTATAAAATATTCATCCTTGGAAAATCAGATATTTGCAGGAGAATATATGAGTTCCGATAACGGGACAAATTGGCATTTGGTTTTCCCAAGCTCAACTCATTGGATTGCAATTACAGATTCAACTACTTTTATACTTGATTTTAACAATAAATTATATAAAGAGGAACATAATCCCTATTTAGGACATAATTACTATCCATTGTCTGTTGGTAATAAATGGCAATACATTAGATATACATACAATGATAATGGAATAGGTAGCACGACAAATTATTCTACTTTAATAAGAGAAGTATCGGGAGATACTATGATTAACGGAAATCAATATTTTGTATTAGACACCATGTATCTGCGCTATGATATTGATAACCGACTATATCAATGGCAAAATTCAAACGAAAATCTGATAATGGATTTTAATTTAATATGGGGTGAAACATTTCAGTATGGTAATTCGACTGCATATATAAGGGAAGGATATACTAATTCGTTTGGTAAACAAAGATACTACAGCGGATTTATTCGTCCATATGGAACTCAAGGTTCTGAATCAGTTTCCTATGTCGATTCTATTGGTTTTAATTCTACCCATACTTCAGATTATTTCTATGTCTATTCACAAAGTTCTGAAATCTCGCTTATAAATGCACAGGTTTTATATGATGATTCATTATATTATTATTCAAATCATTATAAGCCACAAATAATAATAACGCCTGTTGTCTTAACGGATACAATTAATGTTACACTTAACTTTAATGTTAACCATACTTATTCAAAATTTTCTTCTACAGGTACTTCTCGCAATTTTATAAAAGATGTTTGGTTGGAATATTATTATTCTAAAGACGATTCATCCACCATCAAAGATAGTTTGATATGCCAGATATCAGAAAATTACACTGATTGTTCAGTAAGCATTTTACTAGACTCATTAAAAGTTAAAGATGGCTTTAAGTATAATTATACTTTTTATGCAAAAGATAAAGCACTAATACCAGAAGTATCAAAATCACCTGAAATTGGATACTATCAAATGATATATCAACCTGAACCATCTGGTATTAATGATAATAAAGGAAATTCATATTCATTTGCCTTGTTACAGAACTATCCCAACCCATTCAATCCGACAACGAATATCCAATATCAAATCCCAAATAGTGAATTTGTGACAATAAAGGTTTACGATGTTCTTGGAAATGAGATTGTAACACTAATTGATAAAGAACATCAGGCAGGCAATTTCACAATTAATTTTGATGGGAGCCATCTTGCCAGTGGAATTTATTTTTATCAGTTAAAAGCAGGCTCAAATATTAATTCTAAAAAAATGATATTACTTAGATAAACGAATGAAATATTTTGTAATTCATAATTAAGAGTATGTTTATGAAAATTTTGGTCTGTGTGTTATTTATAATATTATTGTCGGTATATACTTTTTCTCAAAACTATTGGATGAAAACTGATGGACCGAGAACAGGAGTTGTAAATCCCATTGCCATCAATTCTAGTGGGGATATTTTTGCTGGAGCATTTTTTAATTGGTATGCTTTTTATGAGCCTGGAGGATTGTTCCGTTCTTCAGATAATGGAGAAAGTTGGGCAGAAATTAATAGTTGGATGAAATACATTATTGCATCTGCAATTGTAATTAATAATACTGACCAAATTTTTATCGGGACGATGGACAACGGAATTTATCGCTCATCAGATAATGGGTTAAATTGGATACAAATAAACAGCGGATTAACAGATACTTCTATCCATAATCTTTTAATTAATTTAAGCGGGGAAATTTTTGTTGGTACCGCAAATAATGGGGTATTTCGTTCAACCAATGATGGAAACTCATGGTTACAAATAAATAATGGATTAACCTCAACAATTATTCACTCTTTAGCAATCAGCCCCATTGGTGATCTGTATACCGGAACTTCGAATGGCAGAATATTTCGTTCTATTGATAATGGAGACAACTGGATACAGATAAGTAATAATTCTATTTATTCGAAGGTTCAAGCTATTATAATTAATTCTGATGGTGATATCTTTGCGGGAACTGCTGGCGATGGGGTATATAGATCAACAGATGAAGGAGAAACATGGACACAAAAAAATTATGGATTTAATCTACATACCAATATAACATCTCTTTTACTCAATGAATTGGGTAATATTTTTGCTGGTACTATTGATGGAGGATTTTATCGTTCTACAGATGAAGGAGAATCATGGATACCCATCCTTTCTGAATTAGAAAACACCCCTATTTATGCATTAACTGATTTTTCAAATGGATATTTTTTCGTTAGTACTTCAGGGGAAGGGATATATCGCTCGTCCGATTTAGGGGAAACTTGGATAAAATTAAATAGTGGATTAATTTCTGCTTCGGTTGAGTCACTGGCAATAGATTCGTGCGGAAATATTTTTGCTGGAACGTACCCAAGTGAAGGGATTTTCAAAACGACAAATGAGGGAATCACCTGGGAAAAAACAAGTAACGGACTTCCGGAAGAAACCGTATTTGATTTAGAAATACGTTCTAACGGAGATATTTTTGTCGCTACCTTTGGGGATGGGGTTTACTTATCAATAGATAATGGTGAAAGTTGGACAAAAAAAAGCAATGGATTACCAAGGCATTCTGCTTCTCTGGCAATAGACAACAATGGAGTTGTTTTTGCCGGAACTTACGGCGGCTTATTTGGTTCCACAAATGATGGAGAAAATTGGAATAAAATAAGTATTGGAGTAAATGATCCTTACGTTCCCGCAATTTCCATAAATTCATTTGGTGATATTTTTGTTGGTACGCATGATTATGGAATATTTCGTTCTACAAATAATGGTATCACCTGGAATCAAATTAATAATGGACTAAGTTTTTTATTTGTTCGCTCACTATCGTACAGTCCTGCAGGTGATATTTTCGCCGGTACATTCGGTGGAGGAATTTTTCGATCCACAGATAATGGCGGTACATGGACAGAGCAAAATACCGGATTAAATAACCTGGATATACAATCAATTGTAATTAGTCAAAACGGGTATATCTTTGCAGGTACGTATGGTGGGGGTATTTTTCTTTCGACAGATATTGGTGAATACTGGACAGAAATAAATTCTGGATTATCCTCATTATATGTATATGATTTTATTTTCGATTCGGTAGGTTATGCATATGCAGCCACATATGATGGGGTGTTTAGAAGTATTTCAAAAATAACTTCAGTTAAAGATGTAGAATATGAATTGCCTTCTTCTTTTAATCTTTCCCAAAACTATCCAAACCCGTTTAATCCAAGTACGACTATTCAATACGCAATAAGCAGTACGCAATTTGTTACTTTAAAAATTTACGATGTATTAGGTAAAGAAATTGCAGCACTAGTTAACGAAGAAAAAAGTGCGGGAAATTATAATGTTGAATTTAATGCATCTCACCTGGCAAGTGGGATTTATTATTACCAATTAAGAGCAGGGGATTACGTTGAAACTAAGAAGATGATTCTTTTAAAATAAAAAATAGGCTGTCTCAAAAGTAAAAAACACTTGAACGTCATTCCCACGAAATTGGGAATCTATTCTTCGTTTATTTGGGTACCGTAGCTTCCCGTTTTCACGGGAATGACATATGCGACCCAACTTTTGAGAAAGCCTCTTTCTATAAACAAATTTAAAAGTTTTTATTTCAATTTCTTTTTTTCAGGCGGTAAAAAATTATTTGAAGATACAACTGATTTGCCGGTTTTCTTTTCTAGTTCAAGTCTTGCATTTTTAGCAATCTTGCCACCTTTTCTGCTCGCATCTTTATTTTCATTTAATCCGGTTGCTTTTATAGTTTCAGCGATTTGTCTGGTAGAAAGTTCAGCTAATGCTGTAAATATAAGTTCTGCTTCACTCATATAATCTCTTAAGTTTTGTGTCTTCAATCCTTTAAGACTTTTATGATCTTTAACACTAATGCCCGTCCACTCTTGATGAATTAGATTTGTTAAGATAGCAAATTCATCTCCTTCTTTAATATCATGATTTCTCCAATAATCAGTAAGCTTATTTCTTGTTTCTTGTCCAAGCATCCTTTGCTGAATCCATTTTTCACTTCTGCCATATTTTTTCCAATTATCTCTTGCACGATTTAATGAAATTTCTGGATCAGCAATTTCTTTTATCCTTTCATATCCAACTTTAGCAAGCCATAATTTAATAGGTTCAGCTTTTGGAGAGGGAACAGATTGAATTAAACGTAAAATAGTCTCAGGATCAGCAACATCGGTTAGTCTAAGTTTCCCATCTTCAGCTTTCATTTTCAACCGGTTACATTTTGTAACCGTTTCACTTCCTTCTTTGGATAGTCTGTTTTTGAGCACTTTCCAGTAATTTCTGGCTCTTTGAAAATTTGGTTGGTCGGTTAAGGCTTGAATTATATCAACAACAGAAAAGTACCATACTTCTTTATCTTCATCGTAATGGCGGCGTATTTTGTACTTTTCAAATATTGCTAAGTTAGGTTCCATGTTTCACCTCCAATATTCATTTAATTTCTAAAAATTAATCCTAAAACTTTTTCTTCAAAGCCTCGTGTACATTGGGTGGTACAAAATCACTTACGTCTGCGTGCAGAGAAGCGAGATTTCGGATTACAGTGGAATTAAGGTAAGTATACTTTTCGTGAGGCATTAAAAATATTGTGGTAATATCACCTGCAAGTTTTCTATTCATTAACGCCATCTGAAATTCAAATTCAAAATCACTTATCTGGCGCAATCCTCTGATAATTCCAGTTGCACCGACTTGTTTTGCATGTTCTACAACCAATCCATCAAAAGAATCCACACTAACACGTTCATAATTATTAAGACTTTCTTTCAGCATCATCACGCGCTCCGCTGTAGAAAATAATTGGTTCTTAGTAGGATTAACAGCAACCGTTACAATAACTTCATCAAATAAATTAACCGCACGTTTAATAATATCGATGTGTCCGTACGTAACAGGATCAAATGTGCCGGGATAAAGTACTTTTTTCATTTTAAAACTCTGTTTTGATGTAATGAAAAGTAGAAATAATTATTATAAAATGAAACTATTCATAAAGTTCGTACAGACAAGTATCACCAATAATCTTAAAAGGTTCGAATTTAAAGTTTTCAATGTCTGCAGATTTTGTTTCAATTGATCTTTCGATAATCATCAAACCATTTTTTTTCAGGTAATTATTCAGTTTAAAGTTCTCAACAACCTGATAAATATCATCTTTAAAATAGGGTGGGTCTGCCAAAATTAAATTAAATTTTTGTTGGGGAATTCGTTTTGCAAAATCAACTGCTTTTAATTTTTCAATTACACATAAGTTTTCAACTTTAAGCGATTTTATATTCTCTTTTAAATTTTTACAGATTAGAAAATTATTTTCAACAAATGTAACAGCGCCAGCACCACGACTGATGCATTCCAATCCAAGTGAACCGGATCCGGCATAAAGTTCAAGCACATTTATTCCTTCAAAATCAATTTTGTTATTTAATAAATTAAAAAGTGTTTCCTTAACTCTGTCTGCGGTTGGTCGTAATAATTTTGATTGGGGAACATTAATAAATCTTCCTTTAAAAATGCCGGATATAATTCTAATTCTCATAATTATTTATGGAAGACATTACGCAATTCTGAAAGCGATACCTGCAGCTGATGAAAATGAATTATACTTTTCCAGATACAATTTATTTTCATAAAGTTCGGGTATTGGTCTAATCTTATCAAATGGATTGAATAAAATAAAATCCAGACCTAAAGCTTTTTTTAAAGTTTGAACTACGGCTCCTGATATTTCATCACCTGAAATAAAAGCAGCTTCTATTTGTGATTTATCAATATTTAAGATTGGTGAACGCGATGTTTCTTTAATTAAATGATCAGTAATTTCACTAGCATCGTTCAATGGAATTACTTTGAAGTAGAGCGGTTTACCGTTGAAAGCGAAAAACATTGACAGAAATTTATTATTAAAATAAACACTTAGAGTTAATCCTTTGTACATAATAGCATTACTTACGGATAATGATCTTTCAGCGGCAATGTGAAGGTTATCTACAAATTTAAGTTTTAAATTGTTTTTTTTACAAAATGAATCAAGTATTTGTAAATACCGTCTTTGTACTGCAAATACAAGAGCAGAACCCATTTCATTAAACGGTCCTTTTTCAATTTCGAAGTACTGAAGCACTAAATTTTTTGTTGAGATAAAAGGGTAGAGTATCGAAAGTTCCCATTTAAACTCATCAAGTAAATCCTGATATAATAGAGTTGTATCATAAGGCATTTGCATTGTGTGAAAAAGTTCGAAAGGGAGTGTGAAAGAAGCGGAATTACTATTAAAATTTTTTTTGATCAGCAGTTCATCAAAAGCGCCCTGCAGCAGGGCGCTTATTTTTGTTTCTTTATCAATTTCAAAATCTATCCGATCGTTAAAGTAAGTTTCATCAACATTAACAAGTTTAAACTGATCTTCAATATAATTTACTTCAACAACCTGCAGCTTAGAACCGGATATGTTAAATCCAATATGATTTTCAAATCCAGCCATTACTTATAAAATTATTCCCACGAAGCAGTATTCTTTAATGCATCATTATCAAGACTGCCAATGGTGCCGTAGCCGTTTGGATCTTCAATGTAGTATTTTTTACCAACAACGGTTTTGGTTTCTACCCTTAAGATTTTTCCTCTTGGATTTACAACTGTATCACTTACAACAGAAGTATCAATTTTCATAACAAATCTTTGATTTGTCTTAGGGGAAGTGTAAAGACTATCAGGAGTAAACTTACCGTCTGATAATACTTTAAAAGGATTTGCAGGTTTCATTGTAAGAGAATCAAATGCATTTACTACGCTATCAACAAATTTATCGTTTTTAATAAAATCAATTAATTTATCCAAACTTCCGCAAAATTCTTTGTTCTTCTTCTCATAAAGAATCTGAGCTTCTTTAAGATTAGTCATTCTTAATCTAGTCTCGGTTTTAAAATATTTTTCAGATTGTACTTCCGCTGTTGGATCAATAACGGCTACTTTTATTAAAAGAAATGTTAAAACGGCAATTATAAAATATAAACCTGCGTGTACGTACCAAGGATCTTCATTTTTCGAATTTTTGGAAAACATTTTTCCTCCGGAAAAAATATAATGTTAAACGTTAATCAATAAAAATGTACTTTTTAATTTTAGCTAATTTGCTCTGTCCGATACCTTTGATATTTATCAGTTCATCAATACTCTTAAACTGTTTATGTATATCGCGGTATTCAATAATTTTTTGAGCTGTTTTTTCTCCAATACCCGGTAAATCAATAAGTTCTTCCAGCTTTGCAGTATTTAGATTTATACTTTTTTCAGCTGGTAATTTTTTTTTCTGAATATTACCAAATCTTGATGTGTTAAAATCCAAAACTTCCTGCTTATAGTCAACCTCTTTATCATCACTTTTTTGTACAGATAAAGCGGAAGAATCTTGATTAGCACCATAAAATTTCCGGTCTTCTTCAGAATAATCAAATATCTGATATGGAACTTCTTCTCTATCATTAAAAAAAATTTGATAAGTTAGTCCTGCAACAAAGATAAGAACAACAAAAAGACTAATTTTTAATTCAGTTTGCGTTAAACCAATTTTTTTTGAAAGCCGCTCGAGCATCTTGCCCCCGAGTTTTTCAATGAATTAATTTTTTGTTTAGAAAGTTAACAATTCTTATCCAATTATAAACCAAATCTCCTAAAAAATCCCTTATCGTTTTCCTTATCAGAAGTTTTAAAATTCGGCAGTTCAGCTAATTCCTTTAATAGCTCCTTTTCTTTACTGTTAAGTTTTGTTGGGATGTTTACCATAATTCTTACGATTTGATCACCTCGCCCGGAATGATTTAAATGCTTAATTCCTTTATCACGCATCTTTAACAGCTTACCTGGCTGTGTTCCCGGATCAATTTTAAGTCTTGCTTTACCAACAAGAGTAGGCACATCCACTTCGGTTCCCAAAACTGCTTCAGGAAACGTTATGTTCAGATCATAAACAATATCATCTTCTTCTCTTAGAAAATATTCGTGTTCCTCTTCCTTAAATACTACAATAATATCACCTGAATGTCCGCCGCGTTTTCCTGCATTTCCCTCACCGCGCATTGTCATATAACTTCCTTCATGAACTCCGGCAGGAACATCAATTTTAACCTGCACATCTTCATTTACTCTTCCATCACCCATACATTTTTTACAAGGTGTATCTATAACTTCTCCTTCACCATTACAATTTGCGCAGGCAGTTATATTTACAAACTGCCCAAAAACTGAACGAGAGACAGATCTTATTTCTCCTGTACCATTACAAATAGGGCATTTCTTTTTTGATGTACTTCCTTCCGCACCTGATCCGTTGCATTTATCGCATTTAACCTGCTTCTTTATTTTGATCTTCTTTGAAGTTCCTTCGGCAATTTCTTCAAGTGTAAGTTTTAATGTTACTTTCAGATCAGAACCGGGAACCCCGCGTCCACGTTGTCTACCACGCTGCTGTCCGCCGCCAAAAAAATCATCAAAGATAGATGAGCCGCCTCCAAAAATATCAGAGAAATGTGAGAAGATATCATTTATGTCAGAAAATCCCTGCGAACCATAACCACTTCCTCTAACACCATCATGTCCAAATCTGTCGTACTTTGCACGTTTATCGTCGTTATTTAAAATCTCATAAGCTTCTGCGGCTTCTTTAAATTTCTCCTCGGATTCCTTATCTCCCGGATTTCTATCAGGATGATATTGCATAGCTAGCTTTCGGTATGCTTTCTTCAGTTCTTCTTTAGATGCAGTCCGTTCAACACCAAGAATTTCGTAATAATCTCTTTTAGTCATTATTTTTTTTTAATTGATATAAAAATTAATCTTCACTTACTATAACTTTTGCATGTCTTATTACCCGGTCTTTGTACATATATCCGGTCTCAAGTTCGTCTATAACTGTATGTGGTGGAACCGAATCATCAGATCTCTGCATTAATGCTTCGTGAAAATCAACATTGAAAGGTTTACCAATTGATTCTATTTTCTTAATACCTTGCTCATCCAGTGTTTTCAGGAATTTGTTATATATAAGTTGAACGCCTTCTTTAATTTTTTGAATGTCAGTCTCTTCATTTATGTGCGACAGCGATCTTTCCAGGTCATCGATTGTAGGAAGCAATTTAATGATTAAAGATTCAGCGGCATATTTAAGCAAATTAAGCTGATCGTTTTCTGTTCTTCTTTTATAGTTTTCGAATTCAGCAGCTTTTCTCAGAGCCAATTCTTTATACTGATTTATTTCCTGTTGAAGAGCACTTATTTTTTCTTCGCCGCTGTCAATCGGATTCGTTTCTTCAGATTCAGTTTTTGCATTCTCATTCGCGTTTTGATTCTCACTGATCTTTTCATTCAGATCATCATTCTTTTCATTATCTGTTTTGTGCTTCGACATTTAAAATATCACTCCTTATTTATTTCCGGTTAAAACTTCTGACAACATATCTCCAAGATATGAAACAATTGCAACAACTTTTGAATAATCCATTCGCTTTGGACCAATAATTCCAACAGTGCCCGATGTTTCTCCAAAAGAATATTCCTTGGTGATCAAACTGTATTCATTAAACTTTTCATCCTCATTTTCACTGCCGATTGAGATCAAAACATTATTAGAGTTCTCAAGTCGTCTTTTATCCATAATATGAATTATAATATCCTTGTCCTCAATTAATTCAATAACACTTTGAAATTTACCTGGATCATCAAACTCAGGTTGATGAATTACATTTGTTGCTCCCGTAATTACAACTTTATCATCTTTTTTGTGGTCTTTAAATATTTTATCGACTGAATCTATAAAGAGCCTGATTATTGGTTTCTCAGTATCAGCTACATCAAAAAATCTTTCCTTAAAAGTCTTACGAATTTCCTGAAACGTAAGTCCATTTAGTCTCTCATTCAATAATAATTCAACCTTTTGAAGTTTGGTATTTTCAATCGCACTTTCGAATTCAAGTGTTAAAGTTTTTACAAGTCCCGATTTTATGCTTACAACAACAAGTAACCTGGTTGAAGAAAGGATAACCAGCTGAATTTTTTCGAGTATACCATTATCGAGTGTTGGATATGTAACACAAGCAATTTGTTTTGTAATGGTGCTTAATAAACGAGAAGCAATTTTTAAGATCTCATCAGTTTCTAAAATACTTTGATCCAGATTTTTATCAATTATACCTTTCTCAGAATTTTTTAATTTCTCAATTTCCATCAGCGTATCAACGTAGTACCGATATCCTTTATCAGTTGGCACTCTGCCTGCAGAAGTGTGAGGATGATTTATAAAACCGGTTTCCTCAAGATCGGACATTATATTGCGAACTGTTGCAGGTGATACACCAACATTAAATCTTTTCGTAATATTTCTTGAACCAACTGGTGAGGCAGTTAAAATAAACTGCTGTACAATTGATCTCAGAATAGTCTTTTCTCTATCATTTAAATCTTCGTGAATCATTTTATAAACATTTTTGCAATAAATTTAACTTTTAATTTGCAAATATATCAATAAATGAAAAAATATCCTGAAGTTTTTTGAAACTAAACAACAAGCATATTCTAAAATTTATTTTTATTGATTATTCAGATACTAAATTTAAAAATACCTGAATTTTTGATTCTTTTGGCATTTATAACTATGACTAATAATTG
>JACZKY010031301.1_pt1 | contig 13486 bp, 10 predicted proteins | sample 8237611 | NCBI WGS metagenome assembly JACZKY01 (sample SAMN16148055, study PRJNA663545) | marine sediment metagenome | biome: sediments and biomass from bioreactor inoculated with such sediments; feature: coastal sediments; material: methane- and iron-fed bioreactor; isolation source: Bothnian...
TGAAAAACAACATTAAAATCTTTTTCAAGAATTGCATCGGAAATCGTAAAAAATAAATCGTCATCAATTAAGTTTAACATTTTTGCAACTGTCTCGGAATCTATACTATCTCCGCAGAACGAAACTACCTGATCAAACAAACTTTGCGCATCGCGGAGTGCGCCATCAGCTTTTTTGGAAATAAGAGTAAGTGTTTTATCATCTATAGAAATATTTTCTTGGGCAGCAATATTACTTAATGTCTTCTTTATTGTATCAAGTTGAATCCTTCTAAAATCAAATCGCTGGCAACGGGAAATAATTGTAAGCGGTACTTTATGAATATCAGTTGTTGCAAAAATAAAGATGGTGTGTGCAGGTGGTTCTTCTAAAGTTTTTAGAAATGCATTAAATGATTCCTTTGTTAACATGTGAACTTCATCTATTATATAAATCTTATACTTGCCGCGCGTTGGTGCATACTTTACAGATTCCCGTAAAGTTCTTATCTCATCAATGCCTCTGTTTGACGCTCCATCAATTTCAATTATATCCATTGTCTGAGATTCATTAATCGTTTTGCACATTGCACACTCGTTGCAAGGTTCAGCATCGTGTGGATTTTCGCAATTCAAAGCTTTAGCAAGTATTCTTGCAGTTGTGGTTTTACCAACACCGCGCGGACCAGTAAAAATATATGCGTGGGCAATACGATTGGTTTTGATAGCATTCTTTAAAGTTGCAGTTATATGTTCCTGTCCAACTACATCTTCAAATTTTTGCGGACGCCATTTTCTAGCTGTTACTTGATAAGCCATGTTTTTTATAAGATTTCTTTGCTTAAAAAATTTATTAATTCTTCAAGATATTTTTTATCTGTTTCGTTAAATGAATTATAATCAGTGCTGTCTAAATCTAAAACGCCAAATAACTTATCTGCCTTAAAAATCGGAACAACAATTTCTGATTTTGAATCAGCATCGCAGGCAATGTGTCCCGGAAATTTATCAACATCTTCTACAATAATTGTTTTTCTTTCCTTTGCCGAGGTTCCGCAAACTCCGCTGCCAATATGGATTTCAGTGCAGGCAACTTTTCCCTGAAATGGACCAAGATATAATTTAGTACCATCAAAAAGATAGAAACCCACCCAGCTGATTTTTGAAAATGTTTGCTTTAATGCCGCAGTAAAATTAGAAAGATTTGTAATAAGATTATCTTCTTTTATCAGTAAACTTTTGATCTGTTTTATTAAAAGCAGATATTGCTCATCAAGGCTCGTGTCATTATTTATTACTAATGATTCAGACATTATTTCTTTTTCTTAGCCTTAATAATTTTTGGTTTAGTTTCAAGTTTTATCTTTTTCATATCGGGAAAAACATATGGAATAGCTTCTTCTAATTTTGCAATTGGAATTATTTTTAATCCTTCCTTAACTTTTTCCGGCATCTCTTTCAAATCAATTTCATTATCCTTTGGGATAAGAATGGTTTTTATATCATTTCGTTTTGCAGCCAATAATTTTTCATTCAAACCACCGATAGCTAATAACGAACCTGTAAGAGTAATTTCACCAGTCATAGCAATATTATTTGAAGCTGGTATTCCACTAACAGCAGAAAGCATAGCCATCGCCATTGTTATTCCTGCGCTCGGTCCATCTTTTGGAATTGCACCTTCAGGCAAATGTATGTGAATCTCTTTACCTTTAAAGAAATCAGGATTCAATCCTAAATGTTTTGCTTTAGATCTTAAATAACTTAAACCTGCGTGTGCAGATTCTTTCATAACATTTCCAAGCTGTCCTGTTAAAGTCAACTTACCGCCACCGTTCATAATGGTTACATCAACAGTAAGTATTTCTCCGCCAACACTTGTCCAGGCTAAACCGGTAACACTACCAACTTTATTTAATTTGCTGTGTCTGTGCGTTCTGAATCGCGGAGTTTTTAGATAATCCTCAATTTTATTCTCATCAACTATGTGTTTATGCTGTTTAATATTTTTACCATTTGAAGATTCTTTAACAACAATATCTCTTGCTATTTTTCTGCATACAGTTGCTAATTCTCTTTCAAGATTTCTAACGCCTGCTTCCCGAGTATATTCTGTAATTATTTTTCTTATACTCTCATCAGTAAAAGTTACATTTTTATTCTCGATTCCATGCGCAATAAGCTGCTTTGGCAGGATGTGTCTTTTTGCAATTTCAAGTTTATCATATTCAAGATATCCGGGCAGTTCAATAATTTCCATTCTATCCTGCAGTGGAAGTGGAATATTATATCTTACATTTGCGGTAGTGATAAACATAACCTGGCTTAAGTCGTAGTCGACTTCAATATAATGATCGTTAAAAGTATTGTTTTGTTCAGGATCTAAAACTTCAAGCATTGCAGATGATGGATCACCGCGAAAATCCATACTCATCTTATCAATTTCATCAAGAAGAATTACAGGATTTACAGTTCCGGCTTTTTTCATAGAATGAATAATTTTACCCGGCATCGATCCAATATAAGTTTTACGATGACCGCGGATTTCAGCTTCATCCCTAACACCGCCAAGACTTATTCTGATAAAATTTCTCCCCAGTGCACGAGCAATCGATTTCCCTAAGGATGTTTTACCGACTCCGGGAGGTCCTACAAAACATAATATCTGTCCCTTCATATGCTTAACAAGATTTAGTACAGCAATATGTTCGATAATTCTTTCTTTGGGTTTTTCTAATCCAAAGTGGTCTTCATCTAAAATTTTCTGAACGTGTTTAATACTTAAATTATCTTTTGTCCTTTTGTACCAGGGAATATCAACAAGCCAATCAAGATAATTTCTAATCACGGTTGATTCCGGCGACATTGTGGGAGTTTTTCTTAACTTGTTAAATTCTTCAAGTGCTTTTGCCTCAACATCTTTTGGCATTTTTGCTTTTAAAATCTGATCTTTAATTTTCCCGAACTCTGAAGTTGATTCTTCATCATCACCAAGTTCATCCTGCAGGATTTTTATCTGCTCCTGTATTATAAATTTGCGCTGTGTCTTAGCAATATTTTCCTGAACTTTATTATCGATCTCTTTTTCAATTTTCAGAATATCAATTTCTGAATTAAGAACTTTTATAACTTCGTAATACTGCTCTTTTAAAATATACTTAGCAAGTATATTCTGTTTTATCTCGATTGACTGATTAATATTTGCTGCTGCATAAAAAACCTTTCTGTCCGGTTCTTCAATGTTATCAAATGCGGCAATTGTTTCATTAGGTACGTTACGACTGATCTTAACATAATCTTTAAACAACTGTGTCATTTGTCTAACAAGCGCGTTCATTTCATGATCAACCAATGTTTCAGGAATTATAACTTCAATCTTTCCCTCAAAAAATTCTTTACGATCTGTAAAGTTTATAATCCTGGCTTGTAATAATCCATCAACTAAAATTTTAAGTAAACCATTCGGCAGTTTTAAAATTTGCACTATCTTTGCAACGGTTCCTTCAAGATAAAAATCAGTAGGTTTTGGATCTTCTATGCTTGATTTTTTTTGGGTGGATAGAAAAATGTACTTGGTATTTTCTAAAGCATAATTTGCTGCGTTAATTGATTGCTCACGTCCAACAAGAACAGGAAAAATCATATACGGAAAAATTACAATATCCCTTAATGGAAGAATCGGTAATACAGATGGAATTTCATCAACAAGATTATTTTCTTTGATAACTTTATTGACTAAATCATTAGTTTGGTTCAATTTCTCTCCTTATTTTCGCTCTAATTTTGTGCGCAAATATACCCAAACGAAAAGGTGCTATCAAGGAACTAAAAATGCACAATTTAGTTGTGTGATGCAGAGTTTTTATATTTGCACCTAATAGTCTGTTTTCAGTTAGATCGTTGATGAACTATTTTTACATTATTTAATTAACATTTTGTCATCCTGAGCGTAGACGAAGGATGACGATTCACAAATAGAAGATCACACTTCGACTTCGCTCAGTGGGACTTGGGAAAAAGAGAGCTATGCTTAATGATATTTTAGAAATTGCCGGAATTGCCGGAGAAATTGTCCGCGAAGGTTTTGGAAAAAATTTTCAAATCGAATATAAGACCAATGAAAAAAATCTTGTTACAGAAATCGATAAAAAATCCGAAAAAGCAATTATGGATTTTATTTCAAAAAAATATCCCACACACAATATTTTAAGTGAAGAATCAGGTGAACATAAAAAAGACTCCGATTATTTATGGGTTATCGATCCGCTTGATGGAACAACAAACTTTGCTCACGGTTTACCAATATTTGCGGTTTCAATCGGAGTGATGAAGAAAGATGAAATTGTTGCAGGAGTTGTTTACGATGTGATGCAAAATATTTTTTACTCAGCTGAAAAAGGAAGTGGTTCTTTTGCAAATGATAAAAAGATAAATGTTAGCAATAACGATAAGATTGGGTTGGGAGTTTTAGTTACAGGATTTCCATATAACGTTGCCGATAATCCTGATAATGCATTTGAGAGATTTGAATCATTAACAAAGCAGGCAAGAGCTGTTCGCAGATTGGGTTCCGCAGCAATTGATTTTTGTTATGTTGCTCGTGGAGTTTTTGATGGATTCTGGGAAGTTTCTTTGCAACCCTGGGATTTGTGTGCCGGTAAGTTAATTGTAGAAGAAGCCAGTGGTTTAGTAACAGATTTTACTGGAAAAGAAATTAATATCTTTACAAAACAAATTTTAGCAAGCAATAAAAAAATTCATCAACAGTTAATTGATGGATTGAGAGTTTAATTATTGAACGTAAATGCTCTTACGTTTATTTGGAGAAAAATGAAGTGGAATTAATTGTGTACCCTTTAAAGCTAAAAGTGCATAAGTTTTTCCAAAGTCATCAGAAAACTCTACTTCAAAAAAATACTTTTTATGAATTTCAACAATAGTCCCAACCTGTCCTTTTAATAGATTATGCTCTGGTAAATCCTTTGTTAGAGCTACTACATCGTTTAATTTAAAATTTAACATATTGATCCTTTACTTTATATAACAGGTTACAAATCTGGGAAAATCTTCATTTGATTTTATTATCCAAATAGATCTAATAGAGGCTTTTTTCTTGTTTACTTCCAACTTAAAATCAACAATATATCTTTTACCAAAATCATCTTCTGAAAGAAATAATGAATCAACCTCTGAAACGATTTCTTTTAATTTTTCTCTTAACAATTTTGCATCATCTGTTGTTAATCCTAAAACACTTTTAAAAACTTTAGCTTTGTGTTTACCTCGAGGGTGTGAAGTGTTTAAACAATAACCCTCAAGTTTTTTAATGTCGACTATTGCACTATTAGCATTTGGTAAAATCACATTAAAAATTACAAATGGGTTATCAAATGTACAAGGAAAATAAAATCATTAACAAGTAATTCTTTGCGACAATACTTCAATTATCTTTCTCTCAAAATCTTTAGTATAAAATTCAGCAGAAAAGAAATCGATATTTTCGTTCCGCAAATTTTAGCAAGCAATAAAAAAATTCATCAACAGTTAATTGATGGATTGAGAGTTTAATATTGCTAGTCATTGCGAGCGATGCTTTGGGAGCGAAGCAATCTTAATAATAATTTAGATTGCTTCACTCGAAGACTCGTTCGCAATGACTTTAAAGAAAATTTAATTTATCGGTACAGACCTATCCAAGCTTTGATACATCTGTTCGATCAAATCCTGATATCTTTCCTCAACATACTTTCGTTTAATTTTTAAGCTTGGTGTAATTTCACCCGATTCGATGCTAAAAGGTCTATCCAACAAAACAAATTTTCTAACCTTTTCATAATTTGCAAGTTTTTTCTGGAACTGATCCATTTCCTTATCAAGCATTTTATAAATCTGTTCATCCCGGACTAAATCTTCTACTTTATCATAGGGTATTTTGTGCGCATCAGCATATTCTTTAACAGCTTCAAAATCAGGAACTATAAGCGCTGTTAAAAACATTCTTCTATCACCAATCAAAACAAATTGATCAATATATTTACTTGCAAGGAACATGCTTTCAATTGGATTTGGAGCAATATATTTACCTGCAGATGTTTTAAATAAATGTTTCTTTCTATCTGTTATCATCAAGAATCCATCACCATCAAAAACACCGATATCACCGGTATAAAGCCAACCATCTTTAATCGTTGCATCTGTTTCTTTTTTATTTTTATAATAACCCTGCATAATATTTGGTCCTCTGGCAAGAATTTCTCCGTCTGAGGCAATCTTTATCTCTACACCCGGGAATGGTTTACCTACTGTGCCAAATTTAAAATCCTCAACTCTGTTTGCACAAATTACCGGGGATGATTCAGTCAGGCCGTAGCCTTCAACAATAATAATTCCAATTGCTTCAAAAAACTTTCCAAGGTATAATGGAAGTGCAGCACCGCCGGAAATGAAAAATCTTAAATTTCCTCCTGTCTTTTCACGCAGCTTACTAAAAACAAGTTTATCGGCTAGTTTATGCTTTAATGCAAAAGAAAATGGAACATTCCCTTTCTTTTTGTACTCAGCATATCTTACCCCAATATCCATAGCCCAATAAAATATTTTTTGTTTCTTTAATGGCTGGCTATCAACATTTTTAATAATCTTTGAATGAATCCTTTCAAAAAGTCTTGGAACGCTAGTCATAATAGTTGGCTTTACATCAATCAGATTTTGAGCAACTGTTTCAATACTTTCAGCATAACAAACTGTACACTTTGCAGAAAATGCTGTGTAGTATCCTGCCATTCTTTCAAAGATGTGACACAAAGGTAAGAAAGATAAAAAAACATCTGTGTTCCCGATCGGAAAGCAATCCAATGCTGCCTGAACGTTTGATAAAATATTATGATGAGTTAACACAACACCTTTTGGTTCGCCTGTTGTTCCTGAAGTATAAATAATTGTGCATACTTCATCAGGTTTAATTTTATCCAGATTATCTTTTAACAATGATGGATGTTCATTCTTATATACTTTTCCTAACTCCTGAACTTTTTTGAAAGTCATTAAGTCTTTATTCTTATCATCAAAATCTTTCTCATTCAGTAAAATGATAAACTTTAAAGATTTACATTTATCTCTAAACTTCATCACTTTGTTAAGCTGAAATTTTGTAGAAACAATTATCGCTTTTGATTCTGAGTTATTTAAAATAAACTCAATCGATTCAGCAGTAAGTGATGGGTAAAGCGGAACATCAATTGCACCAAGACCTAAAATTGCAAAATCACTATAAACCCATTCCGGACGGTTTTCTGCAATTATAGCAATCTTATCATCCTTCTTAATTCCGAGTGAAGCTAACCCAAATGCAAAAGAATCCGTTTCTTCTTTAAGCTGATCGTAGGTTATGCCGACATATTTACCCGCAACTTTATGTTTTAGTACAAAATTATTTGTTTCTTTACTGTATTCTTCGGTAAGATGATAATAGAGACGGGGAACTGTGGTTAAGTAATTTAACTGAGCCATATTTTTACCTCTCTCCTTGTTGTGTGCCGGATTTCTTCCCCTGAAAACCATTACTAAGTTTAATTTAGCTTTATCTTTATATAAGCTGCAGCAGAAGTTTCCTTGACAGCCATTAATAATTGATTAAAAATAGCACCAAAAAGATTAAGAGCAAAAAGGAAAATTCCGGTAAAGTGGATAGTTAGCAATCTTAAATGGATAAGGAGCGAGTTTAAAAGGATAGTTAGCAATCTTAAATGGATAGTAAGCAAGTTTAAAACGATAGTTAGCAATCTTAAATGGATAGGAAGCAAGATTAAAAGGATAGTTAGCAACATCAAATAGATAGGAAGCAAAAGTGGACTATTTTAAATATATAAGTTGTCCTATTTTAGAAATACTACGTTTATGTGATATTTATAAATATAATGACCGAATCCTAAATTGATAATCCCATCCAAAAGCCTTAATTTTTCAACTACAATTTTTAATTTTGAGGATATCAAATGTCAAACGCATATTTTAAAGTTCCACAACCAATAAATGAACCCGTAAAAGCCTACAAACCAGGCTCACCTGAGAGAGAAGAATTAAAGAAAAAATTAGTTGAATTAAAATCAAAACAGATTGAAGTTCCTCTTATTATTGGCGGCGAAGAAGTAAGAACCGGCAATACCGAAAAAATGGTAATGCCGCATAATCACAGCCATGTTCTTGGTGTTTATCATAAAGCTGGAAAAAAAGAAGTTGATATGGCTGTTGAAGCCGCTCTTAAAGCCCGTAAAGAATGGGCAGAAATGCCATGGGAACATAGAGCTTCTGTTTTCTTGAAGATCGCAGATTTATTAGCTGGTCCCTGGCGCTCAACAATAAATGCAGCAACAATGCTCGGACAATCCAAGACAGTATACCAGGCAGAAATAGATTCTGCTGCTGAACTTATCGATTTCTATCGCTTTAATAGTTATTACATGGCTCAATTGATGCAAGATCAACCTTATTCCGGTAGCGGAATGTGGAACCGTGTAGAGTACCGCCCGCTTGAAGGTTATATTTTTGCAATCACTCCTTTTAACTTTACTTCGATTGCTGGTAATCTTCCAACAGCACCGGCAATTGTTGGTAATGTAAGTTTGTGGAAACCGGCATCGAGCGCCGTTTATTCCGCATATCATTTGATGAAATTGTTTGAAGAAGCCGGTTTGCCAAAAGGTGTAATTAATTTTGTTCCCGGTTCCGGTGGACAGGTTGGAACTCCTGCAATGACAAATCCAAACTTGGCTGGCGTTCACTTCACTGGATCAACAGAAGTTTTTCAAAATATGTGGAAGACTATTTCCGATAATCTGAAAAATATGAAATACTATCCTCGTATAGTTGGTGAAACAGGCGGTAAGGATTTTATTTTTGCACATAGCTCCGCAGATGTGGATGCTCTTGTTGTTGCAGCGTTGCGAGGTGCATTTGAGTACCAGGGACAAAAATGTTCTGCTGCGTCAAGAATGTACATTCCAAAATCTTTATGGAAAGAGTTTAAAGAAAAATATGTTGCAGAAGTCGGCAAAATTAAAATGGGCGATATTGAAGACTTCACAAACTTTATGGGTGCTGTAATTGATAAAGGTGCTTTCAAAACAATAACTGAATATATTAAGTACGCAAAAGAATCTGGTGAAGCGGAGATAATAACAGGCGGAAATTTTGATGACTCAAAAGGTTATTTTATCGAACCAACAACAATTGTAACAACTAATCCAAAATTCAAATCGATGGAAGAAGAAATATTTGGACCGGTTATGACAATTTATGTTTACGATGATAACAAACTGGATGAAACATTAACATTGTGCGATGAAACTTCTCCATATGCTTTAACGGGCGGAATCTTTGCTCAGGATAGAAATGTAATAGTCAAGTTATCAAATAGATTGCGAAACGCTGCAGGCAACTTTTATATAAATGATAAACCAACCGGAGCAGTAGTTGGTCAGCAGCCTTTTGGTGGAGGAAGAGCATCCGGTACAAATGATAAAGCCGGCAGTGCGATGAACTTAATGAGATGGATGACTGCAAGAACAATTAAAGAAACTTTCGATCCTCCAAAAGATTGGCGTTATCCGTTTATGAGTGAAGAATAATAAAATTCTCTTCGTAGCACAGACTTCAGTCTGTGAATACATATAATTAAAATTTAAATGCTCAGATTGAAATCTGAGCTACGATATTTATAAATCAAAAATCGTAAGGACGTTAAATGAAAATACACGAATATCAGGCAAAAGAAACTTTAAAGAAATTTGGTGTTCCTGTTCAGGATGGAATTGCAATTAAAAGTATGTTAGAGTTTGATGATGCAATGTCAAAGCTTCAGCAGCGCGGAATAAATCAGTATGTGGTTAAATCACAAATCCACGCAGGCGGAAGAGGCAAAGGAATTGTTTATGATGTAAGAAACAGAGATGTCGTGGTTTTAGAAGGTGGTGTCAAGTTTACAACTTCACAGGAAAAAGCAGCTGAATATGCCGAAAAAATTCTTGGCAATGTTTTAGTAACTCATCAATCCGGTGCTGAAGGCAAGGTTGTTAAAACTTTGTTTATTGCAGAAGGACTTGATTACAAAAAAGAATTATACCTTGGAATTTTATTGGATCGTTCGGTATCGAAAAATGTTATAATGGTTTCTACAGAGGGCGGAGTTGAAATAGAGAAAGTTGCTGAAGAAACTCCGGAAAAAATTATTAAAGAATGGATTGATCCCGCAATTGGATTACAAGCTTATCAGGCGCGTAAATTAGCTTTTGCTTTAGGGTTAGAAGGAAACGCGTTTAAAAGTTTTATTCCTTTTTTAAAATCTCTCTACAAAGCTTATGAAGCTACCGATGCATCGATGTTGGAAATAAATCCTTTAGTTATCACAAACGATGATAAAGTAGTTGCTTTAGATGCAAAAATGAATTTTGATGATAATGCACTTTACCGTCATCCGGAAATTCTTGAATACAGAGATTTGGATGAAGAAGATCCGCTTGAGATTGAAGCATCTAAATTTAATCTTAATTATATAAAACTTGATGGAAACGTTGGCTGCATGGTTAACGGTGCCGGACTTGCAATGGGTACAATGGATATCATTAAACTTGCGGGCGGAGAACCTGCAAACTTTTTAGATGTTGGCGGTGGAGCAAATAAAGAAACTGTAGCAAACGGATTTAAAATTATTTTATCCGATCCAAATGTAAAAGCAATCTTAATAAACATCTTTGGCGGCATCGTAAGATGTGATAGAGTTGCTCAGGGTGTAATAGATGCTGCAAATGAATTGCATGTTCACGTTCCGATAGTTGTAAGATTAGAAGGAACAAATGCAAAAGAAGCTGCGGATTTGCTGGATAAATCAGATCTTCATTTTGAGGTTGCAAAAAGTTTACAGGACGCAGCCCAAAAAGTTACCGCAGTGTTAAGAGTTAATTAATTTGTGTTTCGTAGCTCAGAATTCATTCTGAGATTAACGCAACTCAGAATTTATTCTGAGTAAATATGTTTTAATTGGCTCAGACTTAAGTCTGAGTTACGATTCTATTTCATTACAAAAATTTTTAGTAACTAACAAATAACACTCTTCTTGATTTTCTTTTTAATTAGTTATACATTTTTCCTGCATTAATTTTTAGTTAGGAGAACTTGATGTCCCTTTTCGATTCTGAATTTTCTAACGATGATGATTTTGATCTTCCGGAAGAAAATATAGAAGAAGAACTCGCTTCGTGTAAAAGAATTCTTGATTCTGGTTATGTTTTTGATTCAGTAGAAAGAATTGAAGAATTAATACAAATGTGTATTGATATTGATCGATATGAAGATGCTTTATACTTGATAGAAAAATTGTTAGAAATATTTCCTTATAATTCTGAATACTGGTTAAAGAAAGGAATTGTACTTAACGGGTTATTCCGTTTTAGTGAAGCTTTGCTTTCTTATGAGCAGTCATTATCGCTAAACCCGAATGATATTGAAGCCCTAATAGATAAATCAGCTACTGAGGAAAACCTGGGATTGTATGAACATTCAAAAGAATCTTTGGAAAAAGTATTACAACTTGATCCTGAAAACGATGATGCTATGTTCAGTATCGGTTTACTTTACCAGCGCCGTGCAGATTTAAATAAAGCCATCGAATATTTTGAAAAAGTTGTCAATCGTGATGCGGAATATTCAGATGTTTATTATGAACTGGGATTCTGTTATGAAAATTCAGGTCAGCTAGATAAAGCATTAGAATCATACGATAAGTTTTTGGAACTTGATCCATATAACCCTAATGGTTGGTATAACAGGGGAATAGTTTTGGTTAAGATGAATAAACTGGAGCAGGGGATTAACAGTTATGAACTTGCAATATCAATTCGTGAAAATTTTTCTAGTGCCTGGTTTAATAAGGGAAATGCCCTGGCAGATCTTGGAAGATTGCATGAAGCAATAGTATGTTTTAAAAAATCTTTTGAGTTAGATAAAGAAGACGAAGCTTCTGTTTACAATATTGCAAATATTTATGAAGAACTTGATGATTTACCTACCGCGATAAAATATTATACTGAATCCATTAAATTAAATGATGAGTACTATGATGCCTATCTTTCCAGAGGTTTTTGTTACGACTCAATGGGTAAGTATCAACTGGCTTTGAGAGATTTTAATAAGGCAATTTCACTTTCTCAGGATAGCGCTGAAGCATGGTACGCTAAAGCGGATCTGGAGTATTCTCTTGGTCAGGTTAATGACAGCATTTTAAGTTATAAGGAAGCAGCAAGGATTGAACCTGATAATTATGAAGTGTGGTTTAATCTTGCCGAAACTTTTTTTGAATTAGGTGAATGGCTGGATGCTTTGAGGGCATTTGATGAATGTATTAGGATAAATCCAAAAGATGCTACATCTTTTTATGGCAAAGCTAAAGCTAATTTTGTTTTAAGCAGGACTCAGGAAGCAATAGAGTGCCTAAAATCAGCATTTGCCTTTGATCCATCTATTCGAATGGAATTTGAAAAGGAATATCCGGATATAAAATCATCTAAACTTTTTAAAAAGCTTATTGGCGAAATTTAATATTGAATTAATTATTAGATTTATTGTATGCAAAATTCTTTTTATTCAAATACAGAAATTATCGGTTTAATTGGTTATCCTATCAAACAAAGTTTTTCTCCATTTATTCATAACGTTGCTGCTGAATTAACAGGTACCAGATTAATCTATCTGCCTTTTGAAGTTCATTCTACAAATTTAAAGAATGCTGTTAAAGGAATTGTTGCTCTTGGATTAAAAGGCTTTAATGTAACTGTGCCGCACAAAGTAAAAGTTGTGGATTTTATAAATCAACTTTCTGAAGAAGCCTCAGTTACCGGATCTGTTAATACTGTAGTAAATGAAATGGGAAAGCTAATTGGATATAATACTGATGTGCACGGGATCGTTGAAACTCTTTCACCCTTTAAATCAAAAATTAATGGCAGCGAAGTTTGTGTGCTGGGTGCCGGCGGTTCGGCTAGAGCAGTTATTTATACTTTAATCAGAAATTTTAAACCATCAAAAATATTTTTAATTAACCGAACCGAACAATATGCTGAAACGTTAAAGCAGCATTTCAAATCCAAAATGAAGTTTGATGGAATTGTTATTAAAGAATTAATGCAGCCTGATTTAATCAGTATTTTAAATAATTGTTCTTTAATTGTTAACAGTACATCAGTAGGTATGTATCCCGCTCAGGATGACAGCATTTTAAATACACCGGATATTTTTGTTAAGGATCAGGTTGTTTTTGATCTTGTTTATAACCCGGTTAAAACAAAATTTTTACAAATGGCAGAATCTAAAGGGGCCGTGCCGGTAAACGGATTAAATATGCTTGTACAGCAGGCAGCAAAATCATTTAATCTTTGGACGGGGAAAGAATTTCCATTGGAAAAAGTTTATAAATCCCTTCTTCTTTACGTTACCAAATAATTTATTGAATTTTATTT
>JACZKY010105606.1_pt1 | contig 13486 bp, 11 predicted proteins | sample 8237611 | NCBI WGS metagenome assembly JACZKY01 (sample SAMN16148055, study PRJNA663545) | marine sediment metagenome | biome: sediments and biomass from bioreactor inoculated with such sediments; feature: coastal sediments; material: methane- and iron-fed bioreactor; isolation source: Bothnian...
ACGGGGGTCAGAGGATGGTCGACGACGACGAGTTCCGCATTCGCATACTTCACCAGTTCCGCAATCTCGGAAACCTTGCCGGTGACGAGAAGTGTGGCGGGTTTCGGGTCGGCGACGGGAACGATGAGGGCGTGAGCCGCCTCGAGCTCGATCGCCAGCGCAAGGCCGACGGCCTCGTCGCGTCGGGCCTCGGGCGAGCGGGTCAGTCGCGGTCTGTTCTGCGCGCCGTCCTCGTCTGCACGGGCGAGCCTTGTGAGGACCGGCACGACGACGACCGCGCGGGTGCGCGAGTCCTTGCTCCCGGATGTCTGTTCCGAAGCGCTCTTGCCCGGCTCGCGGCCGGCGCTGTCCGTGCTCAATCAGGCGTCCCGGCTGCTTTCCTCGCCATCGAACATCTGAACCGGCTGGCTCGGCATGATGGTCGAGATCGCATGCTTGTAGACGAGCTGAGAATGCCCGTCACGACGCAGGAGCACGCAGAAATTGTCGAACGATGTCACTACGCCGGTTAGTTTCACGCCGTTGATGAGGAAAATCGTCAGCGGGTTCTTGCTCTTGCGAACAGAGTTCAGGAATAGATCCTGCAGATTTTGCGACCGTTCCGCCATTGTTTTTATCTTCCGCCATCCCCGTATGTCCTGCCGCTAGTAGCGCCCAAACGGCCCCGCGATGTCAAGAACGCACAGGCGGAGAAGGCAATGCGGCAGGAACCAACCCATAACTGGGTAAGCAACACTGCCTTAAGTGGTTAACAGGCCTTGGTTTTCTCCGCAATGTCAAAAAACGCCCGGCGCAGTGAAAGTGCTACCGACCCTGGATGGCCATTGGCGACCGGCTGGCCGTCGATGGCGGTGACGGGCATGACGATTGTCGTTGCCGAGCTGATGAAGGCCTCGCGCGCCGACTTGGCTTCCTCGACCGTGAACCGGCGCTCCTCGAATTTCAGGCCGAGTTTCGCGACGACATCAAGCAGGGTCGTACGGGTAATTCCGCGCAGGATGCCGTGATCCGCCGGCCGGGTCACCAGCACGCCGTCACGGGTAACGATCCAGGCGTTGGACGACCCGCCTTCGGTGACCATGCCGTCGTCGTCCACGAACCAGGCTTCCTGGGCGCCGGCCTCCTTGGCTTTCTGCTTGGCGAGCACATTCGGCAAGAGTCCCACCGTCTTGATATCCACCCGGTCCCAGCGGTTGTCCGGCGTGGTGACGATCTTGATCCCCGTTTCCGCGCGCTTCGCCTGCGTGCCGGCCGGGACTTTTCGCGCCGTCACGACGAGCGCCGGCCTCACACCCTCGGGAAACGGGAAATCGCGGCTGGCGACGCCGCGGGTCACCTGCACATAGACCAGACCATCGGCGACGCCGTTGCGGCGCACCACCTCGCGCAGGATCAACTCGAGCACATTTCGATGGACGGGCCATCCGATCGAAAGCTCCCTGAGCGAACGCGCCAGCCGGTCAAGGTGGCGGGGCATATCGATGATGTATCCACGGGCCACCTCACAGACCTCGTAGATGCCGTCGGCAAACTGGTAGCCGCGATCCTCGATATGGACCGCTGCGTCGGCGTGGCGCAGGTAGCGGCCGTTCACATAGGCGATGCGGGGCATACGTTTCTTTCCTCGGGCAGGATGAAGTGTGGTTCGGCGGCTTGCGCCTGCGGCGAACCCGGGAAAAATCAGAAGAACTCAAGACTCACGCGGAAGAGTTGTTCGACCTGCTTCACGGCGTCGGCGAGCGCGAAGATCACCACTCGATCACGCGGCTGGATCTTCAGCGATCCGCTCGGCTTGAGAACTTCGCCGTCCCGGTAGATCGCGCCGATACGCATGCCAGCCGGCAAATGAAGGTCGCGCATCACCGGTCCGACCAGCGGCGACGTGTCGAGCGCCTCCGCTTCGATAATCTCTGCGGCGCCGCGCTGAACCGAGTGGACGGCGCGTATCCGGCCACGGCGCACGTGCTGGAGCACCCGTGAGACCGTCACCGACCGCGGGTTGACATAGGCGTCGATACCGAGCGTCTTGATCAGATCGTGAAAGGCGGGATTGTTTATGAGGACAAGGTTCGCCTTGCATCCGAGGCGTTTTGCCATGGCGCTGGCGAGAATGTTCACCTGGTCGTCGTTGGTCAGCGACACCATCAGATCCGCGTCCTGGATCTCCGCCTCGAGCAGAAGCTTCTGGTCCATGGCACTGCCCTGCAGCACCACCGTGCGGCGCAGCTCGTCCGCCGCCGCGACCGCCCGCTCCCGGTTGTTCTCGATGATCTTGACCCGGGTGCGACTCTGGCGCTGTTCCAGCGTGCGCGCCACATACAGGCCGATGTTGCCGCCGCCGGCGATCACGATCCGTGTTGCTTCTGGTTCCTCATGGCCGAACAGGCCGAGCGTCCTGCGCACCTGATCCTTGGTCGTAACGACATAGGCCAAATCGCCGGCGATCAGCTGATCAACCGAGTGCGGAATGAACAGCTTGCCGTTGCGCGACACGCCGACGACCGTCGATGGCAGATCCGGGAACAGCTCGCTCAACTGGGCGAGCGGCGTATTGATCACCGGACACTCCTCGAGGCACTCGATCGCCACCATGACGATCTTGTTCTCGGCGAAACGGACGACGTCGGTTGCGCCCGGCAAGGCGATTCGCCGCAGCACCATCTCGGCGACCTCGAGTTCGGGCGAGATGATCACGTCGATCGGGATGTGTTCGCGCGAAAACAGGTCCTGGTAGTGCGGCTGTAGATAGGACTGGGAGCGGATTCGGGCGATCTTGGTCGGCACGTTGAACAGGGCGTGGGCGACCTCACAGGCGACGATATTGACCTCGTCGTGGAGCGTGACAGCGATCAGCATGTCGGCTTCCTGCGCGCCGGCGGCCGCGAGCACGTCGGGGTGCGCCCCGTGGCCGACGAAACCACGAACGTCGAGCGAATCGCGGATGGCGCGAATGAGTTCGGGCGAAGTGTCGATGACCGAAACGTCGTTCTTTTCGGCCGCGAGTCGTTCGGCGATACCGTGTCCAACCTGACCGGCGCCGCAGATGATGACTTTCATTGGTCGTCAGACCCCGAGGGACTTCAGCTTCCTGTGAAGCGCGGACCTCTCCATACCGATGAACTCGGCCGTACGCGAGATGTTTCCGCCGAATCGGTTGATCTGGGCGATCAAGTACTCCTTTTCGAACATCTCCCGCGCCTCGCGCAGCGGAAGCGCCATGATGTGCTGATCGGACTGGCTTGGCGCCCGCGGCATCACGTCGCCGATCTCCGACGGCAAGAGGTCGGCGGTGATCGGCGTGTCGAGCTCGTCGCCGCGGACGAGAATCATCAGGCGCTCGATGTTGTTGCACAACTGGCGGATGTTGCCGGGCCAATTGTGGGCCTGCAGAACGGCGAGCGCATCGTCGCCGATACGCCGCGGCTTGATGCCCGCCTGCCGTGCGAACTGGCGCATGAAGTAATCGACGAGGAACGGGATGTCCTCGCGTCGCTCGGAAAGGGCCGGGACCGTGACCGGAACCACAGCGAGGCGATGATACAGGTCCTCACGGAAGCGGCCGTCGGCGATCATCGCCTCGAGATTCTGGGCGGTGGAGGAGATGATTCGTACGTCGACCTTGACGCGCTTGGTGCCCCCGACCCGCTCGAACTGCTGATCGACGAGGACGCGCAGAATCTTGGCCTGCGTCTCGCGCGGCATGTCGGCGACCTCGTCGAGATAGAGAATGCCGTGATGGGCCTCCTCCAGCGCGCCGACCTTGCGCTCGCCGCCGTTTGACTCCGTGCCGAAGAGCTCGATCTCCATGCGCTCCGGCGTGATCGTCGCGGCATTCAGCGTGACGAATGGCCCGTTCTTGCGCGCCGAAGCGGCGTGGATCGCGCGGGCCACCATTTCTTTCCCCGACCCGGACGGGCCGATGATCATGACGCGGCTGTTGGTCGGCGCGACGCGGTCGATCGTCTGCCTAAGCTGTCCCATCGCGGACGAGGTGCCGACAAGGTCGAGCGTATCGCCGCTGCGCTGACGCAGGTCGGAAACCTCCCGCTTGAGCTTCGAGGTCTCGAGCGCGCGTTCGGCGACGAGGATCAGCCGGTCGGCCTTGAACGGCTTCTCGATGAAGTCGTATGCGCCGCGTCGGATCGCCGAGACCGCCGTCTCGATCGTCCCATGGCCGGAAATCATCACCACCGGAAGGTTGGGGTGAAGAACCTTGATCTGGTCAAGCAGGGCAAGGCCGTCGAGCTTCGAGCCTTGCAGCCAGATGTCGAGGAACACGAGGCGCGGGACGCGGTCGGCGATCGATTGAAGGGCACTGTCGCTGTTGTGCGCCGTCCGGGTTTCATGACCCTCGTCGCTCAAAATCCCGGCGACGAGTTCGCGGATGTCCGTTTCGTCGTCGACGATGAGAATATCAGACGCCATTCTCGACCTTCTCGGTTTTTTCGTGCTTCTCGGCGGCTTCCGGCGAGGCTTCGCGCGTCGATTTCGCCGCCGGAAGGATCATGGTGATCATTGCGCCGCGCCCTCCGTGGAATTCCGGCGGCGCGTCGTGGAGTTCAAGGCTTCCGCCGTGGTCCTCGATGATCTTCTTGACGATAGCGAGGCCGAGCCCGGTCCCCTTTTCCCGGGTCGTCATATAGGGCTCGAGCAACCGCTGGCGATTGTCGCGCGGCAAGCCCTTGCCGTTGTCGATGACGTCCACGCGAATGGCATCGCCGTCGAGACGTGCCCGGATGAGGATCGCGCCGGGCTGCCCACTTTCCCGTTCCGCGGCCTCGATCGCCTCTGCGGCGTTCTTGATCACGTTGCCGAAGGCCTGGGCTATCAGGCGGCTGTCGAACGTGCCTTTCAGCGGCACGTTGCCGAAGTCGCGCTGGAAAGCGATGTCCGACCGGCTGACCTCGACCAGGAACGAGGCCTCGCGCAACGCCTCGCGCAGATCCATCAGTTGCATGTCCGGTTTCGGCATCCGCGCGAAGGCGGAGAACTCGTCGACCATCCGGCCGATGTCGCCGACCTGTCGGATGATGGTGTCGGTACATTGGTCGAAGACCTCGCGGTCTTCTGTAATGACCTTGCCGTAGCGGCGGCGAATGCGTTCCGCCGAGAGCTGAATGGGCGTCAGAGGGTTCTTGATCTCGTGGGCAATGCGTCGCGCCACATCCGCCCAAGCCGAAGAACGCTGCGCCTGGAGAAGGTCGGTGATGTCATCGACAGTGACGACGTGCGACTGGCCCTCGCCCCGCGTTTCGCCTTCTTCGGTTGTGATCTGGACATTGAACGTTCGTTCAGAACCGGCGCGGTAGAACGTGACCTGCTCGCGGTAGACGGGGCGGCGGGAGCTGCGACCGATCTCGAGGACCCGTCCGATGTGCGGAAGGACCACGGAAAGCCTGCTTCCGACAGCAGAACTGGCGGAGATCGCCAGCATGGTTTCCGCGGACCTGTTGACGATCGTGATGACGCCGTCGGGATCGACGCCGATGATGCCAGCGGTAACGCCGGCCAGCACCGCTTCCGAAAAGCGCCGCCGTTCGTCGATCACGTCCTTCGCGTGAAGGATCTCGTTACGTTGTGACTTGAGCTGCAGCAGCATCTTGTTGAAGGTGTCACCCAGCGAGGCGACGTCGCCGTCCGAAGCCCTGACGGGTACCGCCACGTCGAGATTACCGGTAGCGACTTCATCAGCGGCGCCGATCAACTGGCGGATCGGCCGCACCAGCCTGTCGGCGACGGCGATGCCGGTCCAGATCGCCGAGAGGATGATGACCAAGGTTAGGCCAAGATAGAGCAGGCCGAATGCGACCTGCGTCGTTCGGCGATTGGCCTCCAGCCCGCGATACTCGTCTGAATTGGCGCGCACGATCTGCCGCGCCTTGATGACTTCGGGATCGACGAGCCTGATCGTGTAGAGGAAGACGTCAGGAATCTCGCGCAGCCTCACGATCGCACCAACGATGTTGCGCGTGCGCGGCTCGATGAGCACGGGCTGGCCGCTGAGGGCGCCGTCGGTTGCCCCTGCCGGCGCTTCGGGCATGACGAATTCGGCCTTCGTGTCGGCGGCCATGACGACGGAACCGTCGGCGCGGATCAAGGCCGCATGCGCCAGCGCCCTGCCAAGAGCCTGCTGGGTGAGCATGTCCCTGAACCCGGTGCGATCGAGGCTGTAGAGTGCCCTCGCCTGGTCGAGGTCATACGCCATGGAAAGCGTCGTTCCCTGCAGGTTCCGGGCGTTCTCCTGGACATAGGCTTCGGCGATGGAAAGCGACGACGACACGATCGCCTTCGTCCTCAGCTCGAACCAGCGGTCGAGCCCGATGTCGAGCGTGATCGAGGCTATGACCGCAACCATGATGGCCGGAATCGCGGCAACCAGCGAAAACATGGCGACGATGCGCACGTGCAGCCTTGACGCGGCCTTGCCACGTCGCCTGGCGAGCGCGATCCGATGCGCCTCGCGGGCGATGAGCGCGATCAGCAGGACCACGAACATGGCGTTGATCCCGATCAGCGAGAGCGTCGTCGTCTCGTCGGGTGTGATCGGCGTCGCGCCAACGAGGATGGCAAACGAAACCGCTGCAGTCGCCAGCGCGGCGACAATCGCAACCACACCGGGAAGGGCCAGCAGCCTGCGCCCGTCCGTCGAGGGCGCTCCGCCGAATACGGTCGGCGCCATTGGTTGAGCGGGAATCGTCATCGCGCGGTGAGGCTCATCATCGGACGCGATGATGCAATGCATTGTGGCGATTTAGCAACATCGCGCCCGGTCGACGCGAGAATTGTGACCGTTCAGCCGTTCTTCGCGGCGCGATAGACGTTGACCCCGAGCTCGCGGATCTTCTTGCGCAGCGTGTTCCGGTTCAGGCCGAGGAGTTCGGCCGCCTTGATCTGGTTTCCGCGGGTCGCCGTCATTGAGGCCAGGACGAGCGGGAACTCAACCTCCGCAAGGACCCTCTGGTAAAGTCCCGAAGGCGGCAGCTGGCCTCCGAACGAGGCGAAATACCGTTGCAGGTAGTGCTCAACCGCCTGGCCGATGGCAAGGTCGTCGGGAAGAAGCGTTCCGCTCCCCGCCGGCGACGCATCGACCGTCTTCAGTTCCGACTCGATGATCTCCGCAGAGATCTCGTCCTGCGGATAGAGGGCCGCGAGGCGGCGGACGAGATTCTCCAGCTCGCGGACGTTGCCCGGCCAGGAATAGCGTTTCATCAGCTCGATACCGCCGCTGGAAATGCGCTTCCTCTGGAGTCCTTCCAGTTCGGCCTGGTTGAAGAAGTGGCGCACAAGGTCCGGTATGTCCTCCGAACGCTCGCGCAACGCGGGCAACCGCAAGGGAACGACATTGAGCCGATAGAACAGGTCCTCGCGGAAAAGCCCCTGGTTGATCAGGGTGCGCAGGTCCTTGTTCGTCGCGGCGACTATGCGGACATCCGTCTTGATCGGCGTACGCCCGCCGACCGTCGTGTACTCGCCCTGCTGGAGGACGCGCAGGAGCCGCGTCTGCGCCTCCATCGGCATGTCGCCGATCTCGTCGAGAAAGAGCGTGCCGCCCTCGGCCTGCTCGAACCGGCCCGTCGAACGGTTCTGGGCGCCCGTGAAAGCGCCCTTCTCGTGTCCGAACAGCTCCGATTCGATCAGGTCGCGCGGGATGGCGGCCATGTTGATCGCGACGAAAGGACCGTTGCGTCGACGTCCGTACTCATGCAGCGCCCGCGCCACCAATTCCTTTCCGGTTCCGGACTCGCCCGAGATCATCACCGTCAGGTCGGTCTGCATCATGCGCGCCAGCATGCGGTAGATGTCCTGCATGGCAGGCGAACGGCCGACCAGCGGCATGGTCTCCGGCTGCTCATCGGAGCGCTGGTCGACGACCGGCCGTCGCGGCTCGGCCAGCGCGCGATTGACGATATTGAGCAGTTCGGTGAGGTCGAAAGGTTTCGGCAGATATTCATAAGCGCCCGTCTCGGACGCGCGGATGGCGGTCATGAACGTATTCTGTGCGCTCATGACGATGACCGGCAGGTCGGGGCGCGCTTTCTTGATGCGCGGCAGCATGTCGAAGGCGTTCTCGTCGGGCATCACCACGTCGGTGATGACCAGGTCGCCCTCGCCCGCCGCAACCCACCGCCACAGTGTCGCGGCATTCGAGGTGACGCGCACGTCGTGCCCGACGCGCGACAACGCCTGATTGAGGACCGTGCGGATCGCGGCGTCGTCGTCGGCGACGAGAATGCTTCCACGAACGCTCACGAGGCGGAGCTCCCTTCGGTTTCGGATTGGGCCGGCGCCTCCTTCCAGGCCGGCATGAGGATACGGAACGTCGTGCCGCGGGGCGTCGAATCGCATTCGATGATGCCGCCGTGCTCGCCGACGATCTTCGCGACCAGTGCGAGACCCAGCCCGGAGCCGTTTGGCTTCGTCGTCACGAACGGATCGAAGAGGATGGCGCGGATGTCCTCCGAGACGCCCGGGCCGTTGTCATGGACGCAGAATTCGAGGGGCAGCGACACGCGGTCGGACGTGCCGGGCACGGAGACGCGGATGCCCGGGCGGAACGCGGTCGACAGCGTGATCTCGCCGGCCGGGTTGGAGCCGATCACCTCGGCGGCGTTCTTCACCAGGTTGAGGAAGACCTGGATCAGTTGGTCGCGGTTGGCGAACACCGGCGGCAGCGATGGGTCGTAGTCCTCGACAATGCGGATGCGTCGGGCGAAACCGTTGCGAGCGAGCGCCTTCACGTGATCGAGCACGACATGGATGTTGACGGGGTAGCGGTCGATCGGCCGCTCGTCCGAAAAGACCTCCATACGGTCGACGAGCGAGACGATGCGATCGGTCTCGTCGGTGATCAGACGGGTTAGCGCGCGATCCTCGTCGCTGACCACGCTCTCGAGCAGCTGGGCGGCGCCGCGGATGCCCGACAGGGGGTTCTTTATCTCGTGCGCCAGCATGGCGGCCAGCCCGGTGACCGACCGCGCGGCGCCGCGATGCGTCATCTGCCGGTCGATCTTGTCGGCCATCGACCGTTCCTGGAGCATGACGACGACCGAGCCCGGCAGCTCGACGACCGGGGCGACGTAGATGTCGACCATCTTCTCCACACCCAGCCGCGGCGAGGAGATGTCGACGCGGTACTCGTTGACCGGCGCACGGCGTTCGCGCACCTGATCGACCAGCGCCAGCAGCGGGCTGCCGAAAGGAACGAAGCGCTTCAGCGTGTTTCGCGCCAGGATCGCGGCGCTGGAGCGGAAGAAGTCCTCGGCGTCGGCGTTGGCGAAGGTGATGGTGTCGTCGGGCCCGATCATGATCACCGGGTGGCGGATCGTGTTGAGCACGATCTGCGCCGGATCGACCGGCGCCTGGGTCTGCGCGGCAGTCGCCTTCATGCTGATTTCCTGAGCGTTTCGGTTTCGTCGTCCGCGGCGAACGCGGCGCGGATGTCCGCGATCACGCGGGCGGGGTCGATACCGGTCATGATCGCGGCGCGGCTCTCCGCTGGCACGCCCGGGCAGTGGCGGTCGAGATACCAGCCGAGATGCTTGCGCGCGTGGCGCAAGCCCTGGCCGACGCCGTAGAGCGACAGCATGTCCTCGTAGTGCGCGACGAGGTAATCAGCATGCTCCTTCGGCGTCTGCGGAACGGCGACGCCGGCGCCTGCGACGACGCCCGCGGTCCACGGCGCCCCGTAGTGGGCGCGGCCGATCATGACGGCATCGGCTCCCGAGGCTTCCAGCACGGCGAGGGCGTCGATGCGGCTAGCGACGTCGCCGTTGGCGACGACGGGGATTGAGACGGCCTGCTTGACCCGTGCGATCGCCCGCCAGTCGGCCTTGCCCTCGTAGAACTGGCAGCGCGTACGGCCGTGCACCGTGACCATGCGCACCCCGGCGTTCTCGGCGCGGCGGGCGAGCGCCGGGGCGTTCAGCGCGGTTTCGTCCCAGCCGAGGCGCATCTTCAACGTGACCGGCACGCAGACTGCGCCGACCACCGCCTCGATCAGGGTCAGCGCGTGATCGAGATCGCGCATCAGCGCCGAGCCGGCATAGCCGCCGGTCACCTTTTTCGCCGGACATCCCATGTTGATGTCGATGACGTCGGCCCCCTCACCCGCCGCAATGCGCGCGCCTTCGGCCATCGCCGCAGCCTCGCGGCCGGCGAGCTGGACCATGTGGATGGGAATGTCGGGACGGCGCAGGCGGCGCTGCGTGTCGCCGCGGCCCCTGGCCAGTTCGCCGCTCGCCACCATCTCGCTGACGACCAGTCCGGCGCCGTGGGCGTGGGCGCGCATGCGGAAGGCAAGGTCGGTGACCCCCGACATCGGCGCCAGGAAGACGCGGTTGCGGATCCTCACGCCGGCAATGTCGAGCGGTGCGCCCAGAATGTCGGGATCATTCATGCACAAAAACAATGCACTCTCTCGTCATGCACATTCCCTAGCCATATCCGCAGTCTTGTGCAACTGCGAAGTGTCGCGATTTCGACCGTGTCGCCGCTTTCCACTGGCCTGCCGGTTCCCGACCGACTAAGCGTCGCGCATGAGCGCCATACCGAACACAAGGCCGGCCGCGATCGCGGCGGTGATCGTCGCCGCCGGGCGCGGCGAGCGTGCCGGCGCGTCCGCTGAAGGGCCGAAACAATACCGGCGCATCGCCGGGACGGCGGTACTCGCCCGCACCCTCGGCGTCTTCCTCCGCCACACGGCGATCGCACGGATCGTCGTGGTGATCCATCCCGACGACGACGCGCTGTTTGCCGCAGCGGTCGGCGAGTTGCCGGCCCATGTCTCGACCGTCCACGGCGGGGCGACGCGCCAGCAGTCGACGCTGTTCGGCCTGCGCGCGCTGGCGGGCGATGCCCCCGATCTCGTGCTGATCCACGACGGGGTGCGCCCCTTCGTCGACGCCGCCATGATCGACCGGGTCATCGCCAGCACCGACGCGCACCACGGCGCGATTCTCGCGCTGCCCGTCGCCGACACGCTGAAGCGCGCGGCAGCCGACGGCACGATCGCCCTGACCGTCGACCGCTCGGTGCTGCACGCTGCGCAGACGCCTCAGGCGTTCCCGTTCGGAAAAATCCTCGCCGCCCATGAAGAAGCCGCCGCGGGCGGGCGTAGCGACTTCACCGACGACGCGGCGATCGCCGAATGGGCCGGAATCCCCGTGCGTCTGGTCGCCGGCTCGCCCGACAACACCAAGATCACCTGGGCAAAGGACATCGCCTTGGCCGAACAGCGCCTCGCCGGCACGACCGGCTTTCCCGACGTCCGTACCGGCAACGGCTACGACGTGCATTCCTTCGAGCCCGGCGACCACGTCACGCTGTGCGGCGTCGCCATCCCCCATGGGATGGGCCTGTCGGGCCATTCGGACGCCGACGTCGGCCTGCATGCGCTGACCGACGCGCTGCTGGCCACCTGCGGCGCCGGCGACATCGGCACGCATTTCCCGCCATCCGACCCGCAATGGCGCGGGGCGGCGTCGCGGATCTTCGTCGAGCATGCCGCGAAGATCGTGCGGTCGCGCGGCGGCCGCATCGCCAATGCCGACGTGACGCTGATCTGCGAGGCGCCGCGTGTCGGCCCGCACCGGGCGGCGATGGTCGCGGCGATGGCGGACATGCTGGGAATTTCGCCCGATCGCGTCTCCGTGAAGGCAACCACGAACGAGGGATTGGGGTTTATCGGCCGCAAGGAAGGCATCGCCGCGATCGCGACGGCGAGCGTGGTCTATCCGGGAACGCTGGGCGATGGTTGAGGCCGGGACGGGCGAAGTGAAACAGGAGGACGTCAGCGCGCTGGCCGACCGGTTCCTCAAGGCCTGCGCGAGGCGTAAGGTCCTCGCGGCGACGGCGGAGAGCTGCACCGGCGGCCTGATCATCGCCGCGATGACCGACATTCCCGGTTCGTCGTCGATGGTCGATCGCGGCTTCGTCACCTATTCCAACGACGCCAAGGTCGACATGCTCGGCGTCAGGCGCGAGACGCTCGACGCCCATGGGGCGGTTTCGGCCGAGACCGCGGGTGAGATGGCCGCCGGGGCGCTGGTACGTTCGGAAGCCTCGATCGCGCTCGCCGTGACCGGTATCGCCGGGCCGGACGGCGGCAGCGCGGAAAAGCCGGTCGGCCTGGTGTGGTTCGGCGTAGCGGTCGAAGGCCGCCCGGTGCATGTCGAGAAGTGCGTCTTCGACAATCGCGGCCGCGACTACATCCGCCGCGAGACGGTCAAGCACGCCCTCAAGCTGGGGGTCGCGGCGCTCGCGGAAAGCTAAGTCACGCGTGTCCTTCGAGGCCCTTCACCCCGTGCCGTAGATGGCGTCGGCTCGCTTCTCGAAGGCTTCCGTGAACATGCGGAAAGCGCGATCGAACATGGCGCCCATCAGCGCGCCGAGGATCCGGCTCTTGAACTCGTAGTCGATGAAGAAGACGACGTCACAGGCCGACGGACCGGCCGGAACGAAGCGCCACAGGTTCGACAGGTAGCGGAACGGGCCTTCGAGATACTGGACGTCGATCTCGTTGACGTCCGGCTTGAGCAGAACCTGGCTGGTAAACGTCTCGCGGATCGCCTTGTAGCCGACGGTCATGTCGGCGACGAGCATGATGCGCCCGTCGCGCTCCTTGCGCGAGCGCACGGTGAGCGCCTCGCAGAGCGGCAGGAACTCTGGGTAGCGCTCGACGTCGGCGACCAGCGCGAACATCTGCTCGGCGCTGTGCGACGTGCGCTTCGTTGTCTCGAATCTCGGCATGTTCAGAAGAGCTTACGCGGTTCTGCTCAACAGCTTCTCGCGCGCCGCGCGCAGCCGGGCGAAGTCGTCGCCGGCATGGTGCGACGACCGCGTCAGCGGGCTCGACGCTACCATCAGGAAGCCCTTCGCATAGGCGACCGTCTCATAGGACTTGAACTCGTCGGGCGTGACGAAAGCCTTCACCGGGTGGTGCTTCCTGGTCGGCTGCAGGTACTGGCCGATGGTGATGAAATCGACATCGGCAGAGCGCAAATCGTCCATCAGCTGCAGCACCTCGTTGCGCTCCTCTCCGAGCCCGACCATGATGCCGGACTTGGTGAAGATGGTCGGGTCGAGCTCCTTCACCCGCTGCAACAGGCGCACCGAGTGGAAGTAGCGCGCGCCGGGCCTCACCGTGAGATAGTTGGACGGCACCGTTTCCAGATTGTGGTTGAAGACGTCCGGCTTTGCCGCGACGACGACTTCGAGCGCGCCGTCCTTGCGCAAAAAGTCGGGCGTCAGGATCTCGATGGTCGTGGCCGGCGCGGTGGCGCGGATGGCGCGAATGACGGCGGCGAAGTGGGCGGCGCCCCCGTCGGGGAGGTCGTCGCGGTCGACCGACGTGATGACCACATGCGAGAGGCCCATCTTGACGACGGCGTCAGCGACAGATTGCGGCTCGTTCGCGTCGAGCGGCATCGGGATGCCGGTGGCAACGTTGCAGAAGGCACAGGCGCGCGTGCAGATCTCGCCCATGATC
>JACZKY010089140.1_pt1 | contig 13481 bp, 13 predicted proteins | sample 8237611 | NCBI WGS metagenome assembly JACZKY01 (sample SAMN16148055, study PRJNA663545) | marine sediment metagenome | biome: sediments and biomass from bioreactor inoculated with such sediments; feature: coastal sediments; material: methane- and iron-fed bioreactor; isolation source: Bothnian...
CTCACCGGCGTGGAGCGCTCGACCCGGACCGTCACCTCGACGAGGTTGATGTTGCCCGGGGCGAACGTGTAGTTCTCGACCCGTCCGACCTTGATCCCGCGCATGGTGACGTCGCCGCCCACCTGCACCCCTTCGAGCGACTGGCGCTCGAAACGAATGGTGTAGAAAAGGTACTCCGAGGCCGGGCCGACGCTCGAGAGCCAGGCAAAGCCGGCCACCGCGGCGGCGGCCAGGGCGAGCACGATCGCGCCCACGAATGCGTAGCGGGTTTCCGGTTCCATCGATCAGGCTCCTGCGGGCACGTGATCGCCGCGCGCTGCGAAGTAGGAACGGATCCAGGGGTCGTCGACACTCATCACCTGGTCGAGCGTACCATCGGCGACGACCTTGCCGCCAGCCAGTACCAGCACCCGGCCGGAGATGGTCCTGAGGGTATCGAGGTCGTGGGTCACCAGCATGACCGTGATGCCGAGATCGTCACACAGGAAGCGCACCAGGCGGTCGAAGGCCCGGGCGGCGACCGGGTCGAGCCCGGCGGTGGGTTCGTCGAGGAACAGGATCTCCGGTTCGAGTGCCAGCGCCCGGGCCATCGCGGCGCGCTTGCGCATCCCGCCCGAGAGTTCGCTCGGCATCTTGGTGGCCACTTCCGGACCCAGCCCGGCGAGCGACAGGCGCAGCAGGGCCAGTGCCGTGACCAACTCACGCGGCGTATTGGTGTGCTCGAGGATCGGGGCGGAAACGTTGCCCAGCACGTCGAGCGTCGAAAAGAGCGCGCCGTCCTGGAAGAGCACCCCGATGCGCCGGCGCAACGCCGTCAACTCCTCGGGTTTGCAGTTCCACACGTCGGTGCCGAGCACCGTGACCGTGCCGGCGCTCGGCCGGTGCAGTCCGATCAGTTCGCGCAGCAGCATCGACTTGCCGCTGCCGCTGCCGCCGATCAGCGATACCAGCTCGCCGCGGGCAATCCGCAGGCTCAGTCCGTCGTGGACGGTATTGGCCCCGAGCCTGGTTACGATCCCCTCGGCCTGGATGATCGATTCGGCGCTCACAACCCAAGCTCCTGGAACAGCACCGCGAAGAGCGCGTCGAGCACGATCACGGTGACGATGCACTGGACCACCGTCGAGGTGGTGCTCTCGCCGATCGCACGAGTGTCGCGCTTGACCGCGAAACCCATCCGGCAACCAATCACCGCGATCGCGAGCGCAAAGACCGGCGACTTGGCCAGCCCGATCACGTAGTGGCGCGGCGCCAGCGCCGAGTGCAGGCGATCGACAAACGTGAACGGGGTGATGTCGAGCATCAGGTCGGAGACCACCAGTGCGCCCCACAACCCGGCGACATTGCCGACGAAGACCAGCAGCGGCAACGCCAGCATCAGTGCCAGCACCCGCGGGATGACCAGCACCTGCTCGGCCGAGAGCCCGAGGGTGCGCAAGGCATCGATCTCCTCGGTGAGCTTCATGGTTCCGAGCTGGGCGGTAAAGGCCGCGCCCGAACGCCCCGCAACGATGGTGGCGACGATCAGCGGCGAGAACTCGCGCACCAGGCCCAGGGCCACGCCGTCGACCACATAGATGTTCGCCCCGTATTGCTCGGCCTGGATGCCCAGGAGGTAGGCGACGATCACCCCGATCAGGAAGGTCAGCAGCGCGATCACCGGGATCGCGCTCACCCCGGTCCGACCCAGCTGCACAAAGAGTTCCCGCACCCGCAGCGCGGCCGGGTTTCTCAACAGGCGCGCGAACTCGGTCGCGATCAAGCCCAGAAAGGAGATGTGGCCGAGCAACATCTGCCCGACATCGATGGCCCCTTTGCCGACATCGACGAGCCAGCCATGGCGCCGGCGCGCCGGGGCAGCGGTGGTAGCGTCGAAACGCTCGCTTACCAGGCCGATGACCCGCCGATGGTGATCTGCGAATCCGATGAATTCGAGCTCGGCGCGCTTGGCGCCAGAGAGCGCCAGTCCCCGCAGCACCACCAGAGCGCCGGCGGTATCGATGGACGACAACCCGCTGCCATCGACCCGGTGGGGAACGCTCACCCCAGCCAATGCCGCCGCGAGCGCCTGTTCCAGGTCGGCGAGCGCCTCCACCCGCCATGGACCAGCCAGATACAGCACCGCCCCGGCATCGGCCAGCTCAATCCAGCAGTTGCGCTCGGCAACGGTCATCGGGTTCCCAGGGTCGGTTGGCAAGGCAACAGTCCAATACTAGCCAAATTGGCAACATCATGGTCCAAGCGCCAGATGATTGGGGAGTGCGACTTAATTAACACCCCCAAATTTGCTGCGTATCACATCCTAGTCAGGACGTGTTATACGAGTAGCTTGAATCTCGCTAGAATTAAGCGCCCGACCCCGATATGAGTTGCGCTAAGGGGACCTGCTTCATGGCCACTGAAGTTCCGATCGGAGACGGCGCAGCGCGCCGGGCTGGCCGCCAAGGCCAGAATGCCGAGGTACGCCGATTCGCGGCCGGCATCCGCCTGATCACGGCGATGCTGGTCATGGTACTGATTCTCACCAAACATGAAATTCCCGGGCTGCCGGTCCTGGCCCTGTTGCTGGCTTACGCATCGTGGTCGGCGTGGCTGTTGTGGGGCGAAGCCAACGTTCTCCCGCGGGCAACCGGCCTGTGGCTCTACTGGGTCGACGTTGCCTGGGCCTGCGCGTGCATGCAACTGGTGCATGGCGGCACCGACCTGCTGGTCATGACCCTGGTGATGCCGATCGTCCTGGCGAGCATCGGATTCGGCGCCAGAAACGGGCTGCTGCTGGCGATCGCCGCCGCGGCCGGTACCGCTCTCGACGACGCGATTCTGGCGACGACCGCGGCGGACGAGACCTTGCGCTTTGGCCTGCCAGTGCTGTTGGTCGGGCTGCTGGCGGCCATCGCCCTGATCGCGCGGCCGCTCAATCGACTGCGACAGCGGCTCGCGCTGGCGGGCGATTACGAGGAACGCCTGGATCCCCGCCGCGGGGTGGACGCGATCTGTGCGGCGCTGGTCGAGAGGCTGAGCGAGGACTCGGGCGCCAGTGTCGCCGCCTTGGTGCTACCTAGCAAAGATGGCGCTCCGGCCACGATCGCCAGTGCCGCCGATGGCTCTTTCCGGGCCAAGCCCGAAGTTCACGCCATGCTCGAGACCAAGCTCGCGGCGCTGCCCGATTGCGCGGTCAGCCTGGCAACACGCCGCTGGTGGGACCGGCGCCCCGCGGCCTGGCTCGCCGACAGCCGTCCCGAGCCGGAAGGGCTGCAAGAGATCATGGCCGAACTGGCCAGCATATTGGAAGTTCGCGGCCTGCACGTCGTGCCCCTGACGCGCTACCGACGGCAATACGGCCACTGCCTGCTCGGTTTCGCCAACACCCGCGACATGCCGGTGGACGCCTCGGGGCTGCTCAATGCCGCCCCCGAACTGTTGCGGGTCGTTGAGTCGGCATCCGTGGTGGACAAGCTACAGGCGGCCAGCGCCAGCGAAGAACGGGCGCGGATCGGCCGCGACCTGCATGACAGCGCGATCCAGCCCTACCTTGGCCTGAAATTTGCCGTCGAGTCGGCGGCGTTGCGGGTTCCCGCCGACAATCCGGCCCGCGGCGAACTGGTTGCTCTGGCCGCGCTGGTCAACAACGAAGTGGCCTCGTTGCGCGAGTTGATCTCTGGTTTGCGCAGTGGCGAAGGGGTGGGCGACGACGCCCTGGTGCCGGCGGTGCGCCGCCAGTGCCGGCACTTTACCCAGCTTTTCGGCATCGAGGTCGCGATCGAGACCCCGCCGCGGGTGCCAACCACGCGGGCCCTGGCCAGCTCGGTGTTCCACATGGTCAACGAGGTGCTCAACAACATCCGCAAACACACCGGCGCGCGGCACGTCTGGATCAACATGGCGGTCGAGGCGGGGATCCTCGAACTGCTGTTTCGCGACGATTCCGGTTCCATCATGGGTCACGGCAAGGCGTCATTCAGCCCAAGGACCGTCAGCGAGCGCGCGGCCGAGCTGGGCGGCAGCCTGGAAATAATGAGCCCAGACGGCCTGAACACTGAATTGTTGATCCGAATTCCGCTGCAACAGGGTAAAGTTGCCCCATGACAGTCTCCAGCGCCACCTCCAACAAGAGCAAGCCCGTCGACGGCGTGATCAAGGTCTTCCTGGCCGAGGATCACCACGTCACACTTTGGGGATTGCAGCAGCTGATCGAGGCTTCAAAGCCGAGGATGACAGTGATCGGAACCGCGCGCACCTGCGCCGAGTTGATGAATCACGACGCCGCTGCGCAAGCCGACGTCATCGTGCTCGACCTCGATCTCGGCGGCGAGGACGCTGCCGAGGCACTGCCGATTCTGCGCCAGCGCTGCCCCGGGCAGGTGCTGATCCTGACCGGCTCGGACGATGTCGACGCCTACCGCACGGCGGTGCTCAAGGGGGCGCGGGGCGTGCTCCACAAGTCGGAATCGGCCCAGACCGTGCTGCTCGCCATCGAGAAGGTCCACCAGGGCGAGATCTGGCTGCGCCACGAGATTCTCGGTGCCGTGCTCGATCAGCTGCAGACGCGAGCCGGCGGCAATGGTGCCGACGCTGGGGGGCACGGCGACGACCCCGACGCCGAGCACATCGCCAGCTTGACGCCGCGCGAGCGCGAGATCGTGCGCGCCATGGTCAACAATCCCGGCGACAAGCAGTTCGCGGTCGCCGACCAGCTGGGCATGAGCGAACACACCCTGCGCAATCACCTGACCACCATATACAGCAAGCTTGACGTCCGCGGACGGCTGGAACTGCACGTCTACGCCACCGCCCACGGGCTGGCGGCGGAGGGCTGGGGCGAGGACAAGGGCTGACGTGACGAAACATCTAACAGGGGCTACCCAGCGAAAGGTTGCGGCGCCCCTGGCCGATTTTCTATGTCCCTAACCGGCCGATGGAGATCATGAGTGCGGTTTCCGCAATGTAGCCGGAGGCTGAGCAAGGGCCAGTCGACCTGGCCTGAATCGGGCCGAAGAGGAGTCGTCGGTGGGTGACACGGAGTTTGACCGCCACGCCAGCGACTACCGCGAGATTCACGCGCGCAACATTGCCGTGAGCGGCGAATCACCCGAGTATTTTGCCGACTACAAGATGCGCGACTTCGCGGCCCTCCTACGCGCGGCGAATCTACCCGAGAACGGTCACTATCTTGATTTCGGGTCAGGCATCGGAAACTCGGTAGTGCCGTTCCAAAATATTTTGCCGGCGGCGCACCTCACCTGTGCCGATGTGTCTGTGGCCTCCCTGCAGATCTCGCGGACGACACATGGCGCGACAGTCAACCACCTGCTGATTTCCCAAAATCGGCTTGCCATCCCCGATGCATCTTTCGACGGTGCGTTCGCGTGTTGCGTGTTGCACCATATTCCAGCCAGCGATCACCCGAAAGTACTCCGTGAACTGCGGCGAGTTCTCAAGCCCGGGGGACTGCTGATGATCTTCGAGCACAACCCTCTAAACCCACTTACGGTGCGTGCCGTTAACGAGTGTCCGCTGGACGAGAATGCTGTCTTGATCTCGGCGAAAGAGATGCTCGACCGATGCGCGGACGTCGGCTGGCTAGAGGCCAGTTGCTCCTATCGCGTCTTCTTTCCGGCAGCGCTACGGTGGCTTCGGGGGCTCGAGACCCACCTCCGATGGCTGCCTCTTGGCGCACAGTACTTCGTATGCGTTCGGGCGTAAGCATGTCTCCGTTCATGCGCTTCTTGCTCGTAGGGTTAGTGAATTCCGCGATTGGATATGGCTCCATCTTGTATTTTCAGTATGTTCTATCCGCTGGTCACCTGGCGTCGAACGTGATGGGTTATCTTATCGGGGGATTGGTGAGTTATCTGCTCAACAGGTCGTTCACTTTCCACAGTGAGCGCACCCACGGCGAGGCAATGCCCCTCTTTGTCGTCACGGTGGCGGCCTGCTATCTGGTCAATCTCGGTGTGCTTGAGGTCAGCCTTAGGCAATTGCAACTGCCGGCAGCCATCGCCCAAGGCCTGGCAGTGACTTCCTATACGATCAGTTTCTTCCTTCTAAGCAGGAAGCTCGTGTTTCGGGAGTACCCACCTAACCGCTGACGCCGCACCTCGGCAAAACGCCCGGATCAACGCCATGACATCACCGGTATTGGCAATAGTAGTGCCATGCTTCAATGAAGAAGCAGTTCTTCCCGAGACGATCAAGCGGCTCGAAAGCCTCATCTCAAGGCTTGTCGTTGCCGGCGACATCGATCAACTAAGCAGCGTGTGGTTCGTAGACGATGGCAGCGGTGACCGTACTTGGTCAATCATTGAAAGCGCGAGCCGGAACTGCACCTCAGTGATTTGCGGCATCAAGCTCTCACGCAATCGCGGACATCAGATTGCACTGCTGGCGGGGCTCATGAGTGCCCGCGGAGATGTCATCGTCAGCATTGACGCAGATCTCCAGGACGACCTGGACGCGATTCCCAAGATGTTGGCGGAGCACCGCGCCGGATTTGACATTGTCTATGGTGTCAGAGCGTCCCGAGCGTCAGATTCCTTCTTCAAGCGCCTCACTGCCGAGGGCTACTACAAGGCACTCGGCTGGCTCGGGGTTGAGGTAGTACATAATCATGCCGACTTCCGTCTGATGAGTCGTCGTGCGGTCGAGGCCCTGCGCAACCATACAGAGTCGAATGTCTTCCTCCGCGGCCTGATCCCTCAACTCGGATTTCCTTCTGCCCGCGTTGAATATGTCCGCGGCAAGCGCTTCGCCGGCGAAACAAAGTACCCGCTCAGCAAGATGCTCGCCTTGGCTTGGCAGGGGGTGACCTCATTTTCGACGGCGCCACTGCGAGTCATCACAACACTAGGAATTCTCGTTTCCATCTTCAGCCTCGGTATGGGGCTGTGGGCGCTCTGGATTCGGCTCTTTACCGAGCAGGCTATCCCCGGTTGGGCGTCGATCGTGATCCCGGTATTCTTGATCTCCGGCGTACAACTGCTTTCCCTCGGCATAATCGGCGAGTATCTCGCGAAGATCTTTCTCGAAACTAAGCGCCGGCCTCACTACTTTGTCGAGTCGACAGCCATCGGACCGCTGGCAGAAGAAATGGAAGCAGCAACGCCAGTCAGTGCGACTCTCGCTGGCGGCGTGCAGCAGGCTCCACCAATCGGGGCGCACAAGAGCTTGCGGTAGCAGTCAACTCGGAGGCCAGACAGGGCGATAAGAAGATCTGCGCCGGCCAATGGGTGCCTATCCTGGCGGTGTTGGGACAATTGACGGTCGGACTGTGGGCAAGCCCCGGAATCGGTCAATATCGCGAACAAACACCGAATAGTACTGATCCCTGTATACAAGGCGGAACTCGATCCGCAACATCATCAGCTGCCGGAACGCGCTGTCCGTCTCAGCCAACACGATGTCGATGCCATAACTCTGCAGATGATCGAACCACCCGGGCATGCCATCGACGATCGAGAGGTAGTCATCAATCACCTTCTTGGGGTAGGGGTTGTACCGCCCGTCGATAAACACCAGTTGTCGTGGATAAAGGCGCGAAATCAAGTATCCGCCGCCGGCGTACGTATTGAACAAACGCCCCTTCAATTCGTGTCCAGCCAAGAAATCTGCGGCCCCAGAGGGCTGCCACAGATTTCGCATTCCCGCGAATTTCTTATCCGCCAGTGGTGACAGCACCATGGTCACCACCACGACGCAGAGCACTAGCGCAAAGTTGATGAATGCAGCGGCTCGCCGACTCACCTCCCGGGTAGTGGCTACTCCTGACCCCGAGCCATATCGTCGTCCGGCGCAAACGACGCCCGGCTCCCAATTCGCGACGGCGCGTGCGATGAACGACGTCAACACTAGTCCCATCAGTGGTATGTGACGCACTGCCGAAAGCGCCGCGCCGATGACTGCTAGCGGAACCACGATGTCGAGCCAGTGAATGGACCGGCGCGCGAGGGAACGCGCGAAGATAAAGATGCCGATCGCAACGTAAACCAACTTACCCGAGACATTCTCGAAGGAAGGGCTTTGCCATTCACTCACGCGCGCAACCGAATTGGTAAAGAACATCTGAACCGTTTCAGATACGACACCGTAGCCGAGCGGGTTGGCACCAATCGCCGCCATGCAGAGCAATCCGATCACGAAAGGACCGCGGGCCAGCAGCGTTCCTAGTTCATGGTGTTCGGGAGCGATTGGAGCCGCCCGCGCCAAAAGTTCACTCAAGACAAAGAGTGCGATCAACCCAAGACCCGTTATGTAGCCAAAGTGCAGGTTGGGCCAGAGCGCGAAGACCGGCGGAAGGATCAGCAACCAACGCAATTCCCCGCTGCGCCTAAATGCTAGAAGACTGTACAGCGTAATGGCGAGAGCAAGGGCCGTCGCCATCGTCGGCCGAGGCGCGAGGCCGGGCAATAGCAAGGCAACGCCGATCCCAGACAGCAGCAGCGCCGTTTCAGGCCGTATGACGTAGAGACGGACCGTGCGGTAGATGACCACCCAAGTACACAAGAACAAGCCGGCAACCAGCAGCCTGATGCCCGTAACACCAGTCGACTCCCAGACGTAGTCGAGGACTACGTCAGCCAGCCAACCTTGAATTACCCAGGGTTGACCATGCGCCGTATGGGAGAAGATTTCGGTCGACGGAATAGCACCCGTCTGGCGGATAACTTCGCCTATCTTCAGGTGCCAGAAAAAGTCCGGGTCGACGATTGGCAGCAGCCCAACCGTCAGGACAAGCAAGATGAGTCCAAATGCAACCGGCAATGTCAAACGCATTGAAACTTCCTCGTCAATTGGACCTTGGCGTCGGGCTTGCAACAGCGCAACCCATTCTGTCTGGGGCTGAGACAATTGTCGACGATACACAGTGATCTGCGGCCATCCCGCGACGCAACTGACGGGATGAAACTCCCTCCATGACGGATTGTTTCCTCCCACGCCACCCCGCGGAGCTCGCGGTTAGCATGCACTATGCTCCGAGTTGATCATCCCGCTGCCAAGCCTTTGAGTGCCGTGCGCGCGATCGGTGTGCTGGTCATAGACGACCAGCGCGCGGTCCGCGAAGGCGTCGCACGGCTGATCAGCTCCGCTCCATTGGTCTTGCGTGAGATCTGCACGGCCACCAACGGCGCCGAGGCGCGCGCCATCGCAACCCGCCTGAAGCCCGAGGTGGTGATCCTCGACGCCGACCTGCACGGTGAGGATGGCCTGGAACTGATCGGGCAGTTTGGCCCCGACGCCCGGATACTGATCCTGACCAGTCAGGGCGACGCCGCCACGCGCTGCCGGGCCAAGAAGTGCGGTGCAGCGGCTTTCATCGAGAAACAGCAGCCCGCCGATGAACTTCTGGCCGCAATCGTAGCGCTCGCCACCGCCCAGGAGAGTTAGTACAAACCTCCCCCCTCAGAGGGCATACCTTCCCTGTGGCCGAAGGTAGAACCCGCTGATGCGGTCGTCGCCTGGCCCGCCTAGATTGGGCTCCATGAGTGATCTGATGTCGCTACTGTCGATACGACGCGCAGCGCCGGCCGGCGTCACAGAAACGGGCCAGCGGGGTTTGGATCCGACCCTTTTCGGAGCCTTAGCAATGGTGCCAATGCGCGCCGATCCTTTAAAAACCTCTAGGAGTTGATCATGCAAGTTGCACAATCCATTCAGAAATTCATCCGTGATGAAGAAGGCGTCACCGCCATCGAATATGGACTCATTGCCGCCCTGATCGCCGTCGTCATCATTACCGCTGTTGGTTTGGTTGGTGATGGTTTGAATAATGTGTTTACCAAGATCAAGAATGAGTTGGTTAATGCGATTGCCTAGCCTCAGTGCTATCCAAGCGCAGTGATGCTTACCGGCACCAAAGGCATGCCCCGGACCTGACGGTTCGGGGCTCCACCTAAGATAATTCCGCAAGCAGCCAATGGCCACGACATCCGTCCCTGCGTTCCTCCAATTCCTGACGCTCGCGCTGATGCTGGCGATCGCAGTTGGAACCGATTTGCAGGCGCAGCGAATCCCCAACCGACTCGTCGGAATTGGAATTGCCCTAGCGCTTGTGACCCATCTCATCTTTCTCAATTCGGGATATGAGTCGGCACCCGGGGATAATTGGTGGGCTCCCATCGCCGGACTGCTTGCTGGGTTCGCCCTGCTCATGCCGCTCTACCTATTGCGCGCGATGGGTGCAGGCGACGTCAAACTGATGGCGATGGTGGGCGCCTTCATCGGCGTCCCTGCGATCCTCGCGGCTACCCTCTACACTATGGTTGCCGGTGGTCTCCTGGCGATCCTGTTCATGATGGCCCGGGGCGTGGCCGCACAGACCATCAACAACCTTCGCGTAATGCTGACCTGTTGGGCGTTCCGTGCCGGCACCGGTCAAGGCCTGCAATTGGACGCACCTTTGCAGTCCACCGCCGCGCGGCTGCCGTACGCATTGGCGATTGCCCTGGGCACCGGTGCCGCGATCCTCCTCCCGATACAGTGGTCGTGACCGGCTTCCCGCGATGAATTTGCGCTCCCTCCCGTCTAACCGCCTGCGACCCGATCCTTGGCCTGTAGCCATGATCCCGCGTGCGCCCCAAACGCTCGAGGAAACCGGCCTCTCGGGCACCTTTTTGGTCGAACTGGTCGCCAAGACCATGTACCAGCTGGGTCTCACCCGGCTGCTCGAACTCAGCGTCAAGCTGTGCCTCTCGGGCTCGGTGATCGAGGGGGTGTGCCAGTTCATGCGCCGCGAAGGGTTGCTGGAGGTGACGCGCCGCGGCCAGCATGAGGCCGACGTCGATTTCAACCTCACCGACACCGGCCGCGCCCGCGGCGCGGACTGGCTGGCACGCAATTCCTATGTCGGCGCCGCGCCCGTGCCGCTGGAGGCCTATACCGAGCGAGTGCGCGCCCAGTCGGTCACCAAACGGGTGATCACGGTGCAGGAGGTGCGCGCGGCGTTCAGCGATCAGGTGATCCCCGGCGAATTGCTCGAACTACTCGGCACCGCAGTGAATTCCGGCCGGCCGATGCTGCTCTACGGACCGTCGGGCTCGGGCAAGACCTACATGGCGGAACTGCTGCACCGCCTGGTCACCGGGCCAATCGCGATCCCCCATGCAATCGTGGTCCATGGTGAGGTGATTCGGGTCTTCGACGTGCAACACCATCACCCGCTCACGGAGGCCGACGCCGCCTCCAAACCGATGCTCGACAATCGCGACCGCACCGATGAGCGCTGGGTGCTGTGCGAGCGGCCGTGCGTAGTCTCGGGCGGTGAACTCACGCTGGAGATGCTCGATCTCAGTTTCGATGCCCGCGCCGGATACTACGAGGCCCCGCCCCACTTCAAGGCCAACAACGGGGTCTTCATCGTTGACGACCTTGGCCGCCAGGTGATCACGCCGCGAACGCTGATGAACCGCTGGATCGTGCCGATGGATCGCCGCCACGACCACCTGATGTTGCGCAACGGCGGCAAGTTCACGATCCCCTTCGATATGGTGCTGGTGTTCGCGTCCAACCTGCGCCCCGCCCAGCTCGAAGAGGCCGCGTTCCTGCGCCGGCTCGGGCACAAGATCGAAGTCAAGGCGGTGTCGCTGGGCGAGTACGCCTTGATTTTTGAGCGTGCTTGCGCGCTCGAAGGCATCGCCTACGATGCCGAGGCCTTCAACCTCCTGATCAGCGATTATCACGAAGGGCACGGGCGCGCCCTGCTCGCCTGCTACCCGCGCGACCTGCTGCACCTGATCACGAGCCGCGCGCGCTTCATGGGCGTGCCGGCGCAGCTCTCGCCGGAGTTGATTGACTGGTCCTGGCGAACCTATTTCGGCAACGAGGCGCTGATTGAAGCAGCGTCCGACACAGGGAGTCCGGTATGAGATCTCGTGGCGTTCTGATGCTGTTCATCGCCCTAATTGCGGGCCTGGCGGCGGTGTTCATGGGTACGCGCTGGATGCAAAGCCAGCGCACCGACGAGGGCAAGATCGCGGTGGCGAACATCGACATTGAACTGGGCGCGAAGATCAGCCCGGAAATGGTCCGGATGACCCCGTGGCCGACCACTAGCGTGCCCAGCGGTGCGTTCAAGGAACCCGACAAGCTCGTCGGCCGCGTGATGATCGTGGCGGCGACGCGAGGTGAACCGCTGATCGAGGGGCGGCTGGCGCCGATCGGCACCAAGGGCGGACTTTCGGCGGTTGTCCCGGCCGGCAAGCGTGCGATGACCGTGCGCGTGAACGACGTCATTGGCGTCGCCGGCTTCGCGCTGCCGGGCACATTCGTTGACGTGATGGTCAATACCCAGGAAGAAGGCCAGCGCGGCAACGACAGCAGCCGCTCGATCTCCAAGATCGTGCTCGAGCGCATCCTGGTGCTCGCCGTCGCCCAGGAGGCGAATCGCGACGAGACCAAACCCAAGGTGGTGACCGCGGTCACGCTCGAACTCACACCCGAGCAAGCGGAGTTGCTCGACCTGGCGCGCAGCGTCGGCACGCTGTCGCTGGTGCTGCGCAACCAGAACGATACCAAGATCACCACCGCCACCAACGGCGCCACCAAGGACGAACTCCTCGGGCTCGCGAAGGCGAAGGTGGCGATTGCGCAACCACCTGTCGTGCGCCGGCGCGCACCCCAACCGGTGACAATCGTGCCCGCTGCTCCGGCGGCACCACCGCCACCCCGCGGTCCCTGCGTCGAAGTAATCCGCGGCCTCAATCGGGTGACGGAATGTTTCTGAACCAAAAACCCCAGCCTCTCTGCGGGAGATCTGCCATGCCCCGGTCCTCATACGCCAACGCCACTGCCCGCCTCGCACTGGCTGCCGTGCTGTCCCTACCGACACTGGTGTTCGCGGCGCAACCGGCCAGAACGGCGCCGGCGCGGGTCGCGCAACCACCGCTCGCGGTGACTCAATCCTCCGGACCTGGGCTCTGCCTGAGGGTGGACATCGCCCCAGTGGTCCACATCCCGGTCGGCAAGTCCACCGTGATGAGGCCGACTTCGCCGGTGGTGCGCATTCTGCTCGGCAACCCCGAGAACGCGCGCGCCGCACGTCCGACCGAGACCCCGGACCAGAAGAAGGACGAAGGCGTCAAGACGCCGACCGTCAATACCCGTCCCGGCGTTGCCGACGTCGACGTGCTGCTCTTGGCACCAACCGAGATCTATCTCCTCGGCAAGACCATCGGCTCGACCAACGTGGTGTTGATGGATACCCGCGGCACCTGTACCGCGTTCGATGTGGTGGTCGGCATGGACACCACCGCCCTGCTGTCGATCCTCGGCCAGCTCTTGCCGGGCGAGAAGGAAATCCGCGTCACCCCGGCCTTTGATTCGATCGTGCTCTCTGGCACGGTGTCCGACGCCGAGGCACTGACGCGCGTGACCGACCTCACTAACGCCTATTTGCGCGGCGGCGACAAGGGTGCGGCCGGCAACCCGCGAATCGTCAACATGCTCAACGTCGGCGCCGCGCAACAGGTGATGCTCGAAGTGAAGGTGGC
>JACZKY010041117.1_pt1 | contig 13460 bp, 10 predicted proteins | sample 8237611 | NCBI WGS metagenome assembly JACZKY01 (sample SAMN16148055, study PRJNA663545) | marine sediment metagenome | biome: sediments and biomass from bioreactor inoculated with such sediments; feature: coastal sediments; material: methane- and iron-fed bioreactor; isolation source: Bothnian...
ATTATAAACTTTCTTCATTTCTGCAAACAACTCTTAGCTATGATGGGAGAGTACAGGGTGCAAATAAGGTAGTCCATACAGCACGTGCAGAAGCCAGAGCGTATTTTTAAATGAACAATTAACAAATAACAATTTGTCACACCAAGCAGAGTCGAAGTGTGATCTTTATAGAGTACAATCATGAAAATAATATCAAACTTAATTGAAGCACACATTTTCCGTGAGCAAAATGGAGATTTAGAGTTTTTACTCCTTAAAAGAGCGCCATATCAGTACTATCCAAATTTGTGGCAAATGGTTTCCGGAAAAATCAAAGAAAAAGAAACTGCATATAAAACAGCATTACGTGAGATAGAAGAAGAAACCGGATTGACTCCGGAAAAATTCTGGATTGCTCCAACTGTAAATTCTTTTTACTCACCCGATGGCGATTACATTTGTTTACTTCCTGTGTTTTCAGCAAAAGTTAAATTTGATAGTCAAGTTATTCTGAGTAAAGAGCATACTGAATTTAAATGGGTAAATCCTGAAGAAGCCAAGAATTTACTGGCATGGGATGGACAACGAAAATCAGTCGATGTAATTGTCGACTATGTTCTCAATAGAAATTCTTTTTTAAATTTTATTGAAATAAATTTATAATCGTCATTGCGATTACGACTCGTCTGGAGAATTAACCTGTCATAAAATTGTATTGTCATTTCGACTCAGACGAGTCGGGGGAGAAATCTATTCATAAATACCTCTCTTATTTCTCAGTCGAATACTCCTTCGAGATGAATAAATGTTTTTTACTTCTTACTTCCAGCAATAACATCACTTCTGCAAAATCATCTTTTTGGTTACAACAAATTCGCCGGCTTGCAATCGATAGAAATAAATACCCGAAGCCAGATTCTTGAAACTTGATCCAATATTAAATTCTATTTCGTAAGAACCGGCTGGTCTATATTCGTTAACAAGAGTTGCAACTTCATTTCCTAAAACATCATAGACTTTTAGAATTTGCCAGCTGCCAACCGGGCACTTCCAACTTATTCTTGTGGAAGGATTAAACGGATTAGGGTAATTCTGTTCTAATGAAAAATCTTGCGGAATTGCTTCTTCATTCTGAACATCAGTTACGGGTACTGCGGCAAGAAAATATGGATCAGCAATGGCATTTTGATATGCAGCTAATGATGCAGTTGAAGAATTAATTCTCCAATCCGTATAAACTGTGCCTTCTGTTTTTGCAACATGGAACCAGGTAGCTGCTTTAATTTTTGGATAACCGAATTTAAGCCAAGTAAGATATGCATCTGTAATCCATTGGCTTTTTGATCCGCCCTGTTCAACAGATGCAAACTCACCAAGCATTATTGGTTTACCGTAATCTTTAAATTTGTGATAAAGAGTATTAAAGGCATTAAAAAAAGTTATCCAATTTGACCAGGTTTGAGTTGTTCCAAAATTGTATCCATCAAATCCAATCCAGTCAACATAACTATCTCCCGGATAATACGCTTCAGGAATATTCCATGCTTCATTCGGTGAGCTTCCGTTATTTGGGCACCAAACCCAAACCACGTTATCTGCATTTTGTGCTTCAAATAAATCGTGAACTCTTTGATAAGCTGCAATAAATCTTTCCGGTCCATCTGCTTTGGTCGGATCTCCAAATCCTGGTAAAGTACCGCCGCCGTTATTTGCACCACCGTATGTGTACCAATCTCCGTTAAACTCGTGACCCAATCTTATAAAAAGAGGCTTGCCCCAATTTTTAACTTGTGTGGCGTATCCATTTATATAACTATCATAAGAACCATTGATGATTGAATTTAGAGGATACGGAGTTCCAGGTATCTGCGGCATCCAGGTGATATGAGGAACTGCACCATTATTATCTATTTGAGTACACTTGGCTGCTGGAAAATCCGGTACTGTATTGTTGGGCCATCCGGTAAAGAACATTTCTATTGCAATATTTTTTCCTGCTAACGATTCAAAACTAGCCTGAGAATCATCCCCTGTAAATGCCGAATGATAACATCCAGTTTCCGGAATTGGCACTTGTGCAAAAACAGCAAGTGAAAACAAAACTGATAACAATAATATATTTTTCATTTGATAACCTTTCATCAATAAATAATTATGCAACAATAAAGCCAGCTTTAACACAAATCGATAACGTGTTTTTGTTTATTAAATCAATTTTTCTAAAAGTCCATAATCTATTTTAGAAAATTAATTATTATAACAATAAAATGGATTTATCAGTTTCATAATTATTAAGATTGATAGAATGATATATTTGGGAAGTTAAGGGTTTTTAATAACATTTACCTTTACAAAATATTGTGCATTCTGCGTGTATTTTTCTATTTTTCCGGCGTTATTTATTCACAATTTAATAAGGAGTAAGTTTTGGGTTTATTAGTTGTAGGTTCACTCGGTTTGGATACAGTTGCAACGCCATTTGATAAAGTTGAAGATGCTTTGGGCGGATCAGCAACTTATATTTCACTTGCGGCAAGTTACTTTGGCGGACCTGTGGAATTAGTTGGTGTGGTCGGCAGTGATTTTCCAAAAGAGTATATAAAAATTATGCAGGATCATAATGTAGATGTTGAAGGTTTGCAGATAATTGAAGGCGGAAAAACTTTTAAGTGGTCCGGCAAGTATCATTATGATTTGAATGTTCGCGATACACTTTTAACCGAGTTAAATGTTTTCCAGAATTTTAATCCCGTTATTCCTGATAATTTTAAAAAATCAAAATATGTTTGTCTTGGAAATATTGATCCGGTACTGCAAGCAAAAGTTTTGGATCAGATGGAAGATCCGCAATTTATTGTTTGCGATACAATGAACTTTTGGATTGAAGGTAAAAAGGATGAGCTATTGCAATTACTTCCAAGGGTTGATGTTCTGATTATTAATGACAGCGAAGCAAGATTACTTGCACACGAACCGAATTTAATTCGCGCAGCAAGAAAAATCCGGGAACTCGGTCCAAAAATTCTTATCATTAAAAAAGGCGAGCACGGGGCATTGTTGTTCGCAGGCGAAACAGTATTTTCAGCACCGGCATATCCGATGGAAACAATATTTGATCCAACAGGAGCAGGTGATTCTTTTGCCGGCGGATTTACAGGTTACTTATACAAAACACGTGATCTTTCTCCGGATAGTTTAAAGCGTGCTGTTATTTACGGAAGCACGATGGCTTCCTTCTGTGTCGAAAAATTCAGCACACGCGGATTGGAAGATTTATCTTATTTACAGATATCGGATCGTTACAGAGAATTTATGATGCTTTCAAGATTTGATGAACAGGAATAGTGTAAAGTAATTTTATAATTTGTCATTCCTGCGAAAACAGGAATCCAGATTATCTATCGTAAAATGGATTTCTGTTTGCACCAGAATGACATCATCCCTAAAAACAACAATGAATAATTATTACTCCTTAAAATTTATAGATGATCATCTTTCATTTTTAGATCAGACAAAACTTCCTTTGCATGAGGTTTATATTGAAACAGATGACTACGAACGAATTGCCGTTGCAATTGAAAGACTGGAATTGCGCGGAGCTCCTTTAATTGGAATATCTGCAGCGTTTGCATTAGCATTATCATTCAAAAATATTTCATCAAATTACGAAGAGCATTTTAATAAAGTTTATATAAGATTAGCAAATACCCGTCCAACTGCTGTTAATCTATTTTATGCTCTGGATAGAATGAAAAAAGTATTTGAAGCGATCGGGGATTATTCTAAGAGTTATCAATCATTACTTGACGAAGCTAAAGCCATATATGATTATGAATTACACTGTTCAAACAAAATTGCTGAGCATGGTTTTAATATCTTCAAAAAAAAATCCAACATACTTACACATTGCAATACAGGCGCACTTGCTACCGCAGGATTTGGTACGGCATTCGCGGTAATCAAAAAAGCATTTGATGAAGGGTATGTAAATCACGTTTATGCTGATGAAACACGACCATTATTGCAAGGATTGCGATTAACTTCATACGAACTTGAGAAAAATGGAATCCCGTTTACTGTTCAAACAGATTCTATGGCTGCTGTATTAATGCAGCAAGGCAAAGTTGATCTTGTAATAACGGGTGCAGATAGAATTGCATTAAACGGTGACAGCGCAAACAAAGTTGGTACCTATAATCTTGCTGTACTTTGTAATTATCATAACATTCCATTTTACATTGCTGCCCCATCAACTACAATAGATAGAAAAATTTCAACCGGCGGGGATATTGAAATTGAATACCGAAACGGCTCCGAAATTTTAGCAATAAACGGCAATCAAATTGCTGATCCCAAACTCAAAACTTTCTCGCCAGCTTTTGATGTTACGCCTGCACATTTAATTAAAGGCATAATAACTGAAGAAGACATATACTTCTTTCCATATAATTTTATAAGATGAGCGATATTATAAAAACTGAAGCAGTCGTGCTATCCAAAATTAATTATGGAGATACGAGCAGCATTGTTAGTCTTTACACTGAATCAGATGGAAAATTATCAGTAATTGTAAAAGGGGGAAGAAGTTCTAAATCAAAAACGGGAAAAATAATTGATCCGCTTAATCATCTTCAGGTAATTTATTACAAAAAAACATCCAGAGAACTTCAGATACTTTCTGATGCAAATTTAATTTCACATTTTGTAAACATTAAAGAAAATCTTGATGCAACAAAGTATTCATTTGCAATTATTGAACTGATCAAAACCCTTTCACCTGAAAATGAATCTAACACTAAACTATTTAAGGGACTTTTAAAAATATTAAAGATGATTGATGAGAAGAACGAAGCTCCTGCATTTCTATTCGGAAGATTTTTGCTTTTCTTTTTATCAGAATTAGGTTATGAACTTTCAATTAACAAATGTGTTATATGCGGTAAAAATGTCACTCCTGATCGATCGGTAGGATTTGATTTTCAATCCGGCTTTATATGTTCTGATTGTTTTGTATCACACACAGGATTTGAGAGTATTACAGCGGAACTTTTTGAACTAATTTATTGTCTAAAAACCAATAAAAGCACAAAAAAATTTAATGTTGATTTAATGGACAGATTTAATTTATTATTGGAACGTTACCTTAAATTTCATGTAAATGATTTCAAAGGTATACAATCATTACAAATATATAAGTAGAGGATATATAGATATCTGCGATACCAATGATCAAAAAGTGAATCTTATTATTAACAAAAATATATTGGAGAGTAAAAATGAAAATTAAGGGAATCGTAGCTGCAGTTTCGCTTGTTGCCGTTGGTGTATTGTTCGGAGCATTACTTGTTTCCGGATTTGGATTGGTAAGACCGGGATGGGCAGATATAAATCTTGGTGCTAATCATCCGCCTGTAAATTTAGATGCTGACGCAACTTCATTTTCAAAAGCATTTATTGAAGTTGCCGATAAGGTTACACCGGCAATAGTTCAAATTAACGTTGTCGCTGAAAGAGAAAATCCGCATCAGGATTTTTTCTTTTTTCCATTCGATGATAAACTGCCTAAAGAACAACAGGGTTCAGGTAGCGGAATAATAATTTCTGATGACGGATACATTCTTACAAATAATCACGTAGTTGAAAAAGCTACTAAAGTAACTGTTGGATTATATGATAAAAGAACTTTCTCAGCAAAAGTTGTTGGTACAGATCCGCTGACTGATCTTGCTGTAATAAAAATTGATGCTGAAAATTTGACTACTGCTTATCTTGGAGATTCCGATAATCTTAAAGTAGGGCAGTGGGTAATGGCAATTGGTAATCCGCTTTCACTTTCTTCCACAGTTACTGCAGGTATTGTAAGTGCAATAGGTAGAGGTTCATTAGGATTAATTCGTGATAGTTACGGTGTTGAAAATTTTATTCAGACCGATGCAGTTATTAATCCAGGAAACAGCGGTGGCGCAATGGTCGATTTATCCGGCGCTGTCGTTGGAATAAATTCTGCAATAGCCACACAAGGAACCGGAACATATATAGGATATGGATTTGCAATTCCGATTAATTTAGCAAAGAGTGTGGCAAAAGAAATTATTGCATATGGAAAAGTTAATCGTGGATATATTGGCGTAAATATTGGCGAGGTAAATGACGCTCTTGCAAAATCAGTCGGATTGGATAAGCCGCGTGGAATAATTATCCAGAGTATTCTTGATGGAAGTGCAGCTTCAGAAACTGATTTAAAAGCCGGTGATATTATCTTATCTATTGACGGTAAAGAAGTAAATCAACCAAATCAATTGCAGAGTTATGTAGCCTCTAAATCTGCTGGTACAACTATTTCATTAAAAATCTATAGAGATGGAAAAGAAATAGATAGAAAAGTAACTCTCAAAGCTCGTGACAATGATGCAACCACTAAACCTGTTTCCAAAATTGATGATGAGAGTTCCAAAAATGAATCCAAATCCAACACTGTAAATTTTGAAAGTCTGGGTTTAACTGTAAAAAACTTAAGTGCAAAAGATAAGGAGAACCTAAAAGTCAATAACGGTGTGTTGATAACAAATGTAGAAAGTTTTAGCAAAGCGGAGGATCAGCGTTTATTTAGCGGTTTGGTGATTGTTGAAGCTGAAAAGAAAAAAGTTTCTGATGTGAATTCCTTTGAAAAAATTATAGATAGTAACAAGGGAAAAGCTGTATTATTAAAAGTTCAGGATAAAGATGGTAATACCAGATATGTTGGATTAGAAATTCCTGAATAGTTAAAAATTATTTAATTAGAGGCTGTCTTCGTGCAGTCATTCCGAACTTGTTTCGGAATCTCAATATCAGAATTTTTATTTATTGAGAACCTGAAACAAGTTAAGGTTGACAAATTACTTCGGAGACAGCCTCTTTTTTTTTATATTTGCTAAAAGCATCGGAGAGTTAATGATAAGATTTCTTACTGCTGGTGAATCACACGGTAAAGCTTTAACTGTTATTGTGGATGGTTTCCCATCAAATCTAAAAATTTCTGAAGATTATATTAATAGTCAATTAAAACGAAGACAGTTCGGTTACGGGCGTGGTTTACGAATGAAGATAGAATCTGATAAAGCAGAAATATTATCAGGAGTAAGATTTGGTAAAACACTTGGTTCGCCGGTTTCAATATTAATACGAAATAATGATTGGGATAACTGGCAGACTTTGATGTCAGTTGAATCTATAAATAAAAAAGTTGAAAAAATTTCAATTCCTCGTCCCGGTCATGCTGATCTTGTCGGAGTTTCAAAATATAATTTTGATGATATAAGAAATTCAATCGAACGATCATCAGCAAGAGAAACAGCGGCACGTGTTGCAGCAGGAACAATTGCAAGAAGACTGCTTGAGGATTTTGGAATTACAATTGGAAGTTTTGTTGAAAGCATTGGCGGAATTTATCCAGAAAAGAATTTTGCAGAAAAACTGTACCACAATAAATTGCCAGTAAATTTTTTCGCACAATCCATTTCTGATAAGTCGGATAAAAGTCCGGTCCGGGTTTTAGAATCTGAACAAGAAACTAAAATTATTCGCAAAATTAAATCAGCAAAAAAAAACGGTGATACTCTTGGAGGTACGTTTATTACTATTGCCTCTGGTGTACCGGTAGGACTTGGCAGCTTCATGAATTACGATACAAAACTTGACGCTGAAATCGCCCAATCTTTTATGTCTATTAATGCGGTTAAAGCTGTTGAGATTGGTGAAGGATTTTTACTGGCAGAAAAGTTTGGTTCAAAATCTCACGACGAAATTATTTTGAAGAAAGATATTATTGGAAGAAAGACAAATCGTGCAGGTGGAATTGAAGGTGGAGTTTCAACAGGATTACCTATAATTGTTCGCTCAGCTATGAAACCAATTGCCACATTAATGTCGCCTATAGAAAGTGTAAACTTATCAACAATGAAAAAAGTTGATGCTAGACGGGAACGAAGTGATTTTGTAGCTGTACCAGCTTGTGCTGTAATTGCAGAATCAATGCTCGCGTGGTCAATTGCCAAATTCTTTTTACAAAAATTTGGTGGAGATTCGCTGGAAGAATTGAAAGACAATTACTTATCCTACAATAAAAAGTTATTCGGCAGAATTAAAAAAAATTTTAAGAGGTAAGATTGATTAGAATACAAAAGTTTACCTTCAACATGTTTTCAGAAAATACTTTTGTTCTTTGGGATGATGAATCCCTGGAAAGTGCGATTGTTGATCCGGGCTGCAGTGATCAATTTGAAGAAACAGAACTTACAGATTTCATTCTGCAAAATAATTTAATTGTAAAATACCTTATTAACACGCATTGTCATATCGATCATATTCTGGGTTGTGAGTTTGTAAAAGAAAAATTTAATCCGGTTTACTTTGCACCGGAATTAGATATCCCATTGATGCAAAATGCAAAAAAGCAGGCCGAAACCGTTGGGATTAATTTCTCAATATCAATTTTACCTGATAAATATTTAAGTGAAAATTTAGAACTTAACATCGGGAAGTACTTATTAAAATTTCTTTTTACTCCCGGTCATACACCGGGTGAATATTGTATTTACATTCCGGAAATAAAATCCTGCATAACAGGTGATGTGCTTTTTTATGATAGTATCGGGCGAACTGATTTGTGGGGTGGAAATTACGATTTGCTGATAAAAAGTATTAATGAAAAGTTGTTGACACTTCCTGATGATACAAAAATTTATCCCGGACACGGGACCGAAAGCTTAATCGCAAGAGAAAAAAAACTGAATCCTTTTTTAAAATAAGCACCCAACAGGTAGAAAATGAAAAACAAACTTGATGATCTGACTAAACGAATTGAATCTGCTAAAATCGGCGGCGGCTTACACCGGATTAAAAGTCAGCACGAAAAAGGAAAATTAAGTGCCAGGGAAAGAATAGAATTACTGGTTGATGAAGGCAGTTTTGATGAAATAGGAATGTTCGTAAAGCATCGTGCAACTGATTTTGGTTTAGATAAACAAAATTTTCCGGGTGATGGCGTTGTAACCGGATTTGCAAAAATTGATGGAAGACCTGTGGCATTATTTTCACAGGATTTTACAGTCTTTGGAGGCTCGCTTTCCGAAACACATGCAGAAAAAATAGTAAAGATTATGAAACTTGCTATGAAGGCAGGTATTCCAATTATCGGATTAAATGATTCAGGTGGTGCAAGAATACAGGAGGGGGTAAACAGTCTTGGCGGATATGCAGATATATTTTTATTAAATACTCTTGCATCGGGAGTTGTACCACAAATTTCAGTAATACTCGGTCCATGTGCCGGAGGTGCTGTCTATTCACCGGCAATTACAGATTTTGTTTTTATGACGCGCAAAACGAGTCATATGTTTGTGACCGGTCCAAATGTAGTAAAAACCGTAACGCACGAAGATGTCTCTTTTGAAGATTTGGGCGGCGCTGATACGCATTCCCAAAAAAGCGGTGTTGCACATTTTGCTTTTGACAATGAAATAGAAACATTATTAAATGTAAAAAAATTATTAAGTTACATTCCGCTAAACTTTAAAGACAAACCGGATTTTATAGAGTTCAATCAAAATGGAATAACAGAAAATGAAAAACTTACCTCAATAATACCTGATACTCCAAATAAGCCTTATGATATGAAAGAAGTAATTCTAAATCTTGTGGATAATGAGGATTTTTTTGAAGTGCATAAATATTATGCAGAAAATATAATTTGTGGTTTTGCCAGACTTGGTGGAATGAGCGTCGGAATTGTCGCTAATCAACCGCAAGTTTTGGCGGGAGTTTTAGACATCAATGCATCGGTAAAAAGTGCAAGGTTCGTCAGATTTTGTGATGCTTTTAACATTCCTTTGCTTGTTTTGGTAGATGTTCCCGGATTTTTACCTGGCACAGAACAGGAATGGAATGGCATCATCAGACATGGAGCAAAATTGTTATTTGCATTTAGTGAGGCAACAGTACCAAAGGTCACATTGATTACTAGAAAAGCCTACGGCGGTGCCTATGATGTTATGAATTCAAAACACATTCGTGGTGATTTTAATTATGCTTGGCCATCAGCTGAAATTGCAGTTATGGGTCCGAAAGGCGCAGTAGAAATTATATTTAAGAAAGAAATAGAGTCATCAGAAAATCCTGAAAAAGAACTTGAGAAAAAATTGAGTGAATACATTGCAAAGTTTGCAAATCCTTACATTGCTGCTGAGCGTGGATTTTTGGATGATGTAATTGATCCCAAACAAACAAAAAGAGTATTGATTAATGCATTTGAATTATTAAAAGATAAGGTAGATTTGAACCCAAGAAAAAAACACAATAATATACCTTTATAAAAATTTAAGTGATTATAATATTTAGCCTTAACCTAATTGATTTGAACTTTTACTTGATTAAAACATAATGAACATTTATATTGCATAAGCTAAAATTTATTACAGGAGTCCTAATGAAGAAAATTATTCTGATACCTATAGTTGTTTTTGTTTCCTTACTTGTCACATCCTGTGCAAGCTCTCCCGAGATAACACATCACAATCAAACTGAAGTAATACAAAATACTAATAGAGTCGGAATAGTATCCGAGATGCTTGAAGAGGCAAGGCAATATTATGTTTTAGCTTTACGAAAGCAGGAGATAAATAGTACCAAAGAAACTATTGAAAATTATGAAGCATCATTAAGAATTGTAAATAATTTAAGTTATTACCCCGGTATAGATGAAAACGCAGCCTATCTTGAACTTGAAAACTCAATTATTGAAGACTATAAAAACTTTGTTGATGGATTAGATGAACTTCCGGAAGGAATGTCTTTTGCCGCTTATGAAGAATGGATGAAAGAATCTGTTCCTGAAATCGAGGTTGCTACTACAGAACTTGATGAAACAAGAAGAGTTGTAATTCCTGCTGATATTCCATTAGAAATAAATTCGCATGTTGAACAATGGATGACATACTTTACAGGTAAAGGCAGCGGTGCAATGAGAAGATGGCTTGAAAGATCAGGAAAATATTTCCCAATGATGACTGAAGTTTTTGAAGAAGTTGGTGCCCCAAAACAGCTTGTTTATTTAAGCATGATGGAGAGTGGTTTAAATCCTACTGCAAGATCTTGGGCTAGTGCTGTTGGACTATGGCAATTTATCAAAGGTACGGGTAAGTTGTATGGTTTAGAAACAAGTTTTTACTATGATGAAAGAAGAGATCCTGTTAAATTTACTTACGCAGCTGCACGACATTTAAAAGATCTTCATACAAATTTAGGTGATTGGTATCTTGCCTTGGCTGCATACAACTGTGGCGAAGGAAGAGTAACGCGAGCAATGAGAAAAGCTAAAAATAATTCTTACTGGTCAGTTAGACCTCATTTGCCAAAAGAAACTAGAAATTATGTTCCCATCTATATAGCTGTAAGCATCATCGCTATGGATCCAGAGAAATACGGATTTACAAATATCAATTTTCAAAAACCTTATCAGTATGATACGTACACAGTTGATGGTGCAATAGATTTGAATTTTCTTTCGACCTGTGCGAACACTGATTTAGCTACTCTTCAGGATATGAATCCAGAATTGACACAGCTTTCTACTCCATCAAACTTCTCTGGTGGATATCCATTGAAGATTCCAAAAGGTTCAATGGAAATATTTGCTTCAAATCTGAAAAATATTCCTGAATCTGCAAAAAGAACTTTTTTAGTTCATAATGTAAAAAAAGGTGAGACGGTAACTAAAATTGCTAATAGGTATGGGATATCAAAAAATGAATTAGCTGATGCAAATAATATTTCTACTAAATCAAAACTATATGCTGGGGTACAATTAAAGATCCCGGTGCTTACAAATCCTAATACCAACGATTTCTCAGATAATACAGATACACAAATTGCTCAAGATCAGAATACCTCGAATGGAAGTGATGGTTATGTATCTCCTTATGCAAATCTTAATAGTGAAAGTACATTAGTTTCAGAGCAACAAACCGAATCTTCAAATGAGATAATCGAAGATATAAATAATGAAAGTGTAGCTCTTAATGAATCTGAAGATGTAATTGAACAATCTACATCATCTATAATTCCGGATGGGACAATTGCGGTTTCCTATCGTGTTAAAAATGATGATAGTTTATTAGGCATTGCTGACCTTTTTAATTCAAGAGTCAGTGATATTAGAAATTGGAACAATATTCCTTACACAACAACAATAAGAGTTGGACAGGAACTTAAAATATATGTTCCCGAGGAAATGAAAGATTATTATGCTTCACTAGATAAGACAACTGAAATTGAAACTACTAACAATGTGGTTACCACAAAAAATACTAAAACCACAAAGAGCTCTGGAATTGTTTACCACAAAATTAGAAGAGGTGAAACACTTGGTTTGATTGCTGCAAAGTATGGTGTAGGCGTTAATCAACTTAGAGATTGGAATAATATCTCTGGAAATAAAATAATGTCAGGTAAAAATCTGCGTATTTATCCAGAAGGAACTTCAAATAATATAGCGGTTAATGAAACAAAGAATAATAGTACTACTAAAAACAATATATATAAGTACAAAGTTAAAAGAGGGGACAATTTAAGTGAGATCTCTGAAAAATTTGGAGTAACAGTACAACAAGTAAAAAAATGGAATAATATTTCTGGTGATAAAATAGCTGCAGGCAAAACATTAAAAATTTACAATAGTACTACAAGCTCATCCTATGGTGATAACACGACAAAGAATTCATCTAATGTTAATTATTACAAAATTAAACCAGGTGATTCTATAGGAGGCATTGCTGAGAAATATGGTGTAAAAGATTCAGATATTAGAAACTGGAATAATATTTCTGGTAATAAAATTCTTGCTGGTAGCACATTAAAAATATATTCAGATGCGAATGTAAATGATATTCCAAACGAGACAACAAAAACAACCAAAAATATAAAATCAAATCAGCAAAGTTATACTGTAAAGAGTGGTGATTCACTTTATTCAATTGCAGTAAAAAACAATACAACAGTTGCAAAGTTAAAATCAATTAATAACTTGACAACAAATAATATTAAATCGGGACAAAAACTTAGACTGAACTAAGTAAATAAAATTTACTAACGAGCCGTTAGGGGTGTTATCCCGCTACCCGTGGGATATCTGAGATAATACCCTAAAACCTGATCTGGGTAATTCCAGCGTAGGAAAACGGGCTAAGAATGATTTTTTTCGATAGCCGTTTCTCCAACGGCTATTTTTTTAGGAGTAATACAATGAAAAAAACAATCATTCTTTTTTTATTAATAACATTTCAAATTTTTCCTCAGTCAAAGACACTAAATGGAATTGTAAAAGATTCCGAAACAAAAGCATTTCTTCAATTCTCAAACGTGTTGATAAAGGGGACCAATATTGGAACTACAACCGATGAACTTGGAAAATTTTCACTAACTGGAAATTTTAATAATTCTGATAC
>JACZKY010015880.1_pt1 | contig 13454 bp, 13 predicted proteins | sample 8237611 | NCBI WGS metagenome assembly JACZKY01 (sample SAMN16148055, study PRJNA663545) | marine sediment metagenome | biome: sediments and biomass from bioreactor inoculated with such sediments; feature: coastal sediments; material: methane- and iron-fed bioreactor; isolation source: Bothnian...
TGAAATAGGCGAAGGCCGGGCGGAAGAGCAAAGGCGATTGTGTTGTCCGCGGTGCCGAGCTTGCCACCCTCGGATATCTAGAGCAGGTCCTGCGATCGATGAATCGATTGTGATGTGACGACGAGACGGGATGCTGATTCAAAGTTCATCTTGATGGAGGTGGACGATGGCGAGAGCACTTGGCGCGGATTTGCGGTTGCGCGTTTTGAACGCTTCGGATGAAGGAGCGTCAGCCCGTGGGGCGGCGGCACGGTTCGGTGTCGGGGTATCGAGCGCGATCCGCTGGAGCGCCCGGGCGAAGATCGGCGAACTGGCTCCCCGGCCACAAGGACGACGGCGCGGCTCGCGCCTTCCCGGCAGCGTTTAATTCATTGTGCGATGGTAGTACCGAAATTCGCTATGGCTTCGATGCAAAATACCCTATCACCGAGCAGTTCCGCCTGATTGGCACCCTCGAAGGCGTTCACCGCTTCGAGAGTAGCGGATCGAATGTTACTGGCCAGGTGGTCGGTCTCGGCGGCTTCAATCTCGGCGCCGCGAATTATCAGCAGGACTGGCTGCGCGCCGGTGCCGGCTTCGAGGTCGACATCTCGGGATCGACGCTTTCCATCATGGGTAACGCCACGACGAAAGGGGAATCTTCCAACGCATGGGTCGCCGCCAACTGGCGCATGACCTTCTGATACCTGGGTATCAGTCCGGAGAACGCTTCCGTCGAGCAGCGCCCCTCCATTCCAGCGCCCGCTTGCTCGTTGGTGCGGTTCCTGGCGATGTCGCGGACATGCCGCAACCGTCATCCTGACCGGCTGCCGCAATCTCCGGCCGTTCGGGCGGCAGACCTCACCAGCCTCCAGTGGACGTTGCCGCAGTCCGCTAATCTTGCCTGCCATGTCGCTGGGTTCCGCAGCGACGTGGCGGGCGACTGCTACAACGACAAGGCTTGGAGCCTGATCCAATCAGGTTTACCGGCCCGGTTGCGGGGTCTCTACCTGCTGCGGCAGCTCGAGGTGGACGAGGAGGAGCTTGCCCGCTGCCGCGCGGTGTGGAAGCAGCCGGAACCGCGCTATGGGCGCGGCGTGCTCGCCAAGTTCTCGGCGCTCGCCCGCCCGCCAACGAAGGCGCGCTGACTGGATGAGCGGCGGTGCGGAAACCCCGGGGCCCAACATTTCAGACCTATCGGTTTGAGCGTTTTTCAAGAGCATCATGGTCTGGTCGCTTACCGCCGACAATCGCAGACGTAGCCCATCCTGCCGAGGACGACCATAGCGCAAACCGGTGCAGACTTCGAGCAGCAGGTGTCTGGGTTCAGTAATCCAACCCTGCGACGGTAAAAGCCACGACTGCAAACAGGACAATAAAGACGACGCCGAATATCCTGAAGGCGTGATAGTCGTTGTTCGAAACCATCCGGTCGTAGGCTTCATTGCCCATTTCCTCGCGAGCGAGCCGCTCGGCGAGCAATCGCCTTGCCTCGTCGTTTCCATGCTGCATTTGCCTGTAATATTGGGACATAGCCGCTCCGATCCTTTTCGCTCAGTCTCGGGAAGACCGACACCGCACGCGACGGGATTCCCTCGATGTTCGGCGGCAAGCGGGTGTCATGCTCAATTCTCTTGCGAGGTTTCGTAGAGTACACCGATATGGGTTTCGAGGAAGCTGCGGCGTTCGCGCCGGGCGGCCTCTTGGCCGGCCTCATAGTTGCCCATGGATTTCTGGCGCCGCTCGAAAGCGGCGAAGGCGGCGCCGGACACGGGCAGCGCCTGCCGGAAGGCAAGCGCATGTCCGACCGCCAGGCGTGCGGCCGCTGTCAGGATGTATTCGACCTGCACCGGATTGTCGCCGGCAGCGGTTGTCGCCTCGCGCGCCGCTTCCAGCATGGCCGCGACGCCCGGCGCGTCGGGCTCCTGCGGCCCCTGGCGCATCTCCGCCACCGCGGCGTAGAACCGCGCGAGCGCGGCGTTCGCAGGATTGCCGGCCACTTCGGCCGCCTTTTCGCTCTCGCGGAACAAGGCTGCGACGCTTGCGAAGTCGCCGCTTCTGAACAGGACCGCCGCGCGCTGGACGAGCAGCGAATATTGCGCCTCCGGCGTCGTCGCGTAGTCGGCGATATTGCGCAGGGCTGCATCGGCCAGAGCCGGGTCGTCCACGAAAAGGGCGCTCGCTCCAAGGCGGATGAAAACGTCCCAGACCACCTTGTCCGTCAGTTCGACGACGAGATCCGGATAGAGCGTGACGATCGAACGGCCGTCCCACGGCTCGCTTGAAAGAAGGTCCACGGCTTCGCGCAATGTCGCCACGGCCTCGCGATGCCTGCCTTCGACACCGTATGCCGCGCCGGTGATGGAGCGGCACCAGGCGTTGACCAGCCGCTCCGCGCCACGGCTCAGCCCCGAATTGTCGGGCAGCATCGCGCGTGAGGCGAACGCGATGGCGCTCCCGGTATCGCCGGCAATCAGTGCGGCTTCCGCCTTTTGCAGAAGGTCGACGGCGACCTGAGCCACCGAGGGCAGGATGTCGGTATTTCTGGCGGCCAGCCAGCCTTTGATCTCCGCCTCGAGGTCCGCCCGCGCCTGCGCGCCGAATCGCTGTTCGAGCCACAGCGACGCGATGGTGGCCTCGTCGGCCGCTTCGTCATAGCGCCCGAGTTCGGCCAGCGCATATGCACGCGAGACGATCAGCGTGTTGCGGATCTCGGCGTCGGGCTCGGGCGCGGCGTTGACGAGCGCAAGTCCCTCGTCGGCGAGCTGCAGCGAGAACGCCGCATTGCCCTCGAACCGGGCCGCATCGGCGTAGATCGCGTAGACGATGCCGAAGCCGGGATCGAGCCGGCCATCGTGCGGAGCGGCGCGCAATCCCGCGCTGAGCACGGCGCGCACGTCCGCGTAGCTCTCTTTCGCCTGATAGGCGGAAAACGCGCGTTCGACGAGTTCGAACGGATCGACATGATGGGCAGCGGCCGGATTGCCGAACGCAACGATCCCAGCCGTCAGCAAGATGCTGAGTTTCACGAGCGTCCTCCTTCGCCGACGACCATGAACGGCGCCCACGCCGATGGATGGGCGAGAGACTGATCGTTCTCGTCCTCCATCAGGGACAGCATGGCCTGCCGCAGCGCCTGCGAACGCCCGATGGTCGCATCCTCTCCAATCCGGGAGAGCGTTCCGGTCGTCAGGCGCGCGGCCGCATCGTCCCGCACCGGCCAGTGCGAAACCAGGATCGACCGCGCCCCGGCATAGAGAAACGCCCTTGCCAGGCCGGAAAGGCCCTCTGCGTCGGGGCGTCCATCGGTGCCCGCCGTGTTGCAGGCGGACAGGATCACCCAGTCGGTCGACAGCCGGAGTTCCGCGATCTCCGAAGCGGTCAGCAGGCCGTCATCGTCCGGCGAGGCCGCATCGGGTGGCGTGAGCACGAGCGCGGGTTCGGCAAGCCCGGAAAGCTCGCCCGAAAGCAGTCCGTGGGTGGCGAAGGCGATGACCGAGGTCGAGGAGAGATCGAGCGCCTTCACACTGGCTTCAGTGGCGGCTTCGGCAAGGTGGAGGCTTTCCTCCCCCGCTCCGAGCGCCGTGGCGAGCCGGCGCAATTCCGGCCCGGTCTGCGGGAGCGAGGGGAGGTTCCGGACGGCCGAGACATCGGAAAGCATGCCCCGGAAGAAGTCCGAGCCGGGCGGTGGCACGGCTTCCTCCGCGGCGATCTCCACGCCGAGGACCGGAGCGCCGATGCCGGCGAAGGGATTGCGCCTGACGGCAGCCCCGCCGCGGTCGGTGCGGATCGTCGCAAGGCTCGCGGCGGTAGGCAAAGTCGTGGTTGCGAAGCGCCTGACCAGCCACGCCGTCTCCCGCATCGCCGCCGGATCGGTGTCGGCGCCGCGCGGACGCTGCGAGACCAGCACCGAAAGAGGCAGGCCGGAGAGTGGTCCGTCCGTCACGGCGAACACGTGTGACTTGCCGCCGAGGATCGCCTCCGCCGGTTCGATGAGCTGCGTATACAGAAACCAGGCGTTCATCCGGTCGAACGGGGCGATGCGCGGCCGATCCATCCCCTCGACCAGCGTCACCGCGCCGCGCGTGCGCGCATGCGGATCGAGATCGGCCCGCAGGTCCGCAACGACGTCGCCGAGCCAGTCGCGCGAAAGCGGGCTCTCAAACCACAGGCTGTCGTCACGGTCGAGCGCCCAGACGAAGGTGGCGGAATCCGTGCTCAGAAAGAAAAGCAGCGCCTCGTCCTCGCGCAACTGCGCCTGCGCGGTCGCGATATCGACAGGCGCCGGATTGGCCAGTTCGGCATAGCGCGGAAACTCCGCCGCCAGCTTCGTGTCGATGGCGGCGATCTCTCCGTTAAGGGAGTCGATCTCGCCGCGCAGCCGCACTGCCGTATTGGCATCGCGAACGGTCGAAAGCTGGGCCTCGCGGATTGCGACGGCGGACAGCAGATCCTGCCGGCTGCGCACGATCGCCGCCAGTTCCGGATCTCCCGTCGCCTCGCGCAGACCGAGCTGATGCAACGCCTTGCCCGCGGACGACAGGGACGCCCATTGCGCCGCCCTGAACGCTTCGTTGATCGGGTCGGCGCGCACGGTCCCCGGCGTGATCGCCACCATCGCGCAGAACAGGTATGGAAGCACCGCTCCCGCTTCGAATCGCATTCCCAGCCTCCCGATCACCCGCGAGGAATATTCGCGTCAAACAAGGACAGAACAACGGCGATGATGCAAAGCCGCTTGCGGGCGCGGAATTGATCGCCCGGACAGCAGGCGGTTAACGCCCGTTCAACGGGGATATCGGCACCAGCAGCGTCCTCTCGAACCTATCGAAACAAGTCGCCGGTCTTGGGATTGACTTGCCGGTGGTGCTCCCTGGATGGCTTTGCCAATCCGGATTTCTTCCGGCCGGCCGGGCGCGTTGCCACAAAAACGCGGATCGCCACAAAAACTGCGACGATCAACACGATTGCTCCGAGCACGATCAGGTTTACCCATCCGGCTGACATTGGCGTCTCCTATGGCGCATGATCGCACCCGCATTGGCGGCGCATTCTAGCGCAGGAATGAAACGAGACGAGCCTAAAAGAACAAGGGTCAAAATGCCGAGCCAAAGCCTGTCCTTTGCAAAAGGCTTGTCCACCAACCCGCCGCGAAAAGCACGGACTGCCCAGCCTGGTCCAGGCAGCACGGTGCCGCTTGCGGCGACCGCATCGGCACGCAAGGCAAAGCGGAAGATCGACTTGATGTGTGGCGCTACCGTGTTACCCGACAGGGGAAGCTGTCTGGAGATATCCACGTTGCGCCTGCCTCGGCTTGTGAGGTCGGAGCAAGAGCGGCGACGCGGAGCTAGTCGTCGGCGCATCTGAGGCGGCCGAACGAAAGGCAGAGTTGGCGAGCAGCGGGCGATGACATTCGCTCTTGCGCGTGGCGTTCGAGCCAATATGCTCCCTGACTACCCCCTGCCAGGACTCGGGGCTGAAGGTTGTGTGCCGTCAGGGAGACTTCGATGCTTCGCCAGAGTGTTCCGGAGCTTTTCAAACGCGATCAACCCTCGCCATGGGGGATCGCCATCCGTGTCATCCTGCTGATGGTCATGCTCGTTGCAACCGTCTGGTTGATCAAGAGCAATCCGTTGATTACGGACCAGAACACCCAGGTCGGGAACAAGGATAAGAAGGTGTCAGATGAGCGGCGGTCGTGACTGGAGAGAATATCCAATACCAGCCTGGGCATTGATCGTGTTCCTGATCGTTTTCGTTTCCGGAGCGTCCTGGCTCGCGGTTTGAGGTTTGGACAGAATCTGCCTGCAAACAGGGTAGCCGGACGTAGCGTTGGCGCGCCGCGAATGGCAGGAGGTTCTCACAGGCTCGACCAGTCCCGCGCCAGTTCCTCGCCGCTCATGCCCGTGATGCCCGCGGCTTCCAGCCCCGAACGCACGGCGTCGACGAGGTCCGCATTCGCCGCGGCCCGGTCGCCGGAGGGCAGTGTCAGGTTGTTCTCGAAGCCGACCCTCAGCCCGCCGCCCAGGAACCCTCCGGCGATCGTGCAGGCGGCTTCGTGCCGGCCGAAGGCGCACACCATGAAGCGGCGGAAGACCGGCTGGCCGGGTGCCAGAAAGGGCAGGAGATCCGTCGGCGTCGATGTCTGGCCCGTCGTGTAGCGTCCAAGCACATAGAGCACCGGCGGCTCCTCGAAAGGCACGATCCCGCGCCGGTGCAACGCGTCGAGCCGAACGGCTTCGCCCGGCTCGTAGAGAATGAATTGCGGCGCGACGCGCTCTGTCTTCATCCAAAGCAGGAAGTCGGCGAACGCCGCCTCGTTCGCGGTTCCGGGCAGGATTTCGCGCAGCGCCAGCGAGGCGGCCTGCGGCTTCACCGCCCGAACGACAGCCATCTGCTCTTCCGGGCCGTAGATTCCGAGCGCCTCGGAGGTGATCTGGACCACCATGCGTTCGCCCACCTCGGCCCGGATCGCTTTGATGACGGCCTTGTAGGCATCGGCGTCGAGCAGGTGCTTGTCCTCGCTGTCGCGGACATGGACGTGGATCATCGCCGCGCCGGCCTCCAGGCACTCGGCCGCCGTGCGCGCCAGTTCGACCGGCCCTATGGGCAGGGCGGGATGATCCGCCTTCGTCCTGCGGCCGCCATTGGGCGCGACCGCGATGGGCACACAAGGCAGAGCGCGACCGGCCGGTGGCATACGGGGCTTCCCTCTTCAATGATTCATTCCGATCACATATTTCCAGCATGAAACAGATGTTGCAATAGCTGCCCGGCGGCGATAGCTTTTTCCCATGGAGCAGGGAACCGTCAGGCAGAAACTCGTCGCGGATTTCGATGCGCTGCCCGGACAGTTGCGGCAGGCGGCGCGCTACGTGCTCGACCACCCGCGCGACGTCGCGCTGCTGTCCATGCGCGAGCAGGCGCGGGAGGCGGGCGTCCAGCCGGCGACGATGACGCGTCTGGCGCAGCGGATCGGCCTCGACGGATATGACAGCATAAGGGGCGTTCACGCCGCGGCGCTGCGCGGCGGCGAGCCGCGAGGCTTCACCGCCAAGGCCGGCGCGCAGGTCGAACGGCAGAAGAAGCGGGGCGACCGGGCGCTGGCGGCGGACATGCTGAGCCGGATCGCCGCGCAGGTCGCCGGACTCGGCGATGTCGCAGGGCTCGACCGCCTCGAAAAGGCGGCGCGCACCCTGAGCGGAGCGCGCCGCATCTACTGCATCGGCATGCGCTCCAGCCATGCGATCGCCTGGCATCTCCACTATACGCTTTCCATGATCGGCGACCGTTCCGTCCTGCTCGACGGGCCGGGCGGGACCGGCATGGACCTCGCGGGACGCATCGCGCCCGGCGACGCGCTCGTGGCCGTGAGCGTGTCGCCTTATACGAAGGCGACGGTCGAGCTTGCCCGGCTGGCGTCGTCGCGCGGTGCGGCGCTGGTCGCCGTCACGGACAGCGAGGTGTCGCCGCTGGCGCGCATCGCGCGCGACGTCGTCCTGGTGCCGACCGACACCGCCTCCTTCCTCCACACGATGGCGCCCGCCTTCGCGGTCGCGGAAATCCTCGGCGCGCTGGTTGCCGGCCATGCCGGAGACGCCGCGCTCGCCGCGCTCGAGCATTTCGACGCCCAGGCCGAGGCGCTGGGAATTCACATCCAGCCAGGACGCAAACGCAAGGCCGCCTCCCCATGACCCGCATCATGCATCGCTCGCTCGTCTCGACCCCGCCCGTCGCCGTCGCCGCGCGCGGAATCGAGATCGTCGATGCACAGGGCAAGAGCTATATCGACGCCTCGGGCGGCGCGGCCGTCTCCTGCCTCGGCCATGGCCATCCCGCGGTGCTGGAGGCGCTGCACGCGCAGCTCGACCGCATCGCCTACGCCCATACCGGCTTCTTCACCACCGAGGTCGCGGAACGGCTCGGCGAGCGGCTGGTCGAGGACGCGCCGGAGGGGCTCGACCACGTCTATCTCGTCTCGGGCGGGTCGGAGGCGGTCGAGGCGGCGCTGAAGATGGCGCGCCAGTATTTCATCGAGATCGGCCAGCCGCAGCGCCGCCATGTCGTCGCGCGCCGCCAGAGCTATCACGGCAACACGCTCGGCGCGCTGGCCGCCGGCGGCAACGAATGGCGGCGCGAGCAGTTCCGCCCGCTGCTGATCGAGACCCATCACGTCGATCCCTGCTTTTCCTATCGCTTCCGGCGCGAGGACGAGAGCGAGGAGGACTATGCGGCGCGCGCCGCCGCCTCGCTGGAGGAGAAGCTCCTCGAACTCGGGCCGGAGACCGTCATCGCCTTCGTCGCAGAGACGGTCGTGGGCGCGACGGCGGGCGCCGTCCCGCCGGTCGGCGACTATTTCCGCCGCATCCGCGAGATCTGCGACCGCCACGGCGTGCTGCTGATCCTCGACGAGGTGATGTGCGGCATGGGCCGCACCGGCACGCTGCACGCCTGCGAGCAGGAAGGCATCGCGCCCGACCTGATGACCATCGCCAAGGGGCTGGGCGGCGGCTACCAGCCGATCGGCGCGGTGCTCGTCTCGGGAGCGATCCGCGAGGCGATGCGCGCCGGTTCCGGCTTCTTCCAGCACGGCCACACCTATATGGGCCACCCCATGGCCGCGGCGGCCGGCCTTGCCGTGCAGGAAACCATCCGCCGCAACAAGCTGCTCGACAACGTCCGGACCATGGGCGCGCTGCTCGAGGCGCGCCTGACCGAACGCTTCGGCAACCATCACCATGTCGGCGACATCAGGGGGCGCGGCCTGTTCCGCGCGATCGAGCTGGTGGAGGATCGCGCGAGCAAGCGTCCGTTCGCCGCCTCGCGCAAGGTCAACGCGGCGATCAAGCGCGAGGCCATGGCGCGCGGCCTGATGGTCTACCCGATGGGCGGGACCATCGACGGCGTCAACGGCGACCATGTGCTTGTGGCGCCGCCCTTCATCGTCGACGAAACCGATATCGAGCGCATCGTGTCGCGCCTCGGCGACGCGGTCGACGCGGCTGTGGCTTGACGGTGGCGCCGATACGCGCACTCTTGGGGACGGGGATCGGGGGGCTCCGCGCCTGCCGCCTCCGACCCCGCCTCGAAGAAGGAGACGGGCCTGCGGCACGAGGCCTGTCTTCATCCGAAAGCCCGAAGAGGGATCGTGCCCAACAGGGAGACGCACTCATGAAACGACATTCGGTACTCGGCTTCGGCCTCGTTGCGGCGATGTTCGCCTCGCTGGCGGCAGGAGCCGCCGGCGCCCAGGAACAGCGTTTCGTCTCGGTCGGCACCGGCGGCGTGACCGGCGTGTACTATCCGGTCGGCGGCGCCATCTGCCGGCTGATGAACCAGACCCGCCGCGACCACGGCATCCGCTGCTCGGTCGAGTCGACCGGCGGCTCGGTCTTCAACGTCAACGCCATCAAGGGCGGCGACCTCGAATTCGGCGTCGTGCAGTCCGACGTCCAGTACAATGCCGCTCATGGCGAGGCCAGCTTCGCCGATGGCGGGCCGCATGAGAAGCTGCGTTCGGTCTTCTCGCTCCATGCCGAGCCGCTCACCGTGGTCGCGCGCGCCGACTCGGGCATCTCCGATTTCGACAGCCTGAAGGGCAAGCGCGTCAATATCGGCAATCCCGGCTCCGGCCAGCGCGCGCTGATGGACCTGCTCATCGAGGAGAAGGGCTGGACCAACTCCGACTTCGCGTTGGCGGCGGAGCTTGCGCCCGCCGAGCAGAGCTCCCAGCTCTGCGACAACAACATCGACGCCTTCGCCTATACGGTCGGCCATCCGGCCGGCGCGATCCAGGAGGCGACCACGACCTGCGATTCCAGGATCGTTCCGGTCGAGGGCGAGGTGGTCGACAAGCTGGTCGAGGAGCGCCCCTACTACTTCAAGGCGGTCATCCCCGGCGGCATGTATGCCGGCAATCCCGACGACGTGAACACCTTCGGCGTCGGCGCGACCGTCGTGACCTCCGCCGACGTGCCGGACGACATCGTCCGTGCCTTCGTCGACGCGGTGTTCAAGGACTTCGACGCATTCAAGAGCCTGCATCCGGCGCTCGCCAACCTGAACCCGGAAAACATGGTGAACCAGGGCAATTCCGCCCCGATGCACCCGGCCGCCGAAGCCTATTTCAAGGAAAAGGGCTGGCTTCAGTAGGGTCAAGCCGCACCCGCGAGGAAAGGCGACGCATGACGTCTTGCCGAACCTTCATCGTCTTCGCCCCGGGCGCGAAGCCGCGCACAGACGCGCACACGCCCGGCTGACATTCGGGGAGGCGTTTCCGCGGGAACGCCTCCCTTTTTCATGTCCCGGAATCGCCCACCGGAGGGGAACCGTCATGGCGACAGAGAACGACAAGACCGCGAACGCGCCGCTGAGCGAGGCCGAGCTTCAGGATCTCGTGGCCGCGTCCGACACCGGAGCGCGAAACCCGGCCGGCTTCGCGGCATGGGTGATCTCGGGCGTGGCGCTGTGCTGGTCGCTGTTCCAGCTCTACATCGCCTCGCCCCTGCCCTTCACGTTCTCCAGCGCGGCCGGCCTGCCGCTGGTGTTCAACGACACGCAGACGCGTTCGATCCACCTCGCCTTCGGCGTGTTCCTCGCCTTCACGGCCTATCCGGCCTTCGCCCGCAGCCCGCGCGACCGCATCCCGGCGCTCGACTGGATTCTGGCCGTCCTCGCGGCCGGCGCCGCGCTCTACATCTTCATCTTCTATCGCGACCTCGCGCGCCGCCCCGGCCTGCCGATCACGCAGGACCTGGTGGTGGCCGGCATCGGCATGGTCCTGCTGCTGGAGGCGACGCGCCGCGCGCTCGGCCCGCCGCTCGCCGTCGTCGCCCTGGTCTTCCTGGCCTACGTATTCTTCGGCTCCTCGCCGCTGGTGCCCGACATCATCCGCTGGGGCGGCGCCTCCTTCGGCCGCGCCATGGACCAGATGTGGCTGTCGACGGGCGGCGTCTTCGGCGTCCCGCTCGGCGTCTCGACCGCCTTCGTGTTCCTGTTCGTGCTGTTCGGCTCGATGCTCGACAGGGCGGGCGCCGGCAACTTCTTCATCAAGCTCGCCTTCGCGTTGCTCGGCCACATGCGCGGCGGGCCGGCCAAGGCGGCCGTGCTGTCCTCGATGATGACGGGCATGATCTCCGGCTCGTCCATCGCCAACGTGGTGACCACAGGCACCTTCACCATCCCGCTGATGAAGCGCGTCGGCTTCACGCCGGAAAAGGCCGGATCGGTCGAGGTGGCGAGCTCCGTCAACGGCCAGATCATGCCGCCGGTCATGGGCGCGGCCGCCTTCCTGATGGTCGAATATATCGGCATCCCCTATATCGAGGTCATCAAGCACGCCTTTCTGCCGGCGGTCATCTCCTACATCGCGCTGCTCTATCTCGTGCATCTTGAAGCGGTGCGCGGCGATATGCCCGTCCTGCCCAAGCGCGTGCGGTCCACGGGCGTCCAGTCGCTGCTGCGCGCCGGCATCACCATCGCCTCGATCGTCATCCTGGCGGGCGCGGTCTACTACTTCATCGCCCTCGTGCGCATGGCGCTGCCCGGCATCTCCGGCCCGGCGCTGATCGCGCTGCTGCTCGCCGCCTATGTGGCGCTCATCTGGTACGCCTCGCGGGTTCCCGATCTCGACCTCGACGACCCCAACGCGCCGGTGGTCGAGTTGCCGCTGGTCAAGGACGTGATCAAGACCGGCCTGCACTATCTGCTGCCGCTCTTCGTGCTGGTCTGGTTCCTGATGGTCGAGCGCCGCTCGCCCGGCCTGTCGGCCTTCTACGCGGTGCTGCTGCTCATCGTCGTCGTCCTCACGCAAAAGCCGCTCAAGGCGCTGTTCCGGGGCATCCGCGCCTCCGAGCAGGTCGCCGCCTTCCGCGAAGGCTTCGACGACCTGATCGTCGGCCTGATCGCGGGCGCGCGCAACATGATCGGCATCGCCTGCGCCACGGCCGCGGCCGGCATCATCGTCGGCACGGTCACGCTGACCGGCATCGGCCAGGTCATGGCGGAATTCGTCGAGTTCCTGTCGGGCGGCAACATCTTCCTGATCCTGGTCTTCACGGCGATCATCAGCCTGGTGCTGGGCATGGGCTTGCCGACCACGGCCAACTATATCGTCGTCTCCTCGCTGATGGCCCCGGTCATCGTCGAGGTCGGCGCGGCCAACGGCGTGCTGATCCCGCTGATCGCGGCGCATATGTTCGTCTTCTATTTCGGCATCATGGCCGACGTGACGCCGCCCGTCGGCCTCGCCTCCTTCGCGGCGGCGGCCGTTTCCGGCGGCGACCCGATCAAGACCGGCTTCGTCGCCTTCTTCTATTCGCTGCGCACGGTGCTCCTGCCCTTCATCTTCGTCTTCAACACCGACCTGCTGTTGATCGGCGTCGGCTGGGTCGGGGGAACGTGGATATTCCTCAAGGCGACCGTCGCGATGCTCATCTTCGCGGCGGCGACGCAAGGGTTCTTCATGGCGAGGAACCGCATCTGGGAGACGGTGGCGCTGCTGCTCGTCACCTTCCTGCTCCTGCGTCCCGGCTTCTTCCTCGATCTGGTGCAGCCACCCTATGACGCGATCGAGCCGCAGCGCATCCACGAGACAGTCGAGGCCCAGCCCGACGATGCCGAGGTGCGGGTGCATATCGCCGGCCCGTCCTTCAACGATCCAGACCGGACGCTCGACCGCATCATGGCGTTCAACCTCGGCCCCGCCGGCGAATCCGGCCAGGCGCGTTTCGAGGCCGCGACCGGCCTTGCCATGCGGCTCGAAGGGGACACGGCGATCCTCGACGAGCCGCTGGACATGAACAGCCTCGCCGGCCGCACCCTGTCGGACATGGATTTCTACGCCGACGAGCCGGTGACGGTCACGGCGCTCGAGGTGGCGGCCGAGCGCATGCCGCGCGAAGTGTTCTACATTCCGGCCATTCTGCTGCTCGGTCTGGTGATCTGGTCTCAGCGCCGGCGCGGCGGCACGCTCGCCGGCAATCCGAAGGCAGCGTGAGGAGCGGTGCGATGTACAGGAACATCCTTGTGACGGTCGATCTCGGCGAGGCCGAGGCGGAGAAGAAGGCGATCAAAACCGCCGTGGAGCTGGCGCGGTTCACCGGCGCCAACCTTCACGTGCTCACGGTCGTGCCGGATTACGGCCTGTCCCTCGTCGGCGGCTTCTTCCCGAAGGACCACGAGAAGCAGGCGATCGAGCACGCGAACAAGGCGCTGCACGACTATACGAAGGCGAACGTCCCAGCGGACGTGAAGCATCGCCACATCGTCGGCCACGGCTCGATCTATCGGGAGATTTTGCACTATGCCGCAGTCAGCAAGGCTGATCTCATCGTGCTCATGGCCTCCAAGCCGGGCCCTGAGAACTATCTTCTCGGACCGAACGCGGCCCGCGTGGCCCGCCATGCAGACGTGTCCGTGCATGTGGTCAGATAGGGGCTATCTCGCTCGACGATCCTAACGGGTATTGCAAACGC
>JACZKY010061417.1_pt1 | contig 13454 bp, 14 predicted proteins | sample 8237611 | NCBI WGS metagenome assembly JACZKY01 (sample SAMN16148055, study PRJNA663545) | marine sediment metagenome | biome: sediments and biomass from bioreactor inoculated with such sediments; feature: coastal sediments; material: methane- and iron-fed bioreactor; isolation source: Bothnian...
GAAGAAATCCCTCTCAAGAAGCTCGTCCCGAACAAAGGCCAGATTAAGGGACTACCAAGCAACGCCCGTCACATTAAAAAGAGGCAGTTCGAGCTCCTGATGAAGTCCGTCCACGAAGATCCTGAAATGGTCGAGATGAAACCTCTCTGGGTCTATCCTCAGGCAGGCCGCTTCGTTATCATTGCAGGAGAACAGAGATACAAGGCTTATAAGAAGCTCATGTACCGAAGCGCACCCTGTATTATCATCCCTCCTGAAACAACACCAGAGAAACTGAGGGCTCTGTCCATCAAAGACAACCACCAAAACGGGGAGTGGGATTTCGACCTCATTGCAAACGAGTGGGATCTGTCAGAAATACTTAACTTTGGAATTGAATTGCCTTTTATCTCTCATGGCATACCTCCTGAAAAGGAACAGAAAGAGAAAACGGTGATTTGTCCTCACTGTGGTGAGGAATTTACTTTGTCGAACAAAGTGAACCACGACAGTAAAAAAAAGGGGGAGACAGATGGCTGAACGTAAGACAGGCAAGCGCAACGGAAAGACCTTACCGATCCAATTGATCAAGGCCAATGAGATCAGGGATAAGAAGACTGCTGAGAACAAGGCATTGTTTCTTGAGGCGTATGCGAGTAAGGCAAACAATATCAGCATGACATGTAAGGCCATTGGCATTGGTCGTACAACCTTCCATGACTGGTACAGGGAAGACAAGGAGTTCAGGCAGGCGGTTGATGATGCAAAGGAGGGTATGTTGGATCTGGCAGAGACAATGCTGATGTCAGAGATAAAGAACGGGAACATAGCTGCCATTTGCTTTTTCTTAAAGACACAGGGCAGAAGACGGGGCTATGTGGAGCATCAGATATATGAGCCGCCACCTGCAGAGTATGATCTGAGCAAGCTGACGAGAGAGGAACGGACGCAGCTTTATAAGCTCACTGTAAAGGCCACAACAACAGAGGGAGACACGCAGGCTGCTATAGAAGCACATGGCTGATAAGAGGATCATAACGCAATGGTACTACAGAGACAGCTTGTACGAGTTCTTTCTTGAAGCATGGAAAGTGCTTGAGCCATCCACACCACTCAGGGAGAATTTTCACCTGAGGGTACTGGCAGACTACATTCAGAATATCATCGAGAGAGTTGCAAGGAGAGAGCCGAGAGAGGCCGATGTAGTTATAAACATACCTCCTGCAACAACAAAATCCACACTTGTCACGGTGGTTGCCCCAGTATGGGCATGGATAATAGCACCGCACCTCAAGATCATATCAGTGTCGTATGCAGACACTCTGGCACACTACCATGCAGCGAAGAGCAGGGACATAATAAACAGCGAATGGTTTCAGTATTACTTTGGGGACATATTTCAGCTGAAGAGAGATGTCAACATGAAGAGCGAATATGCCAACAACAAACAGGGCTACAGGTATGCAGTCGGATCTGGTGGAGCAGCCATCGGACGACATGCAGATCTCGTCTTCTGTGATGACCCTATCAATCCCAGAAAGACAGCGAGCCCTGTTGACCTCATGGGAGTAAATGAATGGTGGGACAACTACATAAGTTCAAGGCTTACAGATCCTTATGTCAGTGTTAAGTTTGTCATAATGCAGAGGTTGGCAGTCGGGGATCTCTCAGACCACTGCCTGAGCAAGGGCAATTACGACCATGTATGTCTTCCTGCAGAGCTCACTGAAGATGTAAAGCCTGCAAGCCTGAGAGAGTTCTACACGGACGGGCTTCTTGATCCTGTCAGGCTCTCAAGGCCAGTCCTCAAGTCAATGCTGTTAGCACTTGGGAGCAACGGCTATCAAGGGCAGTTCCTGCAGACCCCAGTGAAGAAGGGAGGGAACATATTCAAGACACAATGGTTCGGCAGTTTTGATATGACAGAGCTGAAGGAAAGGGCTCGAAGGAATTTTGACACACTTGTATGGCACTTCATTTCGGATACAGCCTTCACAGAGAAGACGAGCAATGACCCTACTGGTGTCATCTGTTATGCGAAATACCAGAAGAACTATTATGTGAGGGACTATGAAGATGTTTACATGGAGATGCCACAGCTGATTGAGTTCTTCAGGAACTTCACATCAAAGAACGAGTACACGCAGGAGAGCACAATAAGGATAGAGCCCAAAGCATCAGGACTGTCATTGATACAGATGCTGAAGAGCAAGACTGAGCTCAATGTTATGGCTGCAAAAGCACCCACGCAGGACAAAATTACAAGGGCAAACACTGTAGCCCCGTCAGTAGAGGCAGGGAGGGTGTACCTTCTGGATGGGGCAGGATGGACTGTTCCGTTCCTTGCATCAGTCACCTCTTTCCCCAATGCAATACATGATGAGGCGGTGGATTGTCTGTACATGATGCTCTACAAAGACAGCAGGGATGCTGAAGGCAGTCTAATCGGCTTCAGGTCAGTGAATTATGGAGAAGATTAATAAATATACGCAAAGAGGCATATCATGTTCAGGAATAATGTTTTACATTTGGGTATGAAAAACGACAGACCTCTTTACATTGCACCGAAGAATGTTCCACTGCATGTGAAGCACAAGGCAGCAAGGGAGCTTGAGGCTGAGATGCCAGACCTTGCAAAGCATGTAGCACACCCAGAGGCAGAAGCCATTTTGATCCCGATGATACTTGTGATGAAGATGAAAGACCATGAGTTTCGGAGGTTTGTAGATCTTCCCTTCACATTCCTGATGGACGAGAAGACACTGAAATTAGTACAAAACAGGATGGAGCATCTTGGGATAGCTCACACGCCTGATCCTATAAACAAATCCATAACAACAGAGAACAATGGCACAAACAAACAGCAAGTCGCTAAAAGTGACACAGGAACGCAGGCTATCGAACGAGCAGATAGTCAGCAGGCTCAAGAACCTTGAAGCGGACATATTGAAGGAAAGGCAGCACAGGAGTGATCCGTCAAAGGTACTGAACAGGGAAAACTCATTTCAGCTTGACGGCCTGATCGGAAGGATGCATCAGATGACATTCCAGTTTGAGGCGTTCACCAGTAAGCCGAGGATAGGATGATAAAAGTCAGCGTTGAAGGTAATGACTATGCGCTGAAATCAGAATGGGATGACATAACACTTGAAGAGTACAGGGGCTTGTGCGCACATAAGATCCCTGCCAGTCTGAAGAAGCGTTACGAGCGTATTGTCTCAGGCCAGTATGACAAGCTCGAAGTAGAGAGCTATCGGGATCTGGTAAAGGTTCATCCAAAGTATTACGGGGAGATTATTGCAATGGTCAGTGACATTCCGAAGGAGGTCATTGACAGGATGCATTGGGAGATCAGAACCAAGTTGTTCAATGAGTACCTGTTGCATTTTGCAGAGACACAGGTAGCACCCCTGCCCCTTGTCATAACCGAAGATGGCAAGGTCAATTTCTATGAAGGCTATAATGCAGCGTCATTCATCCTGAACGGGGAGCATTTTTACTTCCCTGAAAGCCTTGAATATGGAGGCATCAGGACACCACTCAGCAAAGAAAAGATTGTATCATTTGCAGAAGCCTCTGACATTGAGGTTGCGATCCATGAGTTCGGTGAGAAGGGCATTGACGGGATGGCTCAGATGTGTGCTGTTTACCTCAGAAAAGAAAGGGAAGAGCACAGTGATGAGCTTGTAATAAAACGGACGGAGCAGTTCAAGGATCTGCCGATGTCGGTTGTCTGGGAGGTTTTTTTTTGCATCATGAGGCTTGGAGAACAATTCATGAGCGATATGCAGTCATATTTAGACACCCTTCAGCAAACGGAAAAGAGCTTGCAAGAAGCTCTGGCATCGTCACTTTTGGAGTGAGAGGGCTTATGTATGAGGTATCACAATCAGGCATATCAGGCAGGCTTGCCGAGGTCTCAAAACTTACAGTTTGGGAGTTCTTTGATATACTTGGTTATGTCAGGTCGCAGCAGGAATACAGGAGGCTACTGAATGAACGAAAATGAAATAAGGGCAGTGCTGATTGAGCTCAGGTTGATATTGGAAAACCTGTGCTATGCAGAGCTGAACGAGAGTGGCAGGGAGTATATACGAAAAAGGATCAGTAACTATGAAAATCGCTTATCTGAAGCAAGTCCTGTTGGAGACAGGGACATCGGAAGTCAATAAGGTCTATTTTGACCGTAATCACATAGTGAACACGGACAGGGATAAAGATTATCCTTATGTCTTCTGGGATCTCAACACCTTCAATTCGATCATGAATTGGAGAGACACCACCAAGCAGAAAGAGGCCGTTACGATGACGGCCTATTGCATTGGCTACCACGACAAAGAAGTTGCAGGAGGCAATGTGGTGAGCATTGAAGAGGTGTTTGACGAACTGAGAGAGGCGTTCAGGACATACCTGACTGTCCTCAACGAGAACGGCTACCTTGAAGTAACCAACCTCAATGCAATGCAGAACGAGCTGTACCAGATAGGGCTGACGATAGATGCAGAGGTCGGTGTCAGCTTCAGAGTAACCATGAACCTGTTCTGTAATGTGGCAGAATGAAGAATGAAGAACAAATACTGACAGTCTTTTCACCTGCAGGCGATAGCAGTGCACTGAGGAACTTCATCAATCAGGCAGGCGATCTTGTCATCAGAGAGCTCGGCCTGTCATTTGCTCGGTCAGGCCACAAGATGACTGGCAAGCTGATAGAAGACATCACCACAGAGGCAGAGCTATATGTGGCAGGCTTTGCAATCAATTATATCGCATACAAATACGGGGCGTACCTGAACTTTGGAGTTCCTGCCTCACGCATACCATTTACACCACACTCAGGGGCAAAACATTCCCTGTACATTGAGGGACTGAAGAAATATGTCAGGCTCAGGATGGGTATATCCGATCCACGAAAGCAGCTATCCATTGCATTTGCCATAGCGCATGAGCAGAAAAAAAGAGGGATGCCACTCAGGACATCAGGCAGGGGCACACAATGGATTGATAAGACGAAGGACGAAATTGACAATGGACTGACTGTTTTATTCAATGAGCTGTCCGAGACATACATTGTCAGGAGCATACAGGAAATTGCAAATAAATATAACACCAGAAGCTAATGGCACTAACGATCACCAGTACACCGCAACCGATAGACAGCAATGCTGTCATCAGTGTAGAAACAAGCCTCACCGAGAGTTCGAGCTATAATAACCTCAGGATAAGGGCTGAACTGTATCATGACGGGGAAATAGTTGCAGTATCTGAGAAACCGAAAGGGCTCAGTGATTTTGACTTCTCAGACATTCTGAAGACGCTTATGTTGGGCGTTAAGAAGACAAGGGGATCAGTGCAGTCACACGAAACTGGATCTGTAGGCTCACAGCTGATAGCGTCATGGGGGCTGTTTGATGGGTACTTTGACACACTGTCAACCAGTGGTAATGTCATAAATTCAGCTATCAGTACAGGCACAGGGACGCTTGTAAGTAACTCGATAGCAATGCAAAGGGGGGAGCTTTATGTCCTTGTTGTTCCTGATCTTGTAAGCAGCGGTGTCAACAGGCCACAGATAAGACTTTCACAGACTGGTGGCCCCGATTACACTGACTTCTACCCAAAGAAGTCGTACATATTGATGCCTATTGAGGACAATACCTACATGACACTGCTTGTCGGGTTCAACAACTACCAGAACTTCAGCGGAACGTTCAACCTGTACAAAATAACGACAGACAAGGAGGCAGTTGGGAGTGCACTGGTTCCATACTTCGTAAATTTCACCGAAGTTTATGAGGATAGCAGTGGGGTAACGCAGACGTATTATACTAAGGCCACCATAGTGTTCAGATACGCAAGAGCATCGTCACAAATCGCTTCATTCGCAGATTATGTCCTATCAGGGTCAGGCAGCAAGTTCGCAAACCTCAATTACAGGGCAGGTGCATCAAAATATTACAGCTCTGACAATGTGGAGCAGTGGCTGATGTTCTTCACAGATCTGGTTGATCTTGACCTGTATCAGGCAAAGAATGGAGGCTCAATGTCACTCGTCACCCAGATGATGTGTTACGAGGGTTGGGGAATAATTATCCTTGACAGCACGAGCATGGCATCAGTGACTTCACAGAGCAGCTTCAGGATAGATGACGGGATTGCAGCATCAGCAGTCAGCGAAACGCTTACGGTGCTGAATGATACAAAATGCTCTGCGACCAGAGTTATCCTTGAGTACACTGGCTTCTTGGGTGGAGTTGAGAGCATGTGCTTCGAGGGTGACAATGTGGCATCGTTCAAGGTATCAAGGGACTTTTACAGGAATGTGAGAGGGGTGAGGAAACCGATCAGGCAGAAGGGTGTCGGGGCTTACAGGCTGCAGACCAAGTTGCAGGACATGTACACTGCAGACTACCTTCCTGCCCTGTTACTGGCAGACGATGTGAAGATGCTCATAGCACTTGCACAGCCTGTAGATGTGACTGTGATAACTGATAACGGCACTGTCAATTCATCAGAGATCTTTAACAACGAAATTGAGATTGAATACGACTATGGCTATTGAGATCTACATAGGCACTGAGCAGGCAGACTGTGAAGCGGATGTTCCCATTGTCTTCTCTGGGGGTGACATCAGGGACATAACAGAGGGAAGGGTTGGGTCATCGTTTGAGATTGTTCTGCCCCTTTCTGCAAGGAACAAAAAGCTCCTGCATTACTCGAATGAGCTCAGTGTGTTCACTGAAGTCTCTGAAACAGGTTTGGTCATAAAAGATGGCATTGTCATCCTGAAGGGGAAGGTTGTGATGACGCATGTTGTTCATGAAGTCTCTGCTACCATCCTTATACAGGGCACTGGTTGGGTTGACAGCTTTAAAGATAAGAAACTGAGGACGTTGGACGTTAGTGCGCACAACCACACGTTCAACCAGAGCAATATTGAGAACTCGTGGACTGGCAGCGCAAACTTCTACAGGTATCCCATGATATACATGGCACGGCTGTTTAGCCAAGAAGATAGCTCAAGCGGCAGATGGCTTCCGAGTGACTTTCTGCCAATGTTCAGGTTGGTTGATATTCTTACAGAGATCTTTAAGCCTTTTACTCTCTCAGGTGGATGGCTTACCGATGCTGCAGAGGACTATGTTCTTGCAGTAGAGAGCAAGGCTGACAAGGAATTTCTTGACGGCAAGGGGCTTGAGGCTAATGTCAATAGCACTTCTGACAATAACCAGTCTGATACAATAGCAGCATACGACACAGATGATGTTTTTTACCCAGAAACTAAGGTGTCATTGCAGAGCGTTGTTACTGATGAGAAGACTGCATTTTTCACATCGAGCAATAGTTATGTTGTGCCAGAGGACGGGACGTATAATTTCAAACTTGTTGTACAAACCAACTGGAGTGCTACGCAGAAGACGCAGCTTGTAATCAATACTCAGGCTGTAATCATCAAAATGTACAGAACCAGAGACAGCGTTCTCACAGACCTTGATTATCATGCAGAATACAGCTATGGCAGCGACATCCTTACACTTGGGACGTTCACGTTTGAGAATAAGTTCCATCACTTTGAGTTGGGGGATGTAATTCACTTTACTGTTCAGCTTGAGCAGAACCTTACCAATAATCTCGGCAGCACACAAACCGTTACAGCGTTCCTTACTACAAACACCTCCCTGACGCTTGTGTGGGATGACAGATGCCTTTATACTGGGATAGGCAAAACCATTGTGATTGCAGACCTGCTTCCAGATGTCACAATGCTTCAATTTGTTCAGGCAGTCAAAGAGGCTTACAACCTCAGGTTTATGCCAGACATGTTGAGGCAGGTGGTTCATATTGACAATATGGATGATACATATTCCCAAAATGTAAGGACGCTTGAGAATGTTGATTTTGAAAGCCTTGAAACTGAAAGTATATCAGCGAATTATAAGTCAGTGCTTGAGCTGAAGCTGAAAAGGGATGATGCAGATAATGCAGTGGTTGAGTATGTTAAAAAACATGGAGAGCCGTATCTGAAGACCATAAACATGTCGAGTGTCTATTGTCAGAAAGGGATAGAGACATACGAAAACAGCCTGTTTGCATTTACTGTCAATGGGTCATGTCCGTATATGAACCCTGCACTGACTGACCTAATCAGGATCTTCGGCAGTAACGCTTATATGGAATACCAGTACGTTCCTGAATACAGATCTACAGGATTTGTGCCACGCATATTGAGGTGGTCTGGGCTTACGTCTGGCACGACATGGTATCTTGACGGGACACAAAAGACCCAATACCCAAAGGCCGTTACTATTGATATGACGAGCCTGTTCACGACAAACTTCCAGAAGACTTTTCACCTGATTGACAGAGGGAAGTTGATAAGGGCAGAGATGAAGGCCAGTGCAAGGATGATGCAGGAATTTGTTACCGTTGTCAACGATATAGACGAAGAAGGGTTCAGGGCAATGTATGAACTTGAATATGGCTTGCAGAAGCTGTACGCATACCTCAACAAAATAGAGTTTAATGGGGATAGAGCAATAATGGAACTGATAATAAAGCACTGATGGGAACGACTGTAATATATCGGATTGAGGTTCAAGGCTTCGGAGATGCCAAGAGGGATCTTGAGTTTTTAACCACCTCAACAGCCAAACTGAATGTACAGAAAAGGCAGCTTAATACACAGCACACTGCTGCAGCGAGAGCCATAACAGCCGAGACTGGTAGCATGGAGGGGCTGAGGGCTCAGACTGCACTGCTGAGGCAGCAGGCAAACCAGATGAGAGTGACCAATGAGCAGGAGGCGAGATCGAGGGATGCTGTCATAAGGAAGGTCAGGGAGAACACGATTGCCATAAGGGATCATGACAGGGCAATGAGTGGCAGCAATACGCTTGTCGGTGAGTACAGCAGGGGTATCATGGGATCAATGAAGAGCATGGGAGGTGCAATTCTTGGTGTCGGATCTGCAATTGCCATAGCACTCAAATTTGTTCAGGCTCTTGCGAGCATGATAAAGACTACTGTTGAGTTTGAGGCATCAATGTCCAATGTTAAGGCAGTCTCAAGGGCTACGAGTGAAGAGTTTGAGAGACTTACCAAGTCAGCTATTGCACTTGGAGGCAGCACTAAGTTCACTGCTTCAGAGGTTGCAGGGCTTCAGTTCGAGTTGGCAAAACTCGGCTTCACTGCAAGCGAGATTATTGCTATGACTGCAGGCATCCTTGACCTTGCAGCAGCCACTGGGACAGATCTTGCAGAGGCTGCAGCTGTGGCAGGTGCAACTCTCAGGCAGTTCGGACTTGATGCTACTGAAATGTATAGGGTTGTTGACGTAATGACCCTCAGCTTCTCAAGGTCAGCACTTGATATGCAGAAGTTTGCAGATGCAATGAAGACCGCAGGCCCCGTTGCTGCAGCTGTTGGTGAAAGCATTGAGAGCACTACAGCCAAGCTGTCCGTACTTGCAAACAGGGGTCTTGATGCATCCACAATGGGTACGTCACTCAGGAATATATTCATTGAGCTGCAGAAAGAGGGACTGTCCTTTGATCAGGCAATGGATAAGATACAGGGCTCGACAAACAAAGCCACGACTGCATTTGATCTGTTTGGTAAAAGATCTGCAGTTGCAGGGCTCATACTTGCCGAGAACAGGGATGAGGCCAATAAACTTGCGGATGAATATGAAGGGGCAGCAGGATCTGCAAGGGAGATGGCTACAGTAATGCAGGATAATGTCAGAGGGTCTGTCATTAAACTGTCGAGTGCTTGGGAGGGTCTTACTCTCAGGATAAACAACACGAACGGAGCCCTGAAGATCTTCCTTGACGGTATGACCACCATCATCGGAGGACTTGGAACGAAAGGCGAGGCAAATCTTCAGATGCTTTTCGATGACACCAAGATCAAAAACTTCAATGACAGGTTCATGTTTTTTATCAGTCTCGGTCACGGCTACAATAAGGCAGCAAAAGAGGCAAGGGTAAACACGAACGAGGAAACGCAGGCCATGAAGGATAAGTTTGTCCAGATTGGCAAGGAGAGGGATGCTTACATAAAGGCCAAGACGGATGAAAAGAACGCAGCAGAAGCTGCAGCAAGGGCAGCAGCAGAGGCCGAACTTGCAGCGGCAGAGGCTGCTATTGAGGCTGAGGAAAAAAGGAGAGAGGCTTATGAAAAGGCTGCAAAGGCTGAGGCTGACAGGATTAAGAAGGGTGAGGAACAGAGAACTGAAGCTCGTCTTAAAGCATACGAAAAGGCAACAGCTGATAATAAGGCAGCAACTGTTGAGAGGCTTGGACTTCAGGATAGTGAGCATCAAAACCTAATGGATATCAAAGAACAGGATATTGATATTGAGAAGGCAAAACAGGACAAAATAACTGAGCTCACAAAAGAGGGGGCAAACAGACGGAAGCTGACTTACAAAGAGGAACAGGCTCTGCAACAGGCTGCACTTGACGGACTGCAGAAGGCAGCGAACATGGCCTTTGAGAACAAGAAGGCACAACTTGCAGCCGAGATGCAGGCAGAGCTGACCAATGAAAACCTTACTGAACAGCAGAGAAAGGAGATCCGAAAGAAGTATGCAAGGGAGCAGCAGAAAATTGACATTAAGCAGGCTATAATCAATGCCGCACTTGGTATAACGAAGACGTTTGTTCAGTATGGGTTCACGCCTGCAGGGATAGTTGCTGCAGCAGCACTTGCAATCGAGAGCGCATTCCAGATTGCAGCAATCAAATCACAGAAGTTTGCATCTGGTGGAAGGATCTCAGGCGGCACAAGGGTTACGCCTGACAGCAGGGGTGATGATACTCTTATTGTAGCGAAGCAGGGCGAGGTTGTTCTTAACGAAAGGCATCAGGCATTGCTTGGAGGCGCAAGCACCTTCAGGAGGATAGGAGTGCCAGGATTTGCAGAGGGGGGAGTAGTCGGGGCTGTTGCTCAGTCTGATGGATCTGGAATGGATCTTGGTATGCTCGCAAATGTCATAGCTGCAGCTGTCAATGATAAGAGAGTTGTATTGTCGCTTCAGGAACTTTCAAGGGCTCAGGACAAACTTGGGGTTGTACTTAATGCTTCTGAATTATGATAGACGTAAAGAACGAAACCGCAAAAAGGTTGAAGGACAAACTTCCAGAGGATGCTGTCTTTTTACTATTTTCTGTTGGGCTCATCACCGAGGGATCTGCAAGGAGGTTTTTGATCAATGATGAGTTTGAAAAGAGCAGCCCACGCAGGGGTGAGATGAGTATTGAGAAGGGCAGGATCGCTAATAAGTATTGTGTGAGTGTAGAAACTGTTCAAAAATATTTGAGCAGGGGGAAAATCACTGTATGAAAATGACCGAACGCAAACGGGCATTAAACCATTGAGAGCGCACTTTGTCTGGTAGGAGATATAAACCTATTACTGGACGGCATGAATGTTTCTAAATGAAAATTATACGGCAATTATTGGAAATAATGGTTAGCAGTCAAATTCGTCAAATATATCGAAGATCCACGAGAGGGACACGCTGTGTACAGGGTGTGTACAGGGTGTAGGCATGGTGTGGACACTGTGTGACAGGGTGTCTTAATGCGCACAACGACAAGCAAATAGACACCCTGTGTACAGAGTGTGACACAGTGGGTACAGGGTGGGTGCATGGTGTGGAGAAGTATAAAGATGAAGATGAAAGGGAAAGGGAAAAGGAAAATGAAGATGAAGATGAAAGCCGCAAAAAATAGTTTGTAAAAAATTTACAAATAACGATTGAAAAAAAAGTGTATAATTGCTTTGAGAAAAACTGATCATGGAGATACGGATAGTTAACAAGTCGGAGAAGTCAGTTGAAATTGATATTGATGGTTTCATTGGGTGGGACGATGAAGCGTCTTGGAGAACAATCAAAAAGCAGCTTGTTGATGTTGCGAATTCCAAAGTCGCAAAAATAATCGTGAACATAAATTCGTTGGGCGGCTTCGTCAAGGATGGACTTATGATCCATGATGCGCTCAAAGTCAGTAAGGCCGAGATTGAAACCAGAGTGTACTCAATGTCAGCTTCAGCAGCAACGGTCATTGCTCAGGCAGGAGACAAACGCAAGATGTCTTCAAATGCCCTGTACCTTATCCATCGTGCTATGGATGGCGTGTTTGGAAACGTGAACGAAATGGAAGCAGTGGTTGAGGATCTGAAGAAGGTGGACAACGTTCTTATGAATATCTACCTGAAGAAGGGAGGCAATGAGGCCAAAATCAGGGAGCTCATGGAAGCGAATAATGGCAACGGTAAGTGGATTGACGCAGAGGAAGCTCTTGATGCAGGACTGATTGACGAGATTACTGAGCCTACAAAGGCAGCGGCTTCAGCTGAGGCTGTGAATGAGTTTATTAACAAGTTTAATTTACCTCCAATACCTGAAAAATTTATGTCGAAGAAAACATTTTTTCAACAGGCTCTTGAGGTTGTCAAAAACTTTGGCAAGACCGATGAAGAGATAGCTGCAGAAGAAGCAGCTGAAGCAGCAGCAGAAACAACTGAAGAAACAACTGCCGCAGAAACCGAGGAAACAACGCAGGAGAGCGAAGAGGTTTCTGAAGAGACTACAGAGGCCACCGAGGAAGAGGGAAACGAAGAAACCGAAGAAGAGGCCGAAGAAACTGAAGAAGAAGCTGAGGAAGAACCAGAGAATAGTGCCACTGAACTTGCTGAAAAGGTGCAGATGCTACAGCAGAAGGTTGAAGATCTGACCGAGCAGCTGAAGGTGGCTAATTCAAAACTGGTGAAGGCAGGCGCAAAGAGCACCAAGCCAAAAGGAACAGCAGGAAGGGAAGATGATGACATTGAGAATGTCAACGTCCCGTTTGCAAAAGAGGTGGAAATGTTCAATGAGAACTTCATGCTCGGCAAGCCACTTGAAAATCCGAAGCAGAGAGAAAAAGAAACACAAACCGATTAACCAATTCACACGATGGCAAACTTTATTACAACATCAGTCAGTTGGGCAGGAAAGGAAACGTTTGATTACCTTATCAAGCCCATGTTTGTCGGCAAGTCTCCCCTTGAAACTCAGGGGATCAGGGTTATGCCGAACGTTCAGGACAAGCAGCTCCTGAATTACTTCAATCCCATAGCAAAGATGCTGAAGGCCGCAGCAGTTGGCTTCAGTGGCTCAACGGGAGCAACTTACACCCAGAGGACGCTTGAAGTCTTCAGGATGAAAGCCGAGCAGGAGACAGATGCAACTGTTTTCTACAACACTGTGTTCGCACAGTTGCTTGCAAAAGGAAACTGGAACGACCTCTCAAGCGGAGACAGGGCAGCAATGCTGCAGAATGTCCTCACCGAGATGTTCATGATGGGTCTTGGCTCTGACATTTATCGCCAATACTGGCTGTCAGACACCTCAAAAACAGGGGTGACAAGCGGTGTGTTCAACGGGGTCGCAGACACCGACTACAACACCTATGACGGTATCTGGGAGA
>JACZKY010071743.1_pt1 | contig 13409 bp, 12 predicted proteins | sample 8237611 | NCBI WGS metagenome assembly JACZKY01 (sample SAMN16148055, study PRJNA663545) | marine sediment metagenome | biome: sediments and biomass from bioreactor inoculated with such sediments; feature: coastal sediments; material: methane- and iron-fed bioreactor; isolation source: Bothnian...
GCTTTTACTTGATCTTTATATTGATTTGACTTTAAAACTTTGAGTGCATCTTCTTCGTTTAGCCCAATTTCTTTAACTAAATCTTGAAGTGTTTTTGGATCTGCAATGTTTAATCCGTCAGTGAAATATGCTTTCATGAAACGATTTGTAAGTGCATCTTCTTTACCAAATTGATTTGCCCATTTTGCTAAGCGATGTGCATCAAATGTGTTGGTCATCTGAATGAGATCATACCGATACTCAAGATCAACTGTTTTAGCGTTTTGAGTGAACATATCAAATCTTTGTTTGGCCTGTTCGGGTGTCGTATTGTGGCCTTTAGCAAAACTTTCATATGCCGTACCTACCATCACTTGTGGTGCATCAGGATTAAGTTGGTAAGCTTTGTAGATAACTTCCACTTCATTTTTATGTTTAAATTCACTAAGTGCTTGTTCAAATCTCTTTTTTCCAATGTAACAAAATGGACAAGCAAAGTCTGACCAAATTTCTATTTTCATATATAATACCTCCATATTCGAAGAAATTATAGCATTAAAAATACTGAATTTCACATATTATGCTTTACTTTTTCAATTTATTGAACTATTAATGCAAATTATTGTATCTAAATCGTATCAATATGAGCATTCTCGTATAAAATGAGTTTGGAGGTGCTTATCATGTCAATTTATCATACTAAAGATATATTACATGTTTCAAATATCACACTACTCGTCAAAGATTTCCACCGTTCTTTAGAATTTTATGTGGAAATTCTAGGTCTGTCAATCCTGGAAAAAAGCAAACATAAAGTCGTTCTATCAGCAAATCTTAAGGATCCTTTGATTACCTTATTAGAAGATAGAAATGCATTACCTCCTGATATCACGCTTGGCTTATATCACTTCGCTTTATTGGTTCCAAACCGTAAAGAATTAGCTAAAATGGTTCAAGAGTTAATTATCAAGAGATATCCACTTTCAGGTGCATCTGACCATGGTGTGAGTGAAGCATTGTATTTAGATGATCCCGATGGGAATGGCATTGAAATCTATCGAGATAAGGATATTAAGGTGTGGCCAACTGAGCACGGAAAAATAACGATGTTCACCAACAAACTCAGTTTAGATGAATTACTGCAGGAATTAACAAAGGATGATATCTTTGATAAAATTCATGTTGATACAATCATAGGTCACCTTCATTTTCATGTCGATGATTTAGAGACTGCGAAAGTATTCTATAGTCATGCTTTGGGATTTGAAGAAACACTTGGATTCATGGATTCCGCTATTTTTCTGGCTGCGAACGGATATCATCATCACATCGGTTTAAATACATGGAATGGACATGCTCCACTCAATAAGAAAAAACAGGTGGGATTGAAATCATATGAATTAAATATCCCACACCATTTATACTTAGATCTTGTTAGAAATCTATCCAATCATAGATTCCCCATATTAACCGAATTGGATCAAAAATATGTGATTGACCCACTTGGTCATAAACTATACTTCAACGTACAACCTTAATCAATTAAAAAACCCTACATCAGCAATCTGATATAGGGTTATTTTTTTAAATTTCTTTGACTTGATTTGCATCAAATTCTGTAGGTGTTGCACGTCCAAATAAATCGAGATCGACAACAAGTTTTTCTTGGTCATTGTCAACATGAACAACTTCACCTTTAAGACCAATCCAAGTACCGTCAATGACTTCTACTTGTTTGCCTAATAGATGATCAAATGTTGGTTTGCTGATGACACCAATCTTGAGTAAGATCTGATTGATTTCATCTGGAGCAAGTGGAACTGGTTTAGTTCCTCCACCTGATGAACCCAAGAATCCTGTAACTCTAGGTGTATTTCTTACAACGAACCATGATTCGTCAGTAACCATCATTTCTACGAAAACATACCCTGGAAAGAGTTGTTTAATTTTTTCTTTTTCTTTACCGTCAGCCTTTTTCTCGATGACGGTTTCTTCTGGGACAATGATTCTAAATATAAAATCAGACATTCCCATACTTTCAACACGTCGTTCTAAGTCAACCTTGACGGCATTTTCATAACCTGAATAGGTTTGAATAATATACCATCTAACAGCTTGACTCATAGAATACCACCAAGTAAGCGAATGATGAGTATATCATAAAGAAGCAACATACCAGTCAAGATGAATAGGAAGATCAAAACACGAACGCCATGATCCAAAAACTTAGGCCATGATGGCCAACTAATCTTCTTCAATTCTGGAATTGCCGGTAAGAAGAATGGATATACAACAAGAATTAATCCGAATACTGAAATAGCAAATAAAACCCAAGCAAATATGATGCCATTGTTGCCTTGTCCTAAGATTGGGAAATTTTCATTGATTTGCAATAATGTGCTTCCGCTGATAATCATCATTGCTAAAGCACCCGATAAGGTTGCCAATATACCAAGAAGTAAGTTCTCCCATTTATATTCAGTTGTTAAAACTTCTAGTAATTTGCTTTTTTGTTCTACTGGTTTTTGTTTGATTGCCATAATAGCCTCCTATTTACTTTCCTTATGTATCGTATGCTTGTTACACTTAGGACAAAACTTGTTTGTCTCAATGCGTTCTTTTTGTGTCTGTTTATTCTTTGTTGTATTATAATTTCTACTTAAGCATTCCGAACATACTAATATTATTTTCTCGCGCATTAAAAAACCACCTTCTGTGGTCATTCGTAAGTGTATTTTAACACTTAAAAATGACTTAGTCAACTATCTAATATATTATAACATATTTTTATATTTTTCTTTGATTCTAAAAACCGTATTATAGATTTGCTTTTTTGAGTATTCTGTCAGTCTGATGATCTCAGATACTGATTTTCGCTCTAAAAAGTAAAATTGATGAATCTGTTGTTCAAGTGTTGATGAAAAAGCTATTTCGATAGGATCTTCTTCAATATATGAAACACCTTTACAAAAATCAGTGTGTTCATATAGATAGTAATTCGGAATACTGTTCTTAATTCGATATAGTTGTCTTCTTAAGATGAGCTCAAAATAACGGGTGAAACTTTTATTTTTAGATTCATCAAATGTTTGAAGTGCTCGGTGGAGCATTAAAACCCCTTCTTGATGCAAATCATCAAGTTCTTTTGGGTCAACATCAAGTAAATGAACTTGTTTCCAGATGAATTTATGATACTTTTTGAACATGAATTCCATCGCAATGTCATCCTGTTCGTTTTGGATAAGATAAACCAGTTCATAATCATTCATCACAAAGTGCATATTATTTTAGTGTCGCATACATCATCAGTGCTGCTGCAACGCTCACATTAAGCGAGTTGATCTTTCCGTACATCGGTATTTTGACTAAAAGATCGCAGTTTTGCTTGATAAGTGGTCTAATGCCTTCGCCTTCATTACCCAATACAATAGCAATCGATAGATCTAAAGGCATTTCCTTATAGGTCTTTTCTGTCGTTCCATCTGTTCCGATAACCCATACGTTTTTCTCTTTAAGTTTTAAGATGGCTTGATTGATATTAGGAACCAAGATAACAGGAACATGTTCTATTGCACCAGAAGATACTTTAGCAACTGTTGCATTGAGTTGAACCTGGCTTCTTCGACTCAAGATGATACCATCAAATTGCACAGCTTCTGCTGTGCGCATGATTGCTCCTAAGTTATGTGGATCTTCAATACTATCAAGAATGATAAACCTTTGAAGTTTAGATGAATCTATCATGTCTTCAAGTTCATAAGTCTCATAATCCTTCACATCAGCTACGACACCTTGATGAACAGCATTTTGTGTGAGATTATTAAGTTCTCCTTTAGACACTCGATTAAACTCAATACCTTTATCTCTTAAAAAACTTAAGAAATGACCATCTGAAATCTTGTCATCTACCATTACTTTATAAATGGGTCTATTTGCGAAAATAGCTTCCTTTATAACATTTTTACCATATATTATCATGATTTATCCCTCCAGGTTTATTCTATAAAAATCTTTGTAAAAAATCGGAAAAACATTTGAAAAAAAGACTTAATAAAAGGGCGTTGCGCGCCCTTCTAGGTTATTGCATATCAGCGAGTTTGTTTAAGATTGTTCGAACGAAGGTCTTTAACCATCCATATAGATTAGATAAAATGTACATGAGTGGGAAAGCAGCTTGTGCTAAAACAATAAGTAATAAGATTTGTGGCATTGATAACGGTGCTAATGCACTTGCTTCCAAACTTGTAAATGGTGCGAAATCAAACCAGAATGGAAGGAATATAATAGCGACAAAGAACAACGTAATCATGATGAAGAATAAAGTCTTCCGCATTTTGTTAAATGGTGATGAGATTCTAAAGAGTACCATCAAGGATACAACTGTTGCTGAAATGACAATTAATGTTGAAACAACTGTGCTACTCATATTTAAAGATCTTTCAAATCCAAAAATGACTAAACTATTAATCATAACAACAAGTGCACCAGGTAAGGCTGCTTTTAAGATATTTAATAGGAATCTACCAACAACCAATCTATTATTAGATTCTAAAACTAAGAAGAATGAAGGAATACCAATAACTAAGTAATCGATCAAAATCAATTGATTAGGTAATATCGGATAGCTTCCGTTTCTTGTGATTGCGATAATCGCAAGCAAGAATGAGAATATTGTTTTTGTTAAGAATAGTGTTGATACACGTTGTACGTTGTTGATAACTCTTCTACCTTCACTAACTACCTTAGGCATTGAAGAGAAATTAGAATCAAGAAGTACTAAGTGCGATACATTTCTTGCTGCTTCGCTACCCGAAGCCATCGCAATTGAAGTATCCGCTTCTTTAAGTGCTAGGATGTCATTAACACCATCACCAGTCATTGCAACGGTTTTACCGTTGTTTTTCATTGACTCAATCAGTAGCTTCTTTTGTTGTGGAGAAACTCTTCCAAAGACGGTATATCTTGAAGCTGATCGAACAACTTCTTTATCTTGCATACCTTCTAGACTGACATATTTATCTGCATTGGCAATACCTGCACGTTGTGAAATGCGTGAAACTGTAGCAGGATTATCCCCAGAAATAACTTTAACTTCGACATTGTGAGATTTGAAATAATCAATTGTTTCAATCGCATCAGGTCTAATCGTATCTTCAATCATAATGAGTGCTAAAGGAACAATCTTTCCTTCAACTTTGGTTTCTACGATATTTCCTGAGGAATGAGCGACAACCAATACACGATAACCTTCCGAAGATTGTTTGTCGACTTCTCTTTCAATGACACCGTAGTTTTCTTTAATAACAAATTCTGGTGCTCCAATAACGAATGTTCCATAACGGTCAAATTGAACCGCACTGAACTTTCTAGAACTTGAGAAAGGAATTAAGTGTTTATGTCTAATTCGTTTTGCTGTACCAAAGCGTTCAGCCATTGCATCGGATGTCAAGTTTTGATCGTTTTGTGCGTTGATCATCGCTGAAATAATATTTTTAAGTGGTAACCCCGTCTCATTTTTGTATTCGATAATACTCTTGACGGTCATTGTACCATCAGTGATTGTACCGGTTTTATCCAAGCATAGCGTATCTACGCGTGCAAGCATTTCAATACAGTACAATTCCTGAACCAATGTATTATTTTGTGCCAATCTAATAACACCAACTGCTAAAGCCATTGACGTTAACAAGAATAATCCCGATGGAATCATCCCAATCATCGCGCCTGCTGTTTGTCTAACAATAAGTGCGTACTCTTCGCTTGCAAATCTTTGAGCAAGTGAAAGTGTAGGATCCCAAGATGTTGATGTCCACATCAAATAAAACAATGTTCCAGCTAAAGGTAAAATCAAGATACCAACAACGCGAATAATGATTTTTAGAGAACCCAATAAATCAGATTGAGGTTTCTTATATCTCTTAGCTTGATTGGTTAATTTTTGAATATAGATATCTTTACCGACTGCAGTTGCTTGTGCATAGCATGATCCGGATACAACAAAACTTCCAGAATAAAGGGTATCGCCTTTTTTCTTAATTACAGGATCAGATTCACCGGTTAATAGCGATTCGTTAACCTCAATAGAGCCTTGGCGAACAACTGAATCTGCAGGTATTTGTTTCCCTGAACTTAAGAATAAGATATCATCTATAACAACATCATGAACTGCAATTTCAAATTCATCAGAATCTCTGATAACGATTGCTGTTGGTGCAGATAATAAAGATAATTTATCAATGGTTTTTTTGGCTCTAATTTCTTGAATAATACCGATGGTAATGTTTGCTGTAATGACACCCATGAAAAATACATTGGTAATTGAAGCTCCAACAGAGATTAACCATGCAAACATCGCAAAGTTCAAGAAGTTAAAGAAAGTGAAGATATTAGATCTAACAATATTGGGAATACTCTTGCTGCTACCAGAATCACTGATGTTTGCGAGTCCAGCCATCAAACGAAGTTCTACTTCGTCTGTTGTCAAACCTAATTCAACATCAGGATTATATCTTTCAACAATAATGTCATCTTTATTTTTAATCTTATCTTTGACAATAAGACTTTCTTTTGGTTCTTCGTTTAATGGAACATGCAAACCTAAAGGATCGCCCTTCATTTGAACGAGTTCTTCTTTTATTATGGTTTTTGGTCCTCTTTGACGTTTAGGTTTAGAGATTTCTACATCATCATCACTAGAGTCATCAATTAAAGCTTTCAATTCATCGTTTTGAGCTTTTGTTTTTAATTTTTTATCCACTGTTTTTTCCATTGAAATCTCCTTCCTCTATGTATTTCATGCCTAAAGCAATGAGCTCATCGGCACGTTCTTTTTGATTTAAATATAAAAAACCTACTAATGTTTCGAACCCTGTTGCCAAATGATATGTCTTAGCATCAATATTTTTTCTTCCAGGTCCACTAGCATTTCTACCGCGCTTGAATAAATCAACTTCATCATCTGTAATTAAAGATGCATCTATAAAATAACTCATGATTTTTGCTTGTGCCACACCTGATGTGAAACGGATAGCTTGTTTGTGTAAGTCATTGACATGAGTCAATTTTTTATCAATAAGGTACATGCGCACTTGAAGTTCATAGTATGCATCACCGATATATGCCAGTGTAAGTCCGTTCAAATTACATCCATCCCTGCTCAGTGAGCTCAGATCGTAATTGATCGGCTCTAATAAAATCTTTATTACTTCTTGCTTGTTCCCATTCGCGATAAAGATTGAGTGTGCTTTCGTTCATATTGAAAGTAGGCATAACGCCCAACACAGTCAAAATTTCTTTTGCAGTATGGAATAAGCTTGCAAGATTTTCTGTATCTTTTTCTTTGTTCATCGATTTAATGATTTCATAAACAAGTGTCATAACATTGGGAATATTGAAATCATCGTTCATGAATTCTTTAAATTGATCTATGTATGACTTAATGCCAATATGTTCAGCAATATCCTCTAAGGACATTGTTAAAAATGCTTTTTTTAAGGCACGCTCTATTTTATCATATTCTTTTGAAAACTGCACCATTAAGTCATCGCTATAGTTGATTGGTTGACGATAATGATGACCAACCATCAATAATCTAAATGCCAGCGGGTTATAATCGAGAATTAAATCCTTAACTAGTGAAATATTGCCAGTCGATTTACTCATTTTAATGTTATTAATATCAAGCCTTGCAACGTGCATCCATGTTTTAGCTAGATGATGATGATCGTGAACAACTGTTTGAGCGATTTCATTTTCATGATGTGGGAACTTTAAGTCTGCTCCACCACCATGAATATCAATTTCACCACCAAATATTTCGCGATTCATGACGGCGCATTCTGTGTGCCATCCCGGTCTTCCTTTGCCCCATGGACTATCAAATGATAAACCATCATCAGAGGTTTTCCAAATACTGAAATCTCTTGGGTTTTCTTTTTCTTCCTCAAGTGTAATTCTAACACCCTGAGAAAGTTCATCCATGTTTTGTTTGTTTAACACACCATAATCTGGATCGCTTGCAACTCTGAAATAAACTCCACTTGGTCTAACATAAGCAAATCCTTCGCGAACGAGATCTTCAATATAGGAGATCATTTGTGGGATGAACGCAGTTGCCTTAGGCATGAAATCAGGGAGAAAACTATTTAAAACCAGAGTCATATCAATAAAGTTTTTTGTGTATAAGTCAGTGAGTTGTTTTTCTTTGAATTTAAGTTCTTTTGCTTTTTCAATGATTTTATCATCAACGTCTGTAATGTTTGATACCAATTGAACTTCATAACCACTGTATTTGAGGTATCTCTTGACAACGTCAAAAAAGATGACTGGTCTGGCATTACCCAGATGAATGTCACCATAAACAGTAGGTCCGCAAACATACATGGTTACTTGATGTTCATGTATCGGTTTAAATGTTTCGGTTTTCGAAGAAAGAGAATTATAAATCTTGAGCATATGATGTGCCCTCCTCTTTGTTTTATTATAGTAGAAAAGATAGAAAATAACAAGAAAACTACAGGACTTTGATGTATTTTTAAGAAATTGGCTTTATGAAAGAATAAACCACTCATTGAAGAGTGGTTCATTGTTATATTTTTCTAAGTTCATCCAATATTTTAACCATTGCCCACGTGTCTTGTTTACAATACTCCAAGAGATCTTGATAGGTTTGTTTAAATGTTGCTTCATCCATGAAAGGAAATCTTGCATAAGCAAGGAGTGCTTCTGTCCCATTTCCAATACCTAAATTTTTATAAGTTAAATCACTGAAAACTGGAAGTACTTTCTTAATCGAAAACGAACCATTAAGATCGTTGTCGTAATAATTAATTGTTTTCGCAAGTTCCTCTTCGAAACCAAGAGGTACATACAGTTTTTGGTTTCCCTTAAGAAGATGCATTAAATCAAATAGTCTATCAACCATATCCAATAATCTCTCTCGATATTCTGGATAGATTTCAGCCATCTCTTTTAATCTCGTTTGCTCAAATGATTGATTATAGACCATGATTGATCCGCCATCTGGTTTGATGATAGAAAGTATGTGTTCGACCAAATCTTTTCTTAAATCAATATGTTTGGTGGCAATATAACTATCGTTGTCTTTATCTTTATCACAAACTCCTGGAGCATGTTCAATATGAATGGAGTACTGAAACAAGGATTGACTGTATGGCTTTTCGCCTTTAAATCTTGGTAAAGGACAAGGAAACGTTTCAAAATCCAAATGATATATTGGGTAGTTAAGTGCCTCAATACCAGTTCTTATTTTTTCTTCATGATAGAAAGGAACACCTGATTCAATAACTTCTCTTTGAATGACATTGTTTGCTCTTTTTAACCACGAAAAAGGGATGTCGGTTGCATGAATGCACCCTTCATTCAAGAGATCATATCGATCGTGCTTCTCATTATGCTCATCTTTAAATCCGTTATGCCCACCCATATAGGTGAACAAGCTATTTTTCTCAGGAATATGCTTGTAGCAAATCGGAAAGAATTTACATTGTCTCGAGTCTTTTCTCTGACAATGAATCCCAAGATTGACTGGATTTGCATTTAATGTATTCAATCTGTCTAAGACGATTTGAACATCGTTTTCAACGATTGGCATCATCGATTCGGTCAGACTTGTCACATCAATAAATGTAACAATATCATCACCATAGATTGGTTCATTCTTCTCGTTGACAAGACCTTCATGAATGTATTCGGAATTTAAAACGACTAAATAATACTTGATTTTCTTGGTTGTCTGTAAAGCATTTTCTAAAACATATCTTTGGTATGATATGTCATAGACATATCGTCCCTCTTTACCGAGTCTATTCTTCAGTTTTTGAACTTTCTTTTGATAGTCTTCATTAATCTCCCCAAACAGATCTTGCTGTAACATTAAGATCCCTTCAGGACTATAGTCAAATAGGGGTGTTTTTTCTTTATTGTCATTTTTATAGTTCATATCAATGAACTTTTTACTTGTAGTTGCTTTAACTTCAAAAACACGAATGGAATCATCGTCTTCTTGATAACCATCTAAGAAACAATAAAAACGAAATCCATCATATTCATATTCAAATCGCTTTTGGTGATAAGTATCTAAACTATAGATGACGTTACCTTGATATTTTTTTTGAATCACTTGACCACTAATAACTTCTATTTGATTGTAATATGGCAGCATGGTTTCCATCTGAACATCTTGCTTCATTAAAACATCGTTGCCATCTTCATCTATCATATCATCCAAAAGAATGGATACTTTTGCTTTGTTTTCTTCACTGATTAAATCTTCCAACTCTGGATCATCAGAAAAAGAAACGATTGCTTTGTTTTTTTCTCGTTGAATTTCATCTAATGCAGGATATCTATTGCATCTTATGTAATTGATGAACCTAGTTTTAGAAATACGCATATCATCACCATCCATATTATAACATGATAATTAAACAACTAATACCTCTCCAAAATCCTATCATTTTAAGAATTATACTTTATATGATATCATTTTAAGTGAGTTTGCACTATGAGGCATATCTAAAGGAGTATATAAATGAAAAAAACAGAATGGACAATTCAAGAAATTGCCGATTTAAAAGGAAAAATAATCATCGTCACGGGAGCAAATGTGGGTTTAGGTTTCGAGTCAACAAAAATATTTGCACAATATAATGCTACAGTCATTATGGCTTGTCGATCTATAGATAAAGCTAAAGAAGCCATCATTCAAATTGAAGATGAATTTCCAAATGCTGATCTTTGGCCAATGCGCTTAGATCTCAGTAGTTTAAAAAGTATCAAATCATTTGCTGATGCATTTAAAAAGAAATACAAGAAACTTGATATTCTACTCAATAATGCTGGCATCATGACAGTACCTTATGGGAAAACCGAAGATGGTTTTGAACTTCAAAACGGAGTTAACCACTTAGGTCACTTCGCATTAACAGCTCAATTGTTTGATGTTATAAAAAATACACCCAATTCAAGAATCGTCAACGTATCAAGCCTTGCACATAGACAAGGAAAAATGGATTTTGACAACTATTTATTCGAAAATGGTGGTTATGGTAAGATGAAATCTTACAATAGAAGCAAACTATCAAATCTATTATTCACGTATGAATTAGATAGAAGAGTAAAAGATAAGGGATATAATATCAAAGTTTTAGCTGCACATCCAGGTACTTCAAGTACAGAATTAGGAAGATATCTCAAGACAGAAGCTTCATCCAATACCTTTTTGAAATTTGCATTAAGATTTGGTCAACCACCATATATGGGTTGCCTACCACAAGTTAGAGCATCACTAGATGTAAATGCTAAAAGCGGTGAGTATTATGGTCCTAGTGGTTTTGTTGAAATGAAAGGGAAACCCGTTTTAGTGAAATCAAACAAGCGTTCGCATAATTTAAATGATGCGAAACTACTGTGGGAAAGATCTGAAGAGTTGACTAAAACAAGATTTGAAATATAAAAGTGAAACTTTGACAAGTTCCACTTTTTTTTATCATTATAGTTTTTGAATCTATTTTTTTAATCGATAGGGTGTACTAGTTTATCATCAAATGTTGTCTGAATCCATTCGCTTGTAAAATAGTCAGTTAAGTCTGTATAAACAACTGAAGGGTCGCTTGCTACTTCTGAAACTGCATTGACATTAAGGCTTAAATCGCCAAATACGCCAACAGTGTGCACTGTAGTTCCAATCTTGTCCCCAAATGTTTGTGAGGCTTTCAAAGTAACATCGTCAGATATTGTAATGTTGATTGTTTGAGCGGCGTTATACCGAACGACTTTGGAAACAAGTTTATTAGATCCATAGAATCCGAATAATCCACCAACAAAGAATGTCTTAGAAATTGATGCTTCATAATCATTCTTCTCGTGATTAAGTGTAATGGATCCACCATAGAATGCATTTGTCACATTGGTCATTGAGAATCCTGCAACACCACCAACATAAACTGCATAATTACCTGATGTTGTATCAACCATTGTTCCAAAATCCAAATCAACAAGTATACTACCTGTACCAGCTACATCTTGAACTGATTTGAGATTATTGATTGCGTTATTGTCTCCAAAAATACCACCAATATTAATTGATACATCTCTATTTTTAAGTGAACTACCTGCCATGGTGAAATGTATATCAGTATCGACAAAGACTTCTTTAATCTTTGCATCAAGTGACAAGAACCCAACAGCTCCACCAACTTTAATCTTTCCATAAGATGTGGAAGTTAAACCTATTTTGACATTTTCAACATTGACATTGGTCATAATAGCTCTAAATTCTCCAGCGATACTACCAACATATGCTTGAACTGTACTAGATGTTGTATAGTTGATTTCACTATTTGCTATCGTGATATTTTCAATTATTGCTGTTGTGCTTGAAACATAACCAGCTAAGATGCCAACTCTTGATGATGTAATCATCTCTAGTGGTTCTGCTTCTGTACCAATCGTCACATTATCAAGGTTAAGATTTTCAATTGTTCCAGATGAAACGTATCCGAATAAACCTGTATAGGTCGTGATTCTAGCAAACGTTACATTGGATATTGTAAATCCTTGTCCATCGAATGTTCCAGAAAAAGATGCAGAAAATGGTGAAACAAAATCAACATCTGTAAAGTCTAGATCATTATCTAATACATAGTGACCAGCACGGTTTGTATTCATGGTTAGAAACTGTTCTGTTGTCGTAATATGAATCGTTGATGCAGTAGGAAGTGTGTATGTTTCAGTTCCTATGACAATCGAATTTCTACCTACAGTTGCATGTACTTCAAGCGTATATGACAATGTATTGTCTAAACCTGAAAATGTAATACCTTCATAATCTGCTTCAGTAACTATTTCCTTATAATTTGCTGTTGATCCATCAGGTTTGACAAGATCAATTGTAACAGTTCCTGTAATTTCCGAATCGGGATCAACAACTTCTACTGAAAATGTTATTGATGTCTGTCCTAGATCAACATCATAAAATGTTGCTGTTGCTGATGTCTTCGATTGACACCCCGCAAGTATTGCAAGGAAGAAAATCGCTATAAATACTCCTAAAATCTTTTTCATGCTTCACCTCTTAATTTTGTCATGGTTTGTGTAAGTCTTGATAATACAATGTCTCTACCTAATAATGCTAGAGAAATTGGTAAGCTTGGACCGTGCATGTCGCCTGTTGTTGCTATTCTTAATCCCATAAATAATGGTTTACCTTTAGTTGCTGTATCTAGTCCAGTTTTTTTAATCAATAATTCTATAGTTTCTGAAGAAAAATCGCTTGATTCAAGATTATTGTGAAAAGCTTCTAAAACTTGAAGACTTTGATTATCAACTAAAAACTGATAAGCTTCTTCATTCAATGCAAATGCTTGATGGAAAAATGATTGATATAATTCAACGATTTGTCCAATATA
>JACZKY010061218.1_pt1 | contig 13397 bp, 10 predicted proteins | sample 8237611 | NCBI WGS metagenome assembly JACZKY01 (sample SAMN16148055, study PRJNA663545) | marine sediment metagenome | biome: sediments and biomass from bioreactor inoculated with such sediments; feature: coastal sediments; material: methane- and iron-fed bioreactor; isolation source: Bothnian...
TAGCATCGGTATTTACCATTGTAAAATTATAAAATGGTTTGGACCATTTTATAATTACAATTGGTATAAAATGCAAACCCACTCCATTAACCAAAGAGCAGGATTTGATGCTACAAATGAGCGAAGATGACATCAAATATGGCCGGACTGTTTCGCAGGATGAACTTATGACACGGAGTGAGCAAGAGATCAAATATTTTTAAACCATAAAGCAAGTTAGATATCACTTCATCATTCCTTCCCGTCTCGCCGCTTCCTTTTTCAGCGTCAGGCAAGCATTCCTCCTCTCCTATTCCTTCGCAAACACCTCCCGCAGTTCACGGTTTGAAAGGTTGCCTACCCAATTTTCGCCGATGGAGACGCTCAGGTCAGCCAGCTCTTTTTTGCTCTTGAGCATGGTGTTGATCTTTTCTTCAAAAGTGCCTTTGGTGATCATTCGGTAAACCATCACGTTTTTGTCCTGCCCGATTCGGTATGCCCTGTCGGTGGCCTGGGTTTCCACGGCGGGGTTCCACCACAGGTCGTAATGTATCACATGGCTGGCCGCCGTAAGGTTGAGTCCCGTGCCACCGGCTTTTATGGACAAAATGAAGATTTTCTCGTGCGGGTTTTCCTGGAAATTGTTCACCATTTCATCACGGTTTTTACGTGAAGTGCCGCCATGTAAAAACATGCTTTCTATGTCGAAGCGGGCTTTGATCATTTTTTGCAGGATGTCGCCCATCTCCCTGAACTGCGTAAAAACCAGCACTTTCTCATTGTTCTCGATGATATTCTCGATCAGATTCATGAACAGGCTTGCCTTGCCCGACAAGTCCGGAGAAACGTCGCCCTTTTTCAGGTACTGCGACGGGTGGTTACAGATTTGTTTCAGTGCCATGATCAACGTCAGCACCAGGCCTCTCCGTTTGATGACGTTTTGCTGTTCTGTGGTATCCACTGATTCAATTTCGGCCATGATGTTATCGAGAACGTTCTGGTAGATGGCAGCCTGTTCTTTGGTTAGGGAAGCATGATAATCCTGCTCCAGCTTTTCGGGCAGGTCGCTGATGATCGTTTTATCCGATTTTAGCCTGCGCAAAATAAACGGCGAGGTGATGTTGAGAAAGTGATCCAGGATTTTACGATCGCGGTTCAGTTCTATCGGAGCCGCATAATCGTTTGTGAACTGCTTCAGGCTGCCCAGGTACCCTTTGAAGGTGAAATCGAAAATACTCCAGTATTCCGAGAGCCTGTTTTCGACCGGCGTGCCGCTCATGGCAATCCGGATGTCAGCCTTGATTTTTTTCACTGCCTGCGTTTGCGCTGTTGACACATTTTTTATGTTTTGGGCTTCATCAATCACGAGGGCTTTCCATTTATGCATGGATAATTTTTCCAGATCGCTTCTTACCATGCCGTAGCTGGTGATCACAATATCGGGATCCAGATCCAGTGTGCGTTTCGTGCCGTGAAAAATGCTGTAACTAAGCCCGGGTGCAAATTTCTCCAGCTCTTTTTGCCAATTGGTCAGAAGTGTTGTGGGGACAACAACAAGCGCCGTCTGTTTTTCAAACCCGCCCTCGTCTTTGATTTGCTGAAGCATGGCAATCACCTGCAATGTTTTACCAAGCCCCATGTCGTCGGCAATGATGCTTCCGAAACCCAACTGCGTATTTTTATAAAGCCAGCTAAACCCTCTTTCCTGGTAAGGGCGAAGGCTTGCGCGGATTCCGGCGGGCACAACCATTTGCTCAATCTGCATCAGGCGGTCAATAAGCTGCCGCGTTGTGCTATCCATGCTTATTTTCTGGCCGTTGTATTCGCCGGTTATGGCAGCCTGCAAGAGTTGATTGCGGCTCATCTTTTCCTGTTTCGACAAACTGTCCATCAATGCCTTAAGATCAACCGGGTCAAGATGAACATACTGCTGTTTCAGCTTTACGATTCCTGACAAACCCTGCACGAGTTTCATGAATTCCTGAGTATCCAAAATGGTGTCGCCGAGGGCAATTTTCCATTTGAACTGGATGATCTTGTCCAGATTCAGGAACGATTGAGAAGCGGAGGACTGCCCTGAACTTAGCGATACCGTAATTCTGGGTCGAACCAGATCTTTGAGATCTCTGGGAAGCAAAACCTTGATACCATAAAGGCTGATGGCAGGAAGGACGTTGAACAGTTGCAAGGCAAACTCCTCCGGGTCGAAAACCGGCAGCTTTTTTCCCAAAGAGGTGATCGCAATTTCCAGTGCCGGAAATGAATGAGTCAGGAGTTCAAGGCTCCGCAGTATCTCCATTTTCTCTTCCCCAAACTCAGGCTGGCTCATGATTTCTTTCAGGTGCGATGGCGCTTTGAAAGGCTGGCTGCTGTTTTCAACCAACACATCCACCGAAAACTTGTCAGAATCATCCACCGTCTTGATCTCCAGCACAGGGATGTAGTTTTGACGCGTAAGATAAAGTTTATCCAGCCAACGCTGTATAGTGGGCGGTATCTCCTTTTCACCGAGTTTATCGAAAGGATAGGTAAAATCCTGAGCAAAAAGTCGGGTAATGGGGTCAAATCCCAATAGTTGATCAAAGCTTTCTGCTCTGATCACCTCCCTGATAAACACGGAAACAATGCCATTGATCTGCTCCTCCGGTTTGAAAAGCCTGTCTCGCTTATCCGCAAAAGCCAGGTCAGCGATGCAGGCGTTGGCGAGGACATTGAACACCTCTTTGACCCTCTCATTGGTTTGGGCAGGGATCCACCGAATGGCGTACCTGCCGTCGTGCAATTGCACGAGCTGCGGGATAAAGGCAGATTTTTCGAGCAACTTGCGTGCAAAAAGCCAGGTGAAATAGAGCAACGCCAGTCCGGGCGAAAGCCTGCTGAGGAATTTGAGCGGGATGGCCGCAAGGAAGGCGCTGAGCTTGCCAACCGAATTTAGTTGGATGCTTTCATCGCCGGCCCGAAGGTTGCAGCCGGAAAAGAACACACCGTCCTTCAAAACAACCTGTGCACCGGTGAATTTTTCATAGTTGATGCCGTTTTCCGGTTTATCACCCTGAGCTACAGTATTTCTGCCGATCTCTTTCGCTGCTTTGCGGTAAACCTTTTCGAGGGCATTTTTGAAATCTTTGGTATGAAACAGTGGTTTTTCGGACAAGAGCGACAACAGCGGCTTCAACATATCTTCGATGATTGAAAAGTCAATGCTGTCGAGAGTGGCTGTATCCAAATGAACATTTGGCCGGGCTTTTTTATCCGAAAAGAAACTTTCTGCAGAGGGTATCACCACCTCCTCCTTCAACTCCTTCAGTCCCTGCCTTTTCAACTCGCCAATGATGTCATAAGCATGTAATTTGAAAATCAGGAATGGATTTCTGTCAATTTCATTGGCTATCAGGTTAATGACTGCCGCCAGGTGCTTGCAGGGCACCGCCCAGTCGGGGCACGAGCACGACATTTGGAGGTCGTCCCAACGTTTGGGAAAAATCCTGATCCTGAACTCATCCGCTATCCAATTCAACTGCACGGGGAGCTTCCGGTTCAGCAATTTCGACAGCAGCAGGGGATCGGCCATGATGGCATTGGTCATGGCAGTTTTTTCCTTCTCCGAAAACTCAGGAATGCCAACCTGCACCTTGTAAGGCGTGCTGCGCGAGCCCTGCACTTTAGCTTTGATGTTATTGCCCTCTATTTTGATGTCCCTCACCGCGCCTTTGTTGGCGTAGTTTCTACCCCTGGGCAGGCGGTTTGAATAATCAATGTGCGACAATGCCTTCAGCCACTCGCCTCCCCACCAGGTCTGTCCGTAATTTGCCATCAGTTTGATATTTTCAGATTGGGCAAAAATAGTAAGTAGCGGACAATCGAATCTAAAGATTTCATGAAAAAGGGGAATCCATTCATTTATGCATGATTGATTGCCACTTTTGAGCGGTGGAAATAAAAACTGACAGTTGCCAATTCATCATCAGCGCCATAGGCTTGTGTGAGTTGGAGGAATGATTGGGAAAGGAATTAGCTCAAAAACTCCTGCATATTTTCAGGAGTGATGGTCTTAAACTCAGCCTCGGGATAAGCACTGAGGAAGGTTTTGGATGGCCTTGCAGCCTTCTTCGGATTCCATTTGAATTCATAAGCATAAATCTTCCCATTGCGTTCTTCCAGATAATCTATTTCCTGCTGCGCATGAGTTCTCCAAAAGTAAGTATTGGCCCAAATCCTTTTGTAATGAAGGAATTTCATACGTTCGCTCACAAGAAAATTCTCCCATAAGGCACCTGTATCATTCCTAAGCGCCAGAGGATTATGATTGGCTATCAGGCTGTTTCTGATACCATTGTCATAAAAATAAATTTTTCGGCTACTGCTGATTTCGTTCCTGAGATTTCTTTTCAGAGGTGTTAATCGGAATATAATGAATGCCTTTTCGAGCAGGTCAATGTAGTTGCTGATGGTGTTTTTGTCAACCTGCAACAAATTGGACAATTCATTAAAAGAGACCTCAGAAGAAACCTGAAATGCAAGCGCCTGCAAGATTTTACCCAAAATTTCAGGCTTTCTGATTCCCTGAAATTGCAGCAAATCTTTATAAAGATAACTTTCGGAAAGTTGGGTCAGGATTTCAAGCTCATTGCCAGTTCCTGTGATTACTTCAGGATACATCCCAAAAATCAGTCGGTTTTCCAGTTGCATCTTCGTTTCAAGAAACCCTGCATATTCCAGCAGTTCATTCCAAGAAATCGGATAGAGCATATATTCCCATTTACGACCTGTTAGCGGCTCGTTCACTTCATTGGCAAGTTCAAGTGATGACGAGCCAGTTACAAAAAGCTGTACATCAGGCATTTCATCGGTGATCAACTTTAGGGTTAGTCCGATATTTTTCACCCTTTGGGCTTCATCAATAAAAACCACTTTGTGATTACCGACAATACTGCGCAGTTGCTCCGTGTTGGCGCCCTCCAGAACAGTTTTGGTGACCGGGTTGTCACAGTTGAGAAAATAATGGTCATCAAATTCACTAACAATCTTTTTGATCAAGGTAGTTTTCCCGGTTTGCCGTGGCCCTAATAGTACAATTGCCTTGCCGGTACCGAATTTATTCCTGATTACTTGTTCAAGTTCACGATGTATCATAACAATGATTTTTTGCAAAAGTATAAATTTGGTGATTATGATCACGAAATTAATATAAATTTAGTGATTACGATCACCGGATTTAAAAATTTAATTGTAAGGTGTTGTTTATCAATATATTGTAGCTTTTGGGAAACCTAAAGATTTTCCCTTTGTAACAAAAGGTGAGATAATCAAATAATCATTTAGTTAGGTTACCACTTACAAGGTTTGTGAGATAATCAGCCCGATTTAGGGTTAAGATTTCTATATTGAACTATCCTCGTAACAAATTTCAAATTTATGACAACTGTTGACAACCTGAGAAATGATTTGATTGACAAGATAATGACCATCAACAACGAGGATAATCTTGCTGCACTGAATAATCTCCTTTCTGCCGGTACAACCGACATGCAGCCCTTTCCATTAACCGAAGAGCAGGAATTGATGCTGCAAATGAGCGAAGATGACATCAAATATGGCCGGACTGTTTCGCAGGATGAAATGAAAACCAAATTAACCAGAAAATTGCACACTTCAAAAACTTTGGATTTTAAAAAAAGTCAGGTTCAAGAAGTTCACATTTAGCGAGTCGTTTTAAACCATGAAAAACAGTATAAAGCACTACTCAAATGATTCAAGACATAATTTGTCAATTATTATCAGCTATTAACCTTGAGAATCTATTGGTGAGTTTAATAGGCGCCTTAATTGGTGCCGGAGCGGCGCTAAGGATATTTTTTCTAAGTGTTAAAAATGAAAAAGCAAAGGAATTGGAAAGGAGACAGCTTCATTTGAGAAACAAAATAAAATACTTTAGTTCTTTGATTGATACCATCATTGAATCGCTGGAAAAACAGGTCGAACATTATGTTGAGTATGCAGAACTTATAAATGATCAACCATACAGAGCTTTTCCCATCAAAATTGTAATCAATAATAATTTTAGTAGGATCACCGAAAAAATGGATCAGGAGGACATTTTTTACGCCTACATTGAATTAATAAAGAAAGAGGAACAGGAAATATTGAAAACCATGAACAGTATTGATTTTATCCATACCTCAATGCAATACTTAAAAGACTTTTTAGCCAATAACTTGCAATATTTACAGGAAATCAAAACGAATTATGCGAAAATTTCAGAAGAAATCCTTGATGGAGTTTCTATCAAAATTGGGGAATTAAAAGAAAGTAATTCAAATGATTATGAGACATTACCGCAGTACAACTTCTTAAACAGTACGATTGTTAATTACTATTCATCAATTGGAGATGAGCAAACGATACCTGAACGAGAGAAACATTTTATCCAGCCCCTAAAAGAGGGATTGCTTACAAACAAGTTTGAAGAAATGATTGAAAAAAAATGGCTTTTACAATGCAAGGAGTGTACACATATTTTTAGTGAAATAGATTTACGCACAAAAGATTTGGCGAGAGAGATTAATAATGTTGCAAGCAGAATAAAAGAAAAGATCCCTGAACTTGAAAGAACCAATCAACTAATAAAAACAACTTCTTGATTGATCTTTAGTAATTTAGGTGATTATTACAAAGAGAAAATCCGCAAAAAATCAAATCGGCTCCATGTAAATCTTTTGTTATTTTTACAGCTTCAAATTCTTAATTATGGATTTTAAACATGAGATCGAAATTTACTTCCGCTCACGGTTTACGCTGATTAGCGTGGTATCGTTTGAAGAGGAACGTATTGTGGAACAAATCAAAGAGGTTTGCCAAAAAGGACACCGGAGCCTTTACACCTGGGATCATGCAGACTTTTTCCAGACAGTGATTCCGGCAGGTTCCGGATCGCCGCCACAGGCTAAAGACCCAGTGAGTGTTCTCGAAGTTATTGAAAAAATGGAGGGTGAAATCGTGTTTGTCCTTCGCGATTTTCACCAGTGCTGGCATGGTCAGCCGCGCATCATCCGCAAACTGAGAAACCTTGCCCAGAAGCTGAAATTTACCCGGAAAACAATTGTGGTAACCATGCCGGTTTCGCAACTCCCCGAAGAATTGAAAGATGATATGGTGTTGCTCGATTTCAGGCCGCCGGATGTGGCAGAACTCGATCTCATTTTAAAAAAGCTGACCGACACCCCCGGCGTAAAGGTAAACCTAACCCCGCTTGGGCGCGAAAAGGTGGTAAGGGCTGCCCTTGGATTGTCGTCAAACCAGGCGCAGCGTGTTTTTGCCAAAGCCATTGTGAGCGATGGCGTGCTGGATGAACGCGACATTGATATGATTACCTCCGAAAAGAAACAGATCATTCGCGAATCAGGAGCGCTGGAGTTTTTCTCTCCTTCCGAAACCATCAACGATGTGGGCGGCCTCGAAGTGCTCAAAGAGTGGCTTCGTACCCGTGAACAGGCCTTTGGCAAAGAGGCACGTGATTACGGATTGCCCGAACCCAAAGGCATTGCCCTGATTGGGATTCCCGGAACCGGTAAATCGCTTACCGCCAAAACCATTGCCGGTTTGTGGCACCTGCCACTGATAAGGCTCGATGTAGGCGCTTTGTTTGGCGGGTTGGTGGGGCAATCGGAAGAAAACACCCGCCGGGCGCTGAACCTGGCCGAAACCGTGGCGCCCTGCCTGCTCTGGATTGATGAAATAGAAAAGGGATTATCAGTAGGTGGCGGTGATGGTGGTACTTCCATGCGGGTTTTTGGTTCCATTTTATCGTGGATGCAGGAAAAAACCAAACCCGTCTTTGTGGTGGCCACAGCCAACAACATTGGGGCATTGCCGCCCGAGTTGTTGCGGCGCGGAAGATTTGATGAGATTTTCTTCCTTGACCTGCCCACCAGCAGCGAAAGGAAAGAAATATTTGAAGTACACATAAAAAAACGGAAAAGGCCGCTCCACAGCTACAACCTCGACCGCCTGGCGCTGGCCACCGAAGGCTATGTAGGCGCCGAAATTGAACAGGCTGTAATTGACGCCATGTACCTGGCTTACAGCGACCAGCACAACCCCGGCCGCGATTTTACCACCGACGACATACTGAATGCCGTGGCAAAGCAGGTGCCCATGAGCAGCTCGCAGCGCGAAGCCATTGGTGCGCTAAGGCAGTGGCTCACCGAAGGCAGGGCGCAGTCGGCCTCATTCCGTGAAAAAAAACAGGCACAGGAGCAGTTTGTGCAAATACAAATTGGCGGCAACTGACTATGAAACCCGACCTCTTAATTGAAAACCCCAAAGACGGCACCCTGTTGGTGCTGATCCCCGAAGGAAAATTCCTTGCCGGCGATGATAAATTTCCTGTAACCCTGCCCGCTTTTTACATGGCCCTGCACCCGGTTACCAATGCGCAGTACGCCCAATTCCTGAACGAAAGAAAACCTGACACTGCCAATTTGGAAAAATGGATACAATTTGATAGCAACTGTTTTGTAAGGAAAGCCGGAAACGGATTTGAAGCGTATGGCGGGAAAAACGACCACCCTGTGTTAAAGGTTTCATGGTTTGGCGCTGAAGCCTATTGCCAATGGGCAGGATTGCGCCTGCCCACCGAGCTGGAATGGGAAAAGGCTGCCCGTGGAACCGATGGCCGGGAATACCCGTGGGGCAACGATTGGGAAGATGGCAAACGTTGCCGGTGGGATGGAAACAAAGGCAACGAAACCACCAGCGGCGTTTGGCAATACGCCACAGGTTGCAGCCCTTTTGGGCTTTACCAGGCGGCCGGCAATGTGTGGGAATGGTGCAACGACTGGTACGATTCGGATGCTTACAAAAGCTACAAAACCGGCGACCTTAAACCACCGGCAACCGGGACTAGGCGTGTATTGCGCGGCGGTTCGTGGGGCGACAGCGGCGCCAACGGCTTCCGCGCTGCCGGCCGCGGCGACCGCAGCCCGGACTACCGCTACGGCCGCCGCGACGGTTTCCGGCCCTCCAGGGCTCTTTAGCTTTTTCACTTTTGTTCTTTTACACTTTGCTTTTTTTATTTTTTCTTTTTTAAATTTAAACATCGAACGCGAAGCGTTCGAAAAAAATTTTTGAAATGACCGATGCATCAAAACCAGCAGAATTGCCGGTAATTATTAAAGCCTACGACCTGGTGCGTGAAATAACTCACAGGGCAGCAAAGTTTCCGCGCGACCATAAATTCGTGCTGGGCGACCGTATGCTGAATACCTGCTGGGATGTTTTTGAAGCCCTGATAAATGCACGTTACTTAAAGGATAAAAGAAGCGAATTATCCAGGGCAAACCTGGCCCTTGAACGGCTCAGGTTTCAGGTTCGGTATTGCTATGACGAAAAACTGATGAGCGAGAAACAATACGCATTCGTGAGCCGGTTGATTTATGAAACCGGTTCGATGACAGGAGGATGGATGAAAAGCCTTAAACCATGAAAAATAAAGGGAATTTGCCGACAACAGAGGGCGTGTATTGCGCGGCGGTTCGTGGAACAACAACAACACCAACAACTTCCGCGCTGCCAACCGCAACAACAACAACCCGGACAACCGCAACAACAACAACGGTTTCCGGCCCTCCAGTACCATTGTACAGCCGGATTTCGGTTGTTTACGGACAACCGGAGCGGGCACAGAAGAGTCCAGGCAGTTTCCGGGTATGGCGGGCTTTGCCATGCCAAATAGTTCATCAGGAAAATGCGGTGAGTAGTATAATGCGAAAGCCGTGTTTTCCTTTATTAAAGATCAAAATCAGCAGTTTTTAGTCAGGTTTCAATTATTATAACTACTATGTTTTATTGAATACTATTAAACAATGAAGCGTTACGGAAATTTGTACGAAAAGGTTTTCGAATTTGGAAACCTTCTGAAAGCGTTGCGTGAAGCGTCTGATAGCAAAAGATTCAGACCCGATGTTTCGGAATTCAACTATAACCGGGAAAAGGAAATTTTCACGCTGAGCGATGCCTTACAAAACAAAACCTACAAGCCAGGGGATTATCACACTTTTTACATCACCGATCCCAAAAAACGCCTTATCAGCGCTGCCCCGTTCCGCGACCGGGTGGTGCATCATGCACTCTGTCAGATCATCGAGCCTTTGTTCGATAATCAGTTTATCAGGCACAGTTATGCCAACCGCCCGGGCAAAGGTTCGCACAGGGCTTTGGCACTGTGCACAAAATTTTGCCGGCAATATCCTTTTGTACTCAAATGCGATATTCAGAAGTATTTTCCTTCGATTGACCACGAAATTCTTTTTCAACTTATCCAACGCCGGATAAAATGCCCCGATACCCTCTGGCTTATCAAAACCATTATCCAAAACTCAAACCCACAGGAAGAACGCGTTTGCTATTTTCCAGGTGACGACCTTTTCACACCTTTTGAAAGGTGGCATGGAATACCCATCGGGAACCTTACCAGCCAGTACTTTGCCAACATTTACCTGAATGGTTTCGATCATTTTATTAAGGAAATACTCCGGTGTAAGGCCTACATCCGCTATGTTGACGATTTTATCATTTTTTCGGATGACAAAAAGTACCTTAACAGTTTAATCCCTCAGTTGCAGCATTACCTGAATACCCTCAGGCTGAAACTGCATCCACAAAAATGTCATGTTTCGGCTGTTAAAGATGGTGTTTCTTTTCTGGGTTGGCAGGTTTTTGCCGGCCATCGTCGGCTGAAACGAAAAACCGGATTACGGATTCAGAAAAAAGTGAAACAACTCACCGGCGAATATGAACAACAACTTGCTGGTGTTAAAGACATTAAAGCCTCGCTTGCCAGTTGGAAAGGGCACCTGAAACATGGTGACACCGGTGGTTTACAGTTAAGGCTCCTCAAACCGCTGAACGATATTATAAAACAAAACGAAAGCATAAAAAATGAACAAAACTGAAATCGAAAAAGCAGGGAAAAACCTGCAAAGCCGCTTCCCGTTATTGGGACACACAATACGGATGGCGGCAGTGAAAAAACTGGCAGCGGATTTATCACCCGATGCCATTCCACATCTGGTTACAGCAATTTCATTGCATGACTCTAAAGTGGCAACTGTTGCTGTAATGGCAATGAAGTCATTGAAAGATAAAGAAATAATAGAATTTTTGTGTGAAGGTATTATCAATGGAAAATTGGAAGCGGCAAAAGCAATTGCCGTTGAAATGAATTATTTACCCGCGCATGTTAGCCGTCGCTGTCTTTTCCTGGTCATTACCGGACAGATTGAAAAATATTTAGATCTCGATTTTGATTTTCAATACCTGCGTGCCGAGTACCAGGGAGCGCCTGATGAATTGCAACAAAGGGTTCGCTCCGTCATCCAGCAAAGTAACGACCACCGTCTGATGGGGCTTTTTGGCGAAGTACGTAAAAAATTTGTTGCCAAAGACCTTACCGAACACGAAGCGGAACTGATGCTGGAGGTGTATGCCCGCAACAAGCAGATGGAAGAAATTTTTGCATTGTTGTTTTTTGCCCCCTTAACCGTTGTTGTTAAGGCGCTGGACAAACTGATACGTTTACAATGGCAACCGGCTGATGAAGACCGGAAGGATTTGTTTGACAACCTGATAAAAGTGGTTAAAACAATGGGCGAAAAGCCAAAACTACCACCAGAACCAGATGCAGCGCTTGGTCCAGTATTTGAAAAATGGATAACCGAAGGAAAAAAGGAACCTTTCATTTCAAAACCTGAAAACGAATTAAGGACTCTTTTTAACTCTGGTGCACCGGCTGAAGCCGTGGCTGCACTAACTGCGCTTTCGGTTAAAAACAGGCTTACTTCCGCCGATCATAAGGCAGCAAAAAACCATCCCCACTGGCTGGTAAGAATGGCTTACACCACAGTTGAAAGCCATGCTCCGGAACTTATTTTTGCTAATAAACCGATGAATGTCGAAGGTGGCAATTACTGGCTTAACGAATTACCATCTGCAATCCTTGCAAGCCGATTTCCTCAAATGCGGGCAGTAAGTTTAAACCCTGAGGCATTGCAAAAATTATCGCAGGCACTCAGTAAACCCGGAAAAGAAGCCAACTCATTGAAAAACTGGGCTTCGCTATTAACCCTGCTCTCAGGCTTCACCCTGCGCAACCTAATTTCGATTGGTAAATACGAAAAACAAATCGAAGATACGGCCATCAGCATTTAATCACTTTACCAGCCATTCAATAAAAATATGATTGACCAATTATTCAACAACGTACCTGACAACTGGCTTATCGAAAATCCCAAAGATGGCACTTTGCTCGTGCTGATCCCCGAAGGCAAATTCCGTGCAGGTGATGATAAGTTTCCGGTAACCCTGCCCGCTTTTTACATGGCTTTGCACCCGGTTACCAATGCTCAGTACAAAATGTTTGTTGACGCCACCAACCATCGCCCGCCTGATAAAGCCACTTATGGAACCCCGGTTTGGAACGGGAAATCTTTTCCTGCTGACAAGGCTTCCCATCCCGTTGTTTGTGTAAGTTGGGATGATGCCATTGCCTATTGCAAGTGGGCAGGATTGCGCCTGCCCACCGAGCTGGAATGGGAGAAGGCTGCCCGTGGAACCGATGGCCGTGAATACCCGTGGGGCAACGACTGGGAGGCTGGCAAACGCTTCCGGTGGGGTGAAAACAAAGGCAGCGAAACCACCAGCGGCGTTTGGCAATTTGCCATAGGTTGCAGCCCTTACGGGCTTTACCAGGCGGCCGGCAATGTGTGGGAATGGTGCAACGACTGGTACGATTCGGATGCTTACAAAAGCTACAAAACCGGCGACCTAAAACCACCGGCAACCGGGTCGTCGCGTGTATTGCGCGGCGGTTCGTGGAGCAACGGCTACGCCGACCGCTTCCGCGCTGCCTACCGCAGCTACAGCAACCCGGGCTACCGCAGCCTCAGCCACGGTTTCCGGCCCTCCAGGGCTCTTTAGATTTTTCACTTTTGTTCTTTTACACTTTGCTTTTTTTCTTTTTACTTTTTTAAACATCGAACGCAAAGCGTTCGAAATTTTTTTAAACATGAAAATACTCAATACCATTGCTTCAATTTTTTACAGGAAGTCTGCTATCAGGGCGGAAAACAACAATGACCTTACACAACAATCCAAAATTGCCGGGCTGCAACTCGCCATTGACGAGCTTAAACAATTATTAGACAATCAGCAACTTCTGTTGGCCAATTCAGAAAAAAGCAAGGAAATTCTGGTTACCCAAACCATGGACGCGCGGTTGCAACACCTCTTTATCGGTCTGGCTTCGCCATTAGCGCAACTGGCGCTACAACGCGCACTGGCATCGGAAGGAAAAGAAATTAAGCCCGAAAATATTTTTAAGTTGGTATCAGTCATCGAAAACGTACTGGAAGAAGCTGGCC
>JACZKY010085517.1_pt1 | contig 13396 bp, 14 predicted proteins | sample 8237611 | NCBI WGS metagenome assembly JACZKY01 (sample SAMN16148055, study PRJNA663545) | marine sediment metagenome | biome: sediments and biomass from bioreactor inoculated with such sediments; feature: coastal sediments; material: methane- and iron-fed bioreactor; isolation source: Bothnian...
GAGATTGGCCTTGTAGCGAGCTGTTCCGGCGAGAAAGTCATAGATCCGTGAGCTAGCTGCGCGTAATCTTCGTGCCCCACCTAGCTCGATGCAGCACCGCGAGACTCTCGAGCCAGGCAAGCGACTGTTACTCACTGCCAGCTTGGTCGATCGGCTCTGCTCCATACTCCTTCGCTATGGATGGTCGCGAGATTCGCAACTTCTGCCTTGTATTAACTGACAGGGCTGCCAAGTAGTCATCGTTATGCTTTGAGCGGATCTCATCAAGGTCTAGCCACCAACTTGGGGCATGATGCGCGACGCGTACAAGTAGAACGTGCGCCAATGCGGTCGTGCGGATCTGCTGTGCTCGTCCGACCAATGCACCGGGAATCATGGACTCGTCCCAGTCAGGACGCTTGCTCAACCATTCGAGCAATGATTCAAAGAGTCCGGGGAATTCAGGGCCGAGGACCACGTAGAAACCGTTGAGTTCCATTGGGGGTTCGGCGAGGTCCTCGTCCAGCGACTGGTTCAGCCCAAGCATTCGGACTCGCAGCCAGCCGTGTCGCTAGGCATTCCTGGCGCCGATCAGCGCGATTACCTTACCCCCGTCGCCGTATTCGCCATTGCCGTCGAAGTCGATAGCTAGCAGGCCGTGACCGGCAGTTGCTGGCAAGGTCGCGACGCAGGCTGAAATCCACCAGTGCTAAAGGAAGAATGACTCCGCCGGACCGCGCTTGTGAGCGGCCGGCAGGCCCGGAACTCCGGGATCACGGTCCGACAGAAGACTTACAGGCGAGGATGGCATCGATGGGCGGTGTCGCATGGCAGCGGATATCATGCACGAAAGTCAATGTGCCATGACGATTTGCCGATGGACCGGAAATCGGTCACGGACGGTCGCAAAGATTGGAACTAGATTTGACCAGTGATCCGCAGTTAGTACTTCCGGACGATGTGAGCATGTCGCAAGCAGTAGCACCCAGCAAAATTTCAGGCGGTTCCTGGCCACCAAATCGGTGGTTCGGCCCAGTCGTGGGGTTCGCCTGCGGCCTGGCGATCATCATGGTTGCGTTCTGGCCGAGCTGGCTACTGCTCGCCGAGGCCTGGGAAAATTCCGAAACCTACTCGCACGGCTATATCGTGGCACCCATCGCGATCTGGCTAGTATGGCGACAGCGCCACGCGCTTGCGTCCTTGCCGGTGCAGCCCAATTTGCTCGGGCTGCTGATCCTCATTGGGGCGATCGGCCTGTGGTCGATCGGCGAGCTGAGCGAGGTAAACGTGGCACTGTTTCCGGCAATAGTGACGATGCTGCCCGGGTTGGTGCTGCTTTACTTCGGCTGGCGAGTTACCAGGGCGCTTATCTTCCCGCTGGCCTTCCTGTATTTCATGGTGCCATTCGGCGATTTCCTGGTGCCACCGCTGATGAGTGCGACGGCCGATGCGACGATCGCGGCGCTTCGTCTCACCGGTATCCCGGTATACCGCGAGGCCTTGCACTTCACGCTTCCGACTGGCCAATGGTCGATCATTGAGGCCTGCAGTGGGCTGCGCTACGTCATAGCCGCCATGGTGCTGTCGGCGTTATTTGCGCATCTCAACTTCCGACGTCTCTGGAAAGGCGCGCTGTTCGTAGCCATTGGGCTTTTGGTATCGGTGGTCGCGAATTGGGCCAGGGCCTATCTGATCGTCATGATCGGGCATCTAACCCATATGCGTTACGGTACCGGTGCCGACCACGTGGTGTACGGCTGGATCTTCTTCGGGTTGGTGATGTTGGGCATATTCTGGATGGGCATGAAGTACGCGGATGTCGACGTCCGGCGCGGCCCATCGAAAGATGTGCGGGCGGATGCGGCGGTGCCAGGCAATTTGCCCGGCAGTCAGAATTCTGGAGGCGCGCCTCTCTGGCGTTTGGTTGTGGGCATCGTCGTTTTGCTGGTTGTGGTCGGTATCTCGTTGTTGGGCCTACATGCCGCGCGCGACATAGAGGCGCGGACCAACGCAAATACGTTGCTTACCGATGGTCTGAAGCCCATCCAGGTTGGTCAGATCGACATCGAGCCGGTGTTCGAAGGCGCTTCGGCGATCGTTCAGGGATCATTGCAGCAGCGCGAGACGCCGGTGCAGGCGTACATAGCTTACTTTGCCCGCCAACACTACACGGGGGAAATGATCAGATATGGCAATGCGGTGCTGGAACTAGACAGCAAGCAGTGGGGCACCTTTGCACGACGAAATGTGTTGGTCGAAGGCGATGGCGGCGAATTCGAGGTCCAGGAGCGCCTCGCCAGACGCGGAGCCGATGAACGCCTGATCTGGAGCTGGTACACGGTGGCCGGGCGCAGCACCGCGAGCGAGCGTAGCGCGAAGCTGCTTACCCTGCGCGCAATGCTTAGCGGGCTCGGAGACCATTCTACGGTCAACGTTCTTATGGTTCCGGCTGATGGAGATCGGGTTGCCGCTGTTGAGGCGCTGCGGCGCGAAACTTATCGTGTGGATGCACTCGTGCGGCAATTGACCGCTGACGGAACGGAATAGCGAGGAGCGCGGGGCCATATGTCGATCTACGAACATCTCTTCGGTTCTGTTCTTTATCCAGCCTACGAGTCAATTCTTCGCGGTCGGAAGACGCTGCGATATCTTGAAGAATACGAGAAGCAGCAATGGCTGTCGCCCGAGGAACTTCGATCGCTGCAGACCCGGAAACTGCGTGCATTGCTCGAACATTGCCAGACACAAGTACCTTACTGGCGGAGGCGTTTCCGGGAGCTAGGCTTCTCCTGGCAAGACTTACAACAGCCGGAAGACCTTGCCCTGCTGCCGCCGATGGGTAAGGAAGACATCCGCGCCCACTATGACGAGTTGATCGCTGACGATTGGCGCGGGCGCACATTGCGCAAATCGACCAGCGGTTCGACAGGTCAGCCCTTCGTCTTCGAATACACGCGCGAGAGTTTTGAGCGCAGGACGGCTGTGGCTATGCGTGGCTACGCCTGGGCTGGTGCCCGCCTCGGGGTCAAGCGCCTTGATGTCTGGGGTGTCGATCCGGGTTTGTCTTCGCGGGCTCATCGCATGAAGGACGCGGCGTTTGATGCTCTCCGCCGCCGGCTCGTGCTGAGCGCCTACGGGATGAGAAGCGACAATTTGGGCGACTATGTACGGACGATCGAGGACTGGCGACCAAAGGTGATTGCTGGCTACATAAGCGGCCTAGAGACTCTGGCTGACTGGGTGCTTGACGGGAATAGGCTGAGATGGAGGCCGGACTCCGTGATAACGGCAGCTGAAATGCTCTCGGATAGGCAGCGGGAAACCATTGAGCGCGCGTTCGGCGCTCCAGTATTCCACACCTACGGATGCCGCGAAGTCATGCTAATTGGTGCCGAATGTGAGCATCACCAGGGCTATCACGCAAGCGATGATCATCTGGTGTTGGAGATTGTCGACGATGCCGGGCAGCAGATGCACAACGGCGTGGGGAATCTACTTGTTACCGATTTGCACAATTGGGGCATGCCGTTCCTGCGCTACGAGAACGGCGATCTGGCACGTGCTTCGGCGAGCGAGCCGCCTTGCCCTTGTGGACGCGGACTGAAGCGGTTAGGAAAGGTTGAAGGGCGGAAGCTCGATGTTCTGAAAACGCCCGATGGGCGAATCGTCCTCGGAGAGTTCTTCGTCCATTTGCTCAATGGAGTTGCGTCGGTCGGCAGGTTTCAGGTGCGCCAGAAGCAACTCGATCGACTAGAGTTGCTGATCGTTCCGAAGGGCGAGTTCACGGCGGTGGACGAGGCTTTCGTACGTGGAAAAATTGGCGCGGTCATCGGAGAAGAGGCACAGCTCGACATTCAGCTTGTATCAGACATAGCACTTACCGCTGGCGGCAAGAGACGGGTTACGGTGTCGGAATTGCCGACGCATCCTTCATCGTGAAAATCCTGCATGTGGTGGAGTCGCTGGATGTGGGCGGCGCTGAGCACATGGTAGTCGGACTTGCGCGGTTACAGGCATTGAACGGGCACTCTGTGTCGATTGCATGTCTGTTTCGGGAGGGTCAGCTTTCTAAATGCGCACGCAGAGCGGGCGCTGACGTTGTAAATATCGGTAAGCGCGCCGGATTGGATTTTGGCGCGGTCTTGCGCCTTCGCAATTGTTTGCGGATGAAGAACCCCGAGGCACTGCATACCCACAATCCGGTTGCACATTACTATGCAGTCGCCGCGGCTGTCGGTTTACGGATAAGGCGCGTGATCAATACCCGGCACGGGATGGGCTCCGAAGGCGCCGGCGGCCGACGTGAACTGCTGTTCCGCGCTGCGATGCGCCGCACGGATTGCGCGGTGGCGGTATGCGAAGCGGCCAGTAAGAGTTTTATCAGGCGTGGGTCCATCGCGGAAGACAAGGCGGTGACCATTCGCAACGGCATCGACTTGACTCGATTCGCCAAGGGAAACGAGTTGGCAAAGCGAACGCTATTGGCATCGTTGTCAGTGCCGGGAAGTCCGCTCGTGTTCGGCAGCGTCGGCCGGCTCAGCGCCGTAAAGGACCAGGTGAATATGCTGCGCGCTTTCCACGAGTTTGTGCACCATGTTCTCAGGGTGACCGGGGCAACTGGTTCGGCTGCGATCCTCGTGATTGCCGGCGATGGAGAGGAGTTTGGTGCCCTGGAACGAGAGCGAGATCTTCTTGGCCTCGACGAATACGTCTTCCTGCTTGGTCAACGAGACGATATTCCGCAACTTCTGGCTGGGTTTGACGCCTTCGTGCTCTCGTCGCGCAGCGAGGGTTATTCGCTGGCACTGGTCGAGGCTGCGGCCGCCGGGTTGCCGATCGTGGCCACCGATGTGGGGGGCAACGCCGAAATCGTACAGCACGAGGTCTCCGGGTTGCTGGTCCCCCCCGGCTCACCGGACGCCATGGCGGCGGCGATGCGCCGCCTGTTTGAGAATGCTGAAGAGCGGCTGCAGATGGGCAGCGCGGGAAGACGTTGGGCACGGGAAAATGGTTCGCTCGACTCAATGTATGAGCGCTACATGAGGCTGTACCTGGAGAATTTCACATAGGCAGGGTCTATTGTTACCGGAGGCCGCTGATGATTGGCTCGAGATGTTTCAGTTCCGGCGTATTCGGATCTGCATATCAGGCACAGACTAGATGCGTATGACGCTCTCCCAGGTTTGGCTGAACATGAATCTCCCGATAGTGGGCCCGGAGGTAACTCCCCGGCCGGTTAGCCGGGGCTCGGGGTTCATGCCGCGCTATTGGCGTCTGTGTTCGCAACAAGAGCGATATGCTCATCCGATGTCTTGCCCCATTCGGGATCAAGCTAAACCCTTGCCTATCGTTGGCATGGAAGGTTAGGCGCTCGAAATTCCACGCGTGGCCTTGCTCGTGTCGATCCAACCGAGTAACGCCTCGACCGTAATATAGGACTGATCGATGGCCTTAAAACGAGATATTTTGAATGCCGTGATGGACGGAATCGGAGTCACTAGCTTCCGATGGTCTACCAGACGCGCTGGGCTGTATTGCTTCAACTTTCATCGAGTCGGTAACGACGATGGCTCAGCATTCCATCCGAACATGTTTTCCTGCACTGGCTCCCGCTTTGCGGAACTCGTCTCGTTCCTACAATCCAACTTCGAGATCATTGGAATGGATCGTGTGGTTCAGATGGTGGAGAGTTTGGAATTGCCAGACAAGCGCTATGGATTGATAACCTTCGATGATGGATATATTGACAACTACACGGTTGCCTTTAGCGTGTTGCAGCGACTAGGGTGTTCAGCAACCTTCTTTTTACCGACCAATTTTATTGGAGGTAGTGAAATTCCATGGTGGGACAGAATTGCGTGGCGCGTGGCAAAATTAGGTGACGGAAGCGTACTTGTTCCCGGGACTAATCGGCCGGTCGTGGTCTATCGGGATGATTTGGAGGGATCTATTAGAAGGGTTCTGCAGGCTGTAAAAGGCTCTCCGGATATTCCAATGGAAGAGAAGGTTGTAGCCATAGAACAACAGGTGAGTGGCCAAGAACTATCTTATACAAGTGAACCTCTATTCATTTCGTGGAAGCAGGCTAGGGAGATGCGGCGCAGCGGAATGTGTATTGGCTCCCATACGAGGAGCCACTTGATATTATCTCATCTAGATGCAGCCGATCAAGTTGCAGAACTGAAAGATTCGAAACTTTTGATTGAGGAGCGACTAGGTGAACAGATCTGTTCTTTAGCGTATCCGGTTGGCGGAGTTGATAGTTACACTGATTTTACGAAACGAGCTGCGGAGGCCTGCGGTTATAAGGTCGCCTTTAGCTTCACAGGTGGGGTTAATACTAATCCAATGGTAAATCGATACGAGATATCACGTATTGCCGTCGATGAAAACATGAGTGTTCATGAGCTTGGGCGCGTTTCGGCGTTTGCGGCTCACACTTGAAATTACTGTGGAGGTCGTACGTGGCTCACCTTCGTGGATAGTGACTTGAGGTTTGTTGGAATCGGCGGGATCCGAGATGCTGGTGTTATGAAAGTATTCCATGAATTCCACGACTGAGTCTTACATGTTTAACAAAGATTCGAATGTGCTGAAGGGGAGTTATAATAATCAGAATCCGTCACGTGATTGATTTGGACTAGCGCCTTTTCGTGTCTTGATTTATCCGGGTAGGTGGAGAAAATGTCGGAAATATTTGTCGACTACGTTGACTCTGATCGCTCTAGTGTCATGCGGTTATTGAAGAATCAACCGTTTAAGGAGGCAATATGGGAGTGGCAGTATTTGCAGAACCCTCATGCGATACTTGGCAGCTCCCTGATTCTCCTCAAGATTGATGGTGTTGTTGCTGGTTTCAATGGCACCATGCCGGTTAGACTCGTCGTGGACGGTCGCAAGACTAGCGGAATATGGAGTTGTGACACATTTATCGACAATGCATGGCGGGGGAAGGGGCTTGGTCAAAAACTTTTCGCCGCCGTAGAGCAGAGGGCGCCAATTGTTCTCGGCTACGGTATAAGTGATATGGCCTATCCATTGTTAATCGACAAGAACGGTTGGAGTCCTAGCCGATCGGTGGAAGTGTACTTTTTGCGGCGTGAAGTTCGTACTCTGCGGGACGCCGCAAAGGTGGCGATGCAATGGCGCGCCATGATTCCCAGGCGGCAGGAAGCGCGTTGGGAAGTGGCGATACTTCCCGCGGAGGAGATGCCTGGAGATGTCGATGACCTCTGGAAATCTGTGGAAGATGGTTATCAGCGAACGGTAGTGCGAGACTTCGCGTACTTAAATTGGAAGTATGGATGCCACCCAGCGAAGCCTTACGAAATCGTGACGCTTCGCGACCATGGAGTTCTGGTGGCGGTTGGTATAGTTCGTGACAATGGGCGCGAAGCTCGACTGGTTGACTACGTCGGGCCGCGGGAACAAAGGGCACTCAAATCCCGACTGCTTGCCGCATTCGCGGATTGCACAAATCCAAAGTCCACTTTGAGCGTATCGACTTCGGACGAGGAAATGAAGTCTTGTCTGATTGCATATGGCTACCTGCGCTATAGGATCCCTGAGCGCTTTGCTGTTTGGACCACCGAGCCGATTGAAAGGCCATCCGATGACTGGTTTATCATGCGAGGCGACTCTGACGGAGACTTATTGGACGCCTGCAAGTCATAGAGCTATGGGTGGGGATGGCGTGCCGCGATACCGACCCTCCTGTGGCCCCAAATGCCCTGATCTCCGCGGGATCCGCCAGTGCGCGTTTTGGCTATGAGAACCGCATCGGCTTTGAGAGCGGTGTGCTATGAGCCTTGGGATCGCCAACGTTCTAGCGGTGGTGAGTGTTAGGTTGCAGTCGCTCCAGGAGAGCCCGATCTTCTTTGGTCCACCCTACAGCGGGGCATCTGCGGCTGTCCAAGTCCCCATTCGTGAATTGACGGGAGTATTGTAGGTCTACGTAGACTAGAGTTCGCGCTGGTGTAGTACTGGAACGATGGTACGGTCCTAGATGAGGTGCATGAGTTGCAGTACATGAAGTTTGCCCAGCGTTTTGCTTCGTAACCGGGTCGTAATCAGCTATGCTTGTGCCCACAAATTCTTTGGGGATTTTCCGAGGCCAGGTGATTGCGAACGCACGATCGGCGTTGTTACACCCCGTCTGGCGCTAGCGCTGCACGTGAGATAATGGCGCAGCTGTTCAGCCTACGTGCAATATTGACCGTCGCCGGCAACCACCGCAATGGCAATCTACAGTTGGTACCGGTCGGAGAGGAGCTGGCAACAGCCCGCGAAGAGCTGCGAGCAGAAGCTCTTCGTGATGGTGCGCTGGAGCGCCATTTGATCGCCACAGCGGGAGATTTGATGGGAGTGCGACAGATGTCGGGGTACCGAAGGGACTGCATTGAGACAAGCCCCAGCGTAGCAGCGGCGTGTGAATGATCGAAGGTGCGTTCTGGCTCGCGGTGGCGTGCATCTTCTATACCTACGCCGGCTATCCGGTGCTGCTGGTGATTTTGGCAGCGTTGAAACAACTGCGCGGAGACTTGCGCTTCCTTTCGTCTGGCGAGTCGCGGAGGACTAGATGGGAAGACGATCTCCCGACGGTGGCGGTGCTTGTTGCAGCCCACAATGAAGAGCGCCACATCGAGCAACGAATCCACAACCTGCTAACCCTCGACTACCCAGCCGAACGACTGCGCATCTATGTGGGGTCCGATGGATCCGACGATGCGACCGAATCGCTGGTAGCGCCGTTCGTTGGCGAGCGCGTGGAGTGGCGGGGCTTTAGCCAGCGGCGGGGCAAGCCTTCGGTCATAAATGATCTTGCCGCGCTTGCAACCGAAGATGTGCTGGTCTTTACTGACGCCAACACTAAGTTTTCTGCCGGTGCAGTGAAATCCATGGTGCGCCATCTGCAGGACCACACAATAGGCTGTGTCTGCGGAGAACTGCGACTGCAGGCTCGCGACGGTACCGAGAACCAGGATCATATCTACTGGCGTTACGAGCGAATGCTGAAGTACTTCGAGGGCCGACTCGGAGCCCTTCTCGGCGCGAATGGCGGGGTCTATGCACTGCGTAGGGATCAATATCGCCCCATCCCGGCGGATACGATAGTCGACGATTTCTGGATTTCAATGGAACTGGTGCGGGATGGTTACCGCTGCGCCTATGACCCAGAAGCAGTGGCCTGGGAAGAAGTCCCGGAGCGCATTGGTGACGAATTTCCCCGCCGCGTGCGCATCGGCACCGGCAACTACCAGGCGTTGCGACACTTCTTGACGGTGCTGGATCCGCGAAGAGGATTCATTGCGCTGACCTTCTTCTCGCACAAGTTCCTGCGCTGGCTGGTGCCGCACTGCATGTGCGTGGCTGCAGTCGCGAATCTCGCGCTGGTTGGAATCCCGTTGTACGCTGGACTTGGCACTGCGCAGTTAGTCTTCTATGGACTCGCACTGTTTGGTTATCTGCGCAGTCGCAATAACGTCGCCCCGTGGATGCTGCGTATACCATTGTTCCTGGTGAGCATGAACCTTGCGCTCCTGTTGGGGTTCTGGAAATATCTGACCGGCAAGCCTACCGGCGCCTGGGCTCGCACGACTCGCTAGACACCAACAACCAGAACCTTTCGAATCGACAAGCCGATGTTTCTGTCCCTCGTTGCCATCGCAGTCGCGCTCGCCGTCGCGCTGGCGTGGGAGATGCGACGTAAGCAAATGCACTTGTGGCTGGGCTCGTATATCGCGCGGCGCACGCCGCCCAAGCCACACGGCCCGGTGCATGTGCTCTTTTGCTTTGTCGATCACTTTGAACCACAGTGGGGGAAGGCATCGTACGAGGTTGAAGTGGCGCGCGTGAGCGCATGGCGCGAGCGCTATGCTACGCTGGCGGCGAAGCACCACGACGCCGATGGCAAGCCACCGGTGCATTCGTTCTTCTACCCGGAAGAGGAGTACCGGCCGGAGCATCTCGACCAACTCACTGCTCTGTGCCGGGAGGGCTACGGCGAGATCGAGGTGCATCTGCATCACGATCACGACACTGCTGACGGTTTGCGCGAGAAGATTACGCGCTTTGTCGAGACGCTCCGGACCCGGCACGATGCCGTTTCGGTAGACCCACGCTCGGGACTCCCGATATTTGGATTCATCCACGGAAACTGGGCGCTTGACAATTCGCGACCCGATGGCCGGTGGTGCGGTGTGAACAACGAAATCCAGTTGCTCGCCGAATTGGGCTGTTATGCGGACTTCACGTTGCCATCGGCTCCTAGCCCGACCCAGACCCGAAAGATCAACAGCATCTACTACGCAACTGGTGATCCGCAACGAACTAAATCGCACGATGACGGAGTCGCTGTCGAGGTGGGACGCAGCCCCAGCGGCGATCTTATGATCGTCCAGGGGCCGCTCGCGCTCGACTGGACGAGGCGCAAATGGGGGTTGCTGCCGCGCATAGAGAACGCCGACATTCGAGCCACGCAGCTACCGAGCGAGCGGCGCGTTGACCTGTGGATACGCCAGCATATCCACGTGCAAGGCCGCCCTGATTGGGTGTTCGTCAAGGTGCATACGCACGGTACGCAGAAGGCGGATATCGATACACTGCTTGGCGAACCGGTTGAGCAGATGTTCAGCTATCTCGAGCGCGCTTACAACGACGGGGTGAACTATGTGCTGCACTACGTGAGTGCACGGGAGGTCTACAACATCGTCAAGGCGGCTGAGGCCGGTCATTCCGGTTCTCCTTCCGCCCACCGGGATTTCATCCTGCCGCGTCCGGGATATCGGGTCTGAGTGATGGGACTGAACATCCTCTACCACCACCGTACGCAGGGCCGCGGCGCCGAGGGCCTTCATATCGCCAGTATTGTCGGCGCCTTGCGCGACCTGGGGCACCGCGTCACGGTCGTCTCACCGCCTGGCGTCGATCCGCTCGCGCGGCGGAGCACGATCCCTGTCGGGCATGGCTCCAGCTACGGGACGAGGATTCAGCGCGTGTGGCGCTGGGTGAGCCGGAATCTGCCTAACTGGATGTTCGAGATGGCCGAGATCGCTTACAACGTGCCGGCATATTTGCGACTCGGGCGCGTCCTCGAGCGCGAGCATTTCGATCTGGTCTACGAGCGGTATGCCTTTTACCTGCTTGCCGGCGCCGTGCAGTGCCGTCGCCGTGGCATTCCCCTGGTGCTTGAGGCTAACGAGGTCTCCGGTATCGAGCATCGCGTGCGACGGCAGTCATTTCCGGGGCTCTGCGCCGCGTTTGAGAGGAGATTGTTTGCGCGCTGTGCATCGATCCAAACCGTATCGTCAAACTTGAAGCGACGGGTGCTGGCGCAGGGAGTGCCGGAAGCGTTGGTGGGCGTGTCGCCCAATTCGTTCGATGTGCGGCGGGTGTCGAGTACCGCTCGTTCTGCCAAATTTGCGGAGAGACTGGGCCTCAATGGACGGACTGCCATCGGGTTTGCCGGCTGGTTTTCGCGCTGGGATCGGCTCGACTTTCTGATCGACGTCTTCGCCGACGTTCAACATCATTTCCCGCAGACCTGTCTCCTGTTGATCGGCGATGGGGTCGTCATGCCGGAATTGAAGCGGCAGGTGGCGGAGCTAAACCTGACCGAGCACGTGGTCTTTACCGGAGCCGTGCCGCGATCCGATGTCTACGACTACATCGGGTTGCTGAACGTGGCGGTACTGCCGCATTCGAACGACTTCGGTTCGCCCGTGGTGATGTTCGAATTCATGGGGCTGAAGGTGCCATTGGTGGCGGCGTGCCTTGATCCGATTCGAGATGTCCATCGCGACGGCGAAACCGCACTGCTGTTCGAGCCTTTGAATGCCGAGCAGTGTCGGACCGCAATAGAACGTTTGCTCAGGTCTGAGGCACTGCGCGCGGATATATCCGCCAAAGCTTACAAGTTGCTTTCCACGGAATTTACCTGGCGTCGCAACGCGCAGCGAATTCTCGATTCGATTGAACTTCCCGAGCCAGCCCGAAATCACGGTGGCGGGGAGGTGCGAGAGTCATGAAGCGCGCGCTGTTCAATGCAGTCCTCGACGTCATCGGGGTCACCGGCCGTCGTTGGCGGAGGAGACCCCCTGGTCTCTACTGCTTTAATTTTCATCGCGTGGGCAACGACGATGGATCAGCCTTTCATCCCAATCTCTATTCATGTACAGAGTCTCGTTTTGCAGAAATCGTGGCGTTCCTGCGCGCGAACTTTGAAATGATTAGTGTCGAGCGAGTGGTTGATCTGGTCGAAAGCAACGAACTTCCCGATCGCCGCTACGGTCTGATCACTTTCGACGACGGTTACATAGACAACTACGAGGTGGCGTACCAGGTATTGCACAGGGCTGGTTGCCCGGCAGTGTTCTTCTTGCCGACCGATTTCATCGACGGCCGCGAGGTGCCCTGGTGGGACCGAATCGCCTGGCGCGTCGCGCAATTGGGTAATGGCGAATTGCGCATCCCCGGTTCGGACGAGGTAGTTCGAATCCGACACGCCGATCTGAAAGGATCAATTCGGAAAGTGCTACGGGTGGTGAAGGATTCGCCCGGGATTCCCATGCGGGAGAAGGTTATATCGATTGAGGCACAGGTCGATTGTCCGGACATAATGGATTCGGGCAGCCCACTGTTCATTTCTTGGGATCAGGTTCGCGAGATGCGGCTGGGAGGGATGTGTTTCGGATCACACAGTCGCAGCCACCGCATTTTGTCTCATCTTTCTGAGCCAGAGCAGCTTATCGAGCTCTCTGAGTCAAAGCGGGCACTGGAGGTGGAGCTAGGGGAAACGGTCGACGCCTTGGCTTACCCGATAGGGGGATTGGAAACTTACACGGATGCTACCAAGCGTGCGGCCGAAGTTTGCGGTTTCAAGGTTGCTTTCAATTTCCGCGGCGGGATGAATCCAAACCCTGCTACGAATCGTTACGAAATTCAACGCATCACCATCGATGGGAATATGAGTGTTGATGAAGTTCGGCGCGCGGCCGCCTACGCGGTCCTCGAAGGCTAGAGAGAATTCGCTATAGCTATCGCGCACTGCAGATAGCCGTGACCAGAGTACGATGCCAGGAATTTGGGCACAAGACTCTGTTCACGGCGCGCTGGAAAGAACATCTCTGGTATGGCCTAGCGAAGTTCTTATTGATAGACCGGCGGTGCCCGCACATCAGTCGGGAGAGCCCCCGATGTAATCACGGTGCCGTCTCGGCTACGAATGTCGATGGTCCCGCCAGATCCCGTCGTGCTGAAGCGGATCGTGGCTATGCTTCCATCTGCAAGCGAAATCTGAGCCCCGGTCTGCCCCGCAGCATCTGAGCGCACTGCATTGACTACCGCCCCGTCAGTGCCAAGCACGTTCAGGAATACCGAACTGTCGCCAGTAGCGTCGGCTACGTCGACCCGTACCCCA
>JACZKY010088261.1_pt1 | contig 13390 bp, 9 predicted proteins | sample 8237611 | NCBI WGS metagenome assembly JACZKY01 (sample SAMN16148055, study PRJNA663545) | marine sediment metagenome | biome: sediments and biomass from bioreactor inoculated with such sediments; feature: coastal sediments; material: methane- and iron-fed bioreactor; isolation source: Bothnian...
TTCCTCACCCCTCCCCCCCTGGCCGGACGGGGAACTCCAGGATGAAGACCGACCCGCGCGGGTCGTTGTCCCGCATCCGGACGGAACCGCCGTGATCGTTCGCGATCGCGCTCACGATCGCAAGTCCGAGCCCGGTGCCCCCTTCCCGGCGGGAAAAGTACGGCTCGAAGAGCCGGTCGCGGTCTCCCGCGGAGATTCCGGGACCGTCGTCCGCCACGGTGATCCGCGCCATCCTCCGGTCTGCGTCGAAGTCGCAGGCGACCTCCACCCGCCCCTTCCCTTCCAGCGCGGACACGGCGTTCTCGACCAGGTTGGTCACCGCGCGCCGGATCTGGATGGGATCGAACCGCGCCGGCGGCAGAACCCCCGTCCGGAAATCCCACCGGACCCCGGGGTGGGCCGTGCGGTACGTTTCCACGACCTGGCGGACCTCCTCCGCCAGGTCCCCGTCCGCCAGCATCGGGGCGGGCATCCGCGCGAACCGGGTGAACTCCTCCACCAGGCGCTTCAAGGTCGCCACCTCGGACAGGATGGCGTGGGTGCACTCCTCGAATACCGGGTCGTCCACGTGATCCCCCGCGTATTTCCGTTTGATCCGCTCCGTCGAAAGCTGGATGGGGGTCAGCGGGTTCCGGATGTCGTGGGCGATCCTCCGGGCGACCTCCCGCCACGCCAGTACCCGCTGCAGACGCATGGCCTGGGACAGGTCGTCGAAGGCGGCGACCAGCCCCATGTATTCCCCCTTGCCGTCCTGCAGCGAGGTCAGGCTGACCCGCATGGCGACCGTCTTCCCGCCGATGGTGAGCTCCACCTGCCGTTCGACCTGGCTCCCCATGGCCTCTCCCGCCTCGCGGTAGATCCCGCGGATCGCCTCGTAGTGCTCCTCCCGGACCACATCCCGGTACATCCGGCCCAGGGCGCCATCGGTGGGGATGCCCAGGAGCCGTTCCGCGACCTTGTTGATCATCGAGATGCGGGCGTGCCGGTCGATGACGATGACCCCCGTCGAGATGTTGTCGAGGATCGTTTCGATGAACTGCGTACGGCGGCGGAGTTCCTCGTACGTCGTGGTCAGGGTGGCGTTCGCCTCCTCGAGGTTCTGCTTCATCGCCTTGAGATCGCCGGTCATCCGGTTGAAGGAGGAGACCAGCGTTCCGAACTCGTCGTCGGAATGGTAATCCAGGGACACGTCGAGGTCCCCCGTGGCGACCTTCTCCGTGCCTTCGGCAAGCAACTGCACCGGCACCGTGATCCTGCGGGCCAGGTAGATCCCCATCCAGCTGGCCGCGAACACGATGAGCAGCGTGATGAGGATGAGGATCCCGATGTAGCTGGCCCGGATCGGGTCGTCCAGGAGCCGCACCTGGTGATATTCGGCATACGCTTCCTTGATGGCACGGATCCTCGCGGCGTCGGCGGGAGGCAGCAGCCTCATCGCAACGACCAGTCCATCCCCGCGGGCCGGCACCCACGCGGCCGCATACCCGTCCCCTACGAAGGACGCCCCCCCGCTGCCGCTCTCCTTCAGGCCCTTGAGGCGGGAAAGGACCTCCTCCTCCGCGGCCGTCTCCATGGCGCCGTCCCGCGCGATCGCCGCGCCGTCGCGCACGAAAAGGAGCACGGTGTTGTCCTCCTTCCCAAAACGTGCGGCCTGGAGGACAATCCCGGTTTCAAAAGGATCCGACCCGATCGGCACCATCTCCGCTGCGGCCTCCGCGAGGGGAAACATCGCCGCCGCGTCCGCGTCCAGCTTCTTCTGGGCGATCTCCAGGGCCCCGTAGAGCGCCTGCCCCACCCTTCCGCCGATCCACGACTTGATGCTCGTCGTGGTGATGTTCGTCGCTGCGATGAACAGCAGGATCGTAGGGATCAGGGAGAAACAGATGAAGATGAGGACCAGGCGCGACCGGATCTTCGCCCCGAGAATGTTCCTGCGGCGGTCCATCAGGATCCGGAAGACGTTCCGAGTGACCAGGAAGATCAGGAGGACGACGAGGACGACGTTCAGGTTGATCAGCGCGAAGATTACGATGTTGCTGGAAAAGCCGACATGGCCGCCGACGGCGGCCAGATTCGCTTCCAGCAGGGTCAGGACCACGACGAGAAACGCCACGCCCCCGATTGCCCAACGCTCCCGGAGCCGCTTGGTCTTTTCCAGGTCCTGGGGAGGAAGTTCCCCGCTTGGGTGGGGGCGGGTCATGGCGCCGCGAGCCGGCCCTGGGACCAGTCGGTCCGGATGTCCCACAGGGAGGAGAAGAACACGATGGAACGCAGCGGTTCGGAAAGCCCGACCCGGTCCAACCGGGCGCGCACCAGGGCGCGGTAATGCTTGTCTTTCGAGACCTCGTCGAAAACGGGTACGGCCACCTCATAGCGGGTCATCCGTTCCAGGGCCGCAAGAACGTCGGGGAGGATTTCGTCCTTCCCTCCGTGGTGGAGGCGGTAGACCCTGGACAGGACGTCGTACCGGATGGATGGCGTATAGATGATCTTACCGACGGTCTGGTTGAACCAGTTGCGGTGCACCCGCTCGACTTCGATGGTGATCCAGAAAGAGATCTCGATGCCGCTTTTCAGGGCCTCCACCATTTCCGGCGTGAAGGCGTTCTCCAGGCGGAACCGGACCTTGGCCTCTTTCCCCTGGATGCTGCCGCCGATGTCGGAAATTTTCGGGGGAAGCGGGTCGGCAAATGCCGGCCCGGTTCCGGGGGACAGGAGCAGCAGCGAGAAAAAGGCTATAAGGACGCGCACTTCCACCTCCGGGCCTATTATACGCGGTTGATGCAGCCGCGCAACAATCGGCGGGAAAACGCGCGGGAACCGGCCCCCTTCGGCGGATGGCGATGTTTATCGATCGCCGAACAGTTCGTCCTGTACGGCGGATTTGGGGACGGAAAATCCAAGGTGCTTCCAGGCAGACGGCGTGGCCACCCTGCCCCGGGGCGTCCGCTTCAGAAACCCCTGCTGGATGAGGAACGGCTCGTATACGTCCTCGATCGTGTCCCGTTCCTCGCTGACCGAGGCGGAGATCGTTTCCACGCCTACGGGCCCGCCCTGGAACTTCTCGAGGATCACCCGCAGGATTTTCCGGTCCATCACGTCGAGCCCCTCGCGGTCCACCTCCATCTGGAGGAGCGCGTGATCGGCGATCTCCCGCGTGATCACCCCGTCCCCCCGCACCTGAGCGAAGTCGCGGACCCGGCGAAGCAGCCGGTTGGCGATCCGCGGGGTCCCGCGCGACCGTCGGGCGATCTCCCGCCCTCCCTCCGGATCGATCGGGATCGACAGGGCGCCCGCCGAGCGGCGGATCACCTCTTCGAGTTCCTCCTGCCCGTAATATTCCAGGCGGAAGTGAACGCCGAACCGGTCCCGCAAGGGAGAGGTGAGCAGCCCCGTGCGGGTGGTCGCACCCACGAGGGTATACCGGGGAAGGGTGAGGCGGATCGATTTCGCCGACGGCCCCTGGCCCAGGATGATGTCCAGGGCGAAATCCTCCATCGCGGAGTACAGCAATTCCTCCACGACGCGGCTCAGGCGGTGGATCTCGTCGATGAACAGGACGTCCCCGGGCTCCAGGGCGGTGAGGATGGCGGCGATATCGCCTTTACGCTCGATCGCGGGCCCCGACGTCGTCCGGATACCCACGCCCATTTCCCCGGCGATGATGTGCGCCAGGGTGGTTTTCCCCAGACCGGGAGGACCGGAGAGCAGGACGTGGTCGAGCGGCTCGCCACGGCCTTTCGCGGCGGACATGTAGGTTTGCAGGTTCGAGAGGACGGGCCGCTGTCCGATGAACTCGGAGAGGCGCCTGGGGCGCAGCGACTGGTCGGCCGCGCGCTCCTCCCCGCCCTGGCCCGGCTCCACGATCCTGCCTTCCACGTTCCGGCCTCCTTCCTGAAACGGTCGCCCGGGTTACCCGCGGCTGCCGGAGAGGCGTCGCAACGCCTCCCGGAGCAGCGCGTCGGCGGGAAGATCCACGCCCGATTCCCGGCGTACGGCCGCGATCGCCACCTGGGATTCGCCGCGCGAGAACCCGAGCGCCGACAGGGCTTCCGCCGCCTGGGACTCGGGCCCGGGGGAAGAAGACGCATCGGAGTGCTCCGCCGGGGAGAAATCGACCGACACCTTCTTGAGGCGGTCCGGAAGCTCCAGCGCGATCCGCTGCGCGAGCTTCTTCCCGATGCCCGGAACGCGCGTGAAGGGCACGGCGTCCCCCTTTGCACAGGCGGAGAGCACCCCGGGGACATCCAGGACCGACAGGACGGCCAGCGCGGACTTCGGGCCGACGCCGCTTACCCCGATCGTCGCGAGAAAGATCTCCCGCTCCGTTTCCGTGGAGAAGCCGAAGAGGTCGCCGCCCCCCTCGCGCAGATGCAGGTAGGTCCGCAGGAAGCAGTTTTCCCCGTCGGGAGGCAGGTCTTTCCGCGTGGCGGCGGATACGTACGCCCGGAACCCTACCCCGGCGCACTCCACGACCACGAAATCCTTTCCCCCGCCCGCCAGGCGCCCGCGCAAATGGTCGATCATCGCCGAACATCATACCACTTCTTTTCCAAGGGGTCCCGCAGCGGCCCCGGAAGGGCCCCCGAAAACGGAAAGCCCGGCAGATGCCGGGCTTTCCGTTTCAACCATCCTTTCGAGACGGCCGTACCGGTACCATCCGCCCCCTGCGGTTACCTTGCGGCGGGCGGGTAGCTGAACATCCATGTCCCTTGGGAATCGAGTATGGTGATGGAACAGGCGGCGTCCTCGGAGACCTGTACAGTGGGGTCATTTATGAGCACGTTGCTGATGCGGGACTTGAATTTCGAGGGGACCAGTTCCTCGCCGTCCACGGTCGCCCTGATGAACTTATTTTCTTCGAATTCCGCCTGCACCTTCTTGTTGTATTTCGACAATTCTTTTTCCAGAACCAGGTTGCCTGGTGCCTTCGTAGACGTCATTGTTCTCTCCTCTCGGGTCGGTGGGGTTGGCTTGCCGGAAAAACGGTAAACCGAACCATCCATCGGCTCGTTTCCGCGATACGCTTCCCTCCCTCCTGAATACCTTGGTGAATGTCATTCAAACAATTGAATTACAATATACTTATATATCAAAGTCAATCATTTCCGGTCCGCACGGGATTTGTCATCCATCCGTCACCTGGCGGATGGGATATTCGGCTCATGAAAACACCGGATACGGCGCGTTGATCATCAAGGTCCTCGGCGCATCGGGCTCCGAGGTCGATGGACATCTGTGTCCGGCGTTCGCCGTCGACGGAAAATTCCTGCTCGACGCGGGAACGATCGGGGTTTCCCTGAACATCACCGAAGAAAGCCGAATCCGGTACATCCTCCTTTCCCATGCCCACTTCGATCACATCAAGGGGATCCCCTTCCTGCTCGACAATCTGGTCGGCCGGAATACGGGCTGCACCGTGACAGTGATGGGCGCACGCGAGGTGATCGACGACCTGCGCGCGAACATCCTGAACGACCGGATCTGGCCCGATTTCACGAGAATTCCGACACCGGAAGCACCCGTGTTGCGATACGCCGCCATCCGGCCCGAATCCGAGGAGAGAATCGACGGGTACAAGGTCACGGCGGAAAAGGTAAGTCACACCGTATTCGCGCTTGGATACATCCTTCAGGATGCGAAGGGGAAGGTGATCGCATACACCGGGGACACGGGGCCCACGGATCTCTTCTGGAAGAAAATGAACCGATTTCACGTCACCTGCCTGATCGTGGAAGCGTCGTTCCCGAACCGGATGGAGGACGAGGCCTTGCGGTCGGGCCACCTGACGCCGTCGCTGCTGCGGAGAGAGATCGGGAAGATGAAAAACCCGCCCCGGGATATTTTTCTCATCCACGCCAAGCCCCAGTACCAATCGGAGATCGAAGCGGAGATCCCGGATATCGGCCGCAAGGATATCCGGTTCCTAAAGGCCGGGGAAATCCTGGAGATCTGACCGGGATCGACTATCGGTTGACGGTACTCCTTGCCGCGCGGGTCGCTTCCGCCCTGGAAACAGGATGCACCAAAGCGTTTCCCTGGCATTGGATGCATTCCCAGCAGATCCGGCCGAATGTGGCCTTTTCCCTGGGAACAAGGATGGTTTCCATCCTGGAACAGTAGATGCAGGCCAGCACAACCGCAACGCGATCCTCACCGAGAACGTCCGTAATGGATCTTTGCCTTGGATGCATATCGCCTCCTCCCGCTGTTTGCAACGAGGCCACGGGACCGGCGCCGGAGGGGGAAGAACCGGCCCCGTGACTCCCGCGTTGCGCGGAACCTCCGCTGCGATGCCATCCTTGCATGCGTGAAATGACGGATAAGGGACCGATTCGGACCCGCGGGGAAGCAGTCAGCAGGGAAGGATCCCCTTCGCGATCCGGTCCGTTTCCGGAGACGGGGCGATTCCGAGCGCGTCGGATAGCGTTCTTTCGCAATGGCGATATGCGGCAAGCGCCGCGGCCGGTCGCCCGTCCTGGTGATGGCAGATCATCAGACGCTGGTAGAGCTCCTCGGCAAGGTCATCCGCTTCCAGCCCCTTCCGATACCACGCGATGGCTTCCGTCCATCGTTTCTCCCTTTCCAAACCGCGGCCAAGACGCTCCACCACGCAATGGAATTTGCTGCGCAGACGCTCCCGCATCGCCACGATGCAGGGATGAGAGGAATCCCCCGAAAGGAACGGCCCCTTGTACAGGGCGACGGCCTTGTGCGCCAGGGCTGCGGGGTGCGCCCGTTCCGGAAACGCTTCGCCGGCAGGCGCGGGGCTGTCGATCCGCGCCACCTGGGATTCGAAGGCGAAGGCGTCCACCCAGCAGTAACGCGGCTCGAGCGTCAGCCTGCTTTCCCGGAGCGACACCGCTTTGTCGTTCCCGAGCAAGGTTCGCAGCCGGCCGAGCGTAGTCGCGAACGACTGGTGCGCAAGGTCCCCTTCCGCCTCCGGCCAGAGGATATCGGTCAACTGCTCCTCGGGGACGTCCTTTCCTCCCAGGGACACGAGCGCCTTGAGCATCAGGAGAGGCTTCCGCTGCACCTTCCGGGAAAACGTTACCGGGCTGTCCTCCTTGAGAAGGACGAAGGTCCCGAGGGTACGGACCTTCAACGGCCACGGCCAACTCCCCGGATCCGCAAGAAGGTCCTCCGGAACCAGGGCGTTCCTGCGGATAAGTTCCAGGACGTACCCCGTTTCGATCCCCCTCTCCAGGGCCTTCGCGGCGACCTTCTCCAGCAGGCCGGGCCGCCACAGGTAGATGTCGAAATACCCCTGCTCCTTCCCGAGACGCAGCGCTTCCCGGAGGGGCGCAATACCGGAGCCCTCCTTTCCCCGGAGGAGACAACCGTACGCCTCCGCGAGCAGGCAGGCGAAACGGATGAAGCGCATGCCGCTCTCTTTTCCCATACGCTGCGCGGCCCGCAGATGGTGGACCGCCCGGACCGGGTCCCCCTCCTCGACGTGGACAAGAGATCGCTGCAGGTGCGCCAGCGCTCGGGTCCAGGGGTTCCCGACCTCCTCGCAAAGCGCCAGACAGCGATCGGAATGGATCATCGCCTGGGCCCTCTCTCCCCGGTGAAGGGACGCCCAGGCGGCGAGGTAGTGGTAGAAAGAGGCTTCCCACGGCCGCGCGGTCGCCAGGGAAGAGGCCATCTTCCGCAGGAATCCCTTCGCCGTCGACATGTCTCCCTTGTGCAGGCAGGATAACGTTCCGTGTCCGGCCAGCAGGTTGTCCATCAGGTGCACCCCGGTGGCATCCGCCAGCGCGATTCCGTCCGCCACCATCTTCAGCCCATGGTCGTGGCGGCCGTCCGCATTTGCATATGCCGCCTCGAGCCAGAAGAGGCTGAGGCGGGAAATCGGGGACAGCTCCGGGCTTCCTGACAACCCGCGCAACGCGTCGATGAGGAGCCCCGTCGACGGGAAATCCCCTCCGTGGAACCGGTAATACGCGACGCTCAGCAGGGACGTGAACTGCTGCGATGCCTCGCGGGCCGACGAGGCGATCCGCATCGCACGGTCCGCCCACGCCTCCATGGCCACGAAGGATGGCCGACGCAAGGAGAGCGCCTTGATCATGGAGCCCGTCACCCGGGCGTCGATTTCATCGGACAGCGGAGGGCTCCCCTCCCTCCACGGTCCCTTCAGCGCGATGAACCAGGGATCGAGCTCTTTCAGGCTGCCGGGGCCGTATACGATCGCATCGACAACCCCGGCCCACGCCATCAGGGCGCCGTCCCGTTCCTTCCTCTTCGTAAACCGTCGGAACGCCTCCTCGAAATTGCTCCTGCTTTCCACCGGGCGGGATGTAAGCCCCACGACCCCTCTCCAGTACAGCAGCCACGGGTTTTCCCGAAGGACCTCTTCCGGGAGAGCCCCCAGCCAATCGTCGAGCGTCCGGATCCTGCCCTGCCTGGAAAGCGTTGCGGCCTGCCGGATCACGATCCGGGAAACACCGCGCCAGTCTCCGATCTCCCGCAGTATTCCCACCGCTTCTTCGGCGTGACCGGACTCCTCGAGGATCGCGGCGGCTTTTCCCCGAAGGCGTTGAATATATTTCCCTGAATAGGTGTCGAAAGCACGGGATTTCAGGAATTCCCGGAACAGGGGGTGGAACTCGAATATCGGTTCGGCGTCCGGGCGCATCTCGGTGAACCGGTTGCTGCGGTTCAGGTGGGAAAGGATGTTTCCCGCCCGGCGAACCCCGGTCAACCGGGTGGCCGTTTCCGCCGTCATCCGGGGAAGGTGGGCGCTCTTCAGCAGGAAGTCTTGCACTTCCTCGTCCATGGCGTCCAGGATCTCGCTCGCGAAGTAATCGAAGATCTCCTGCATTCCATCGCGGAAGATTTTCCGGGGCGCCGCCTCCCCGGTACCCGCTTTCTCCAACAGGAGCACGATCGCTGCGGCCCACCCGTCCGATCTCCGATGCAGGCTTCGGATCCCGGACGATCCTCGCTTGCCCTTCCACCGGAGACGCGCGATCCCTTCCGTCTCCCGGGGAGACAGGCGCAGCTCCTTCCAGCCGAGGACATCGAGGGACCGACTGGCCCGTGAGCGCGCGAAGACCGGAGGCGGCTGCTCCCGGCTGATCAGTACGAGGCGTACCTTGGGTGGAAGCATGGAAAGCGCGTCCCGGATCATCGCGTGGAACGTGGCATCCCTGGGAACTTTCTGGTAGTCGTCGAAGACGATCACCGATCCGGCCCGGAGCCGGGAGAAAAGGGCCTCGAAATAGCGCCGGGCGAAGATCGGAAGGGCGGATCGCTGGTCGGGGGTAAACAACGGAAGCGGCTTCCGGAACCGGGGCGCCGCCTTGCGCGCCGCCTGCCCCAGGTAATGGAAGAATGCCGCGGGGTCCGCGTCGTCCTCCTCAAGGCGGTACCAGATACCGGGAAGGCGACGATCCGAAAGGTAACTGCTGACAAGGGTGGTCTTCCCCGACCCGGGTGGTCCGCAGACCCACAGCGAGAGGCGTTTCAGGGCGCGGTCGATCCGGCGGAACAGCCGCCTCCGGGGGTAGTTCCCGGTGAGCACCGGGCGGGTGATCTTGGCGATCGAGGCGGTCTTTCCGGCCATGTCCCCTCGCATCCAGTTGCCGCAAGATCAAACCAACCTTAAACCCAAATATACGGGAAATATACCGGATGGCGCGGGACAACAGAAATCATATATTGGCATTCCGGAATCGACATGATCCCGGGCTCCCATGATTCGTCGGGCCCGTTGATAACAAGCCCGGACGAATCCGGGCTTGTTCCATCGGTGGAATGATTTCAGATGCTAAACTCGCAAATTGCTCAAAACCTTTTTCAATAACAATAATAAACGTACTGCCCCCCGATAAATCTCCAGTAGCAGTATGGATTATGGTGAGACCGGATTTCACAACCATCGGTAACATTGTCGATCGTCTGGGGCGGTCCCCCTGATTGATGTATTCTCAGTTCCCCTACGGGTCCACTTCCTAAGTTTGGCGGTTTGTAAGCCAACGGCTTACCCTTTTCGTCGGTTATGGTAAATTTTTTCTTTACGCTATCGTATTCCACCACAACAGTCTCTTTTCCGAATGTTACCGTCTTCTTCTGGGTTTCAGCACGTAGCAAGGTAGTTCCGGCAACCATGAAGCAAAAAATCGTTAAAATCGCCATGATTCGTGAATTCCTCATCGTCTCCCCCCCTTTGAGCGAAAACTTATTCCGCAACGGTGCCGCTATCCTAAATCCACAAGATCGTTTTCCCTATTCCGTCATATGATGATCACCTCCTTGTTGTGCCGCCGCGTCAAAGCGCCAGCGTGAATTTGAAAACAACGGAGCGCACCGGCTGCAGCACGGGACTGACGGGGTCCGTATCCTGATACCGGAACGACTTGTCGAACAGGTTTCTCGCCTCGACGGACAATATCCCGTGCCGTTTCGGCAGGCGGTACCCGACCGATGCATCGGCCAGCCAGAACCGTGAGGATCCCGTTTCGATGTCCGTAATGAACTGGGGCTGGAACTTCCCCGTCTGATGGACGTAGGTTTCTTTTACGTGGAAGAACAGTCCCGACGGATGAAAGAAACGGGCGCCCATGGGGACTTTTTCCGTCACCACATGCGCTATGCCCGCCGTGAACTCCTGATCGCGGTCGAACTCCTCGTACTCGTATCCGGCGTTGAGCGCGACCCAGGGGTGTGGGGTCAAGAAAAGGTAGGCACGGCCCATCCGTTCCTTCCAATCGACACGATGGATCACCGAGACAGGCGGGAATCCGCTGATCCTTACCCACGGCACATCCAGGTCCCTTCTGGAATATTCCACCCCGCCGGAAACGCTTCCGGGGAATTTCTGATCGACGGCAACCCCGTATCGCCACGACCGCGTACCTTCCGCATCATTGAAAAACTGGTTGAACCCGGCCACCTGCGTCGGCTCGAGGGTCTGATCGTTGACGTACGTCCGCTGAAAGGTCCGGAAAACCGCCGCCCGCAGTGTCGTGGCCGGGAAAATGTTCCAGGTTATTCCCAATTTCGGGTTGAACTGGTCGCGGTCTCCCTGGAAATCGCTCCGATAGATATCGCCGCTCGCACCCAAAGTGATCGCCATGGTTTCCGGAAAAGGGATCTGGGAGTACATGTACAGAAAGGTGTGGCGGATATCGCCTCCGCTGGAGAAAAGATCAAGCATGGAAGGGCTGGGAGGGGGAGGCTGTATGAGCGTTTCGCTTAGCAAATCACGATCGACCGTGAAATACCCGGCGCCGCTGACCAGATGAAATCTTTCCGCGCGAAACAGGTGCTGGAGTTCCCCGCCGGTACTATCCTGCTTTGTACGGTCCTCACTGGAAATATCGAGCCCGGGGAAGGGGGAAACGCGGTTGCGCTCGTTGATCTCCAGCCTCTGGCGGGCGACATACCCGATGAGGTCGGAACCCGGCGAAATGGCGTGATGGAACCCTGCCCGAAAGGTTTCTTTCTCCTCTTCGCTACGATAATTCGGCAAAAAGGAATCCGGATGGAAATTGAGCGTGAGATCCCCTTTTTCGGTTTCCGCCCGCCGGTATTCCATCTGTAGACTTGTGTCGTGAAAGACACTGAACTGGGCAAACGCGTTATATATATCCGCATCGAGGTCGTTGTTGGTCCGGAATCCGTCCGTCTCGTAATGGAACTGTCCCAAGCTGTAGGATATTTTCCCAACGACAGCCGAGTGCACGATCTCTTCGCCGAACGTACCGTTGTTCCCGACGACCCCGCTCCCCTGCAGCGCCAGCCGGTTGCGGTGGAAGAGCGGGGTGAACTCGTTGAACGACAGGGAGGAGGGACCCGCCCCTTCCAGGATGAAGAGATCTTTCTGCGCGAGGCTGGGCTGCACCGGGTTGATGTTTATCGGCTGCAACAGCTGCGACTGCAACAGTTCGCTGACCCGGGCGATCTCGTGCCGGGGCAGCGCATAGTAGGAGTCCGCCAGGAACCGGTGCGCCGAATAGTTCGCAGGATCCGTGTTTACCGACTTCCACCCCTCCGCCAGCGCCAAATGCCCGAACCCCAGGTCACCGTAGATTCTTCCAAGGCTCGCGCTGCGGGCCGCGAGGTCCTCGTCCAGGAGCAGGCGTGACCGGTAGACAGCGCGGTTATCGTTCAACGAGATAGACCGTTGCAAATCGTGCAGCGCCTCTACCGGCCGGTTCAGGGACTGCTTGAGGATCGCGTCATAGAAGTAGGGCGTCGGATCGGCGGGGTCCAGCTCCTTCGCCATGGTGAACTGCGCGGAGGCCGTTTTCCCGTGCTTCTCCTCGTAATACGCTTTCCCCAGGTAGCTGCGGATCAGGGAGCTGTTCGGGTCGAGGCTGGCCGCGATCTCGACCTCCATGCGGCCGGCCTGCACGTCGCCGTTACGGATCGACGCCAGCCCCAGCCCCAGATGCGGAAGGGGATCGGCCTGATCCAGCCCGATCGCCCGCTCGAAAGCGTCCCGGGAGTCCCGCAGCTTCACCTGCGCCAAGTAGGCGAACCCCAGCACCGTCTGCGTCCGGGAGATCCCTGGGTTCTGCGAAGCCGCCTTCTTCGCCTCGTCCAGCGCCTCGTCCAGCCTGCCGAACGAGAGGAGAAGCTCGGACAGCCGCGACCTGGCCAGCGCATTCCCGGGTTCCGCCCGAACGGCCGCCTGCAACGACGCCAGGGCGCCTTCCAGGTCGAAGTTCGCCTGCTGCGCATACGAAAGGGCGACTCGTGCCGTCGCGGAGTTCGGGTTCGCCGCAACCGCCATTTTCGCCCGCTCGAGCGCCGTTCCCTTCTCGTTCCGGGCGACCGCGATCACCGCAAGCAGGGCGAACGCATCGGAATCGCCAGGCAGAGCCTTCAGTGTCTCCTCGATCACACCTTGCGCCTCATCGGCCCGGCCGACCGCGAGGAGGTCCGCGGCCCGTTCCGGCCAGTCGCGCGGTCCGCCTTCACGGGGCGCAATGACCGCGGGATAGTAGAGCGCCCATTGGACCGCGTCCCGGGGGTGCGCCACCGTCCGGAGCACCGGCGCCTGCCCCGCCGAAGCCGCGGCCGTCTGGCCCCAGCCGAGCATCACGGTTCCGTGATCGTTCGCGGCCGCCACCCTTCCCTCGAATACCGTCACGAGAGCCTGGTCGCTTTCCACCCGGACGAGGAACTCGGTCCCCTCGATCCCCGCGTTGACGAAGGCGGTTTCGACATTGAACCTGCGCGAGGTGCGGCTCATGAAATACGCCCCCCCGAGCAGCACGTCCAGCCAGAAATCCTTCTCCTTCGCCGGCGTCCTGAAGGCGATCTCCGTCATCTGATCCAGGCGAAGGGTCGTCTGGTTCATCAGGCCCAGGTCCGCCCGGCTCCGCTCCATCACCCGGAGGATGTCACCGGGGCAGAACGTGTCCAGACGCAGGAC
>JACZKY010001574.1_pt1 | contig 13386 bp, 13 predicted proteins | sample 8237611 | NCBI WGS metagenome assembly JACZKY01 (sample SAMN16148055, study PRJNA663545) | marine sediment metagenome | biome: sediments and biomass from bioreactor inoculated with such sediments; feature: coastal sediments; material: methane- and iron-fed bioreactor; isolation source: Bothnian...
CTACCACATTGCTCATGCGGCCAATCGCTCGCGCCGAACCAACAAGCTAAAGTCGCACGACATCACGACTTCTTCACGTTGGTTGATGCCTTCGAGGTGTAGCGTGACAACACCGTGTCCTTCACTCTTGTCCCGCATCGCGACGATCTCGCTGCGCGCGTGGAGCGTGTCATTGATGAATGTCGGCTTGACGAAGCGGAGCTTGTCCACCCCATAAAACGCCTCGATCACTTCAGGATTGAATCCAAACAAGGCGTTGACGATCGAAAAGATGAGACTCCCCTGCACCAGCCGCTGCCCGAAAAGCGTTCGCTTCGCGAACTCAACGTTCGAGTGCAGCTCCAGCCAGTTGCCGGTTAGCATGCAGAAGTTGATGACGTCTGTCTCAGTGATCGTGCGGCCGCGAGACTGGCGGCAGTCGCCGATCCGCAACTCACCGTATGGGGCGTCAAGCATGGTGTATGGACTCCAATTATGGTTGCCGCGGTTGCGCGTTCGCAATGCGGCCCCGCCGACGTCTGCCCAACCTCTCGAGCAGCAGGATCGCGACGAACAGCAGCGCGCCGGCGACGTCGAAAATCATTCCTGGAAAGAAGAACAGGCTACCCGCGACGAATAGGCCAACACGAGCCAAGGGCCTTAGAGAGCCGGCAAGATAGCCGATTATCGCGGCGCACACGGCTAGGACGGCGACGCAGGTAACGACGAAATCGTAGGCAATTGTCGGCGGGCCACCTTGTAACAGCAGACCCGGTCGATACACCAGCATGAACGGGATCACGTACACGGGGCCGGCCATGAGCATCGCGTACCGCGAGACAGTCCAGAACCTCTCGCCGGCGATGGCTGCAGCCGCGTAAACGCTGGCACATACGGGCGGCGTTATCGCCGAGAGAATTGCGAAGTAGAAGATGAACAGGTGCGCCGTTAGCGGCTGCAGGCCAAATTTGGTGAGCAACGGCGCTGCCACGGCCGCAGTAAGAACGTACGACGCAGTCGTTGGCACGTCCATACCAAGAAGCACACACAGCACCGCAGCGAGAAATAGAGCCGCGACCAAGCTCCCCCCGGCGAGGTCGATTAGTTCGCTCGACATCTTCGAACTTAGTCCCGATGCGGTCAATACGGAAGCTAGGATGCCTGCGCAGGCGAGCAGCACCGAGATCATGATAAGGCCTCTGCCGCCTGCGGCTAGTCCCTGCCATACGCAGACCAGGAATTCCCGCACGCGCACCCTCGATAACCCAGACATACCGCCGAGTAGCGCGGGAATGATCCGGCATACGGCGCTGGCAGCCAACAGTGACCCGATCGCCACCACGCCCGCAAAAGTCGGGGTGAAATTCGCGACCAGTGCGCCAATCAACGTGATGACTGCGACGGCGAGCGGAATTGCCTTGTCGTACTCAATTCTCACCCGCACACTCGATTCTTCAGCGCCCAGGTTGTGACGTCGCGCATACAGGTCAACGCTGGTGAAGATCACCAGAAAATACAGCATCGCTGGCAGCGTGGCAGCCAAGACGATCGTGAGATACGAGACGTTCAGCAACTCGGCCATGAGAAATGCCCCGGCGCCCATGATCGGTGGCATGATCTGGCCACCGGCTGACGCGGCCGCTTCCACACCCGCCGCGAGCGCTCTCGGATAACCGGAGCGCTCCATCGTTGGGATGGTGAGCGAGCCCACCGCCATTACGTTCGCCACCGCGGAGCCGGAGACTGTACCGAACAGGGCAGATGTAATCACTGCGACCTTAGCAGGGCCCCCGTGACCGCGCCCAGCGATGAGTTGGGCTACTTGCACGAAGACATCACCAGCACCAGTGGCCATTAGCAACGCGCCGAATACGACATAGACCGCTATGACGCTGGTGCCGATGTCCGCCATGAAGCCGAAAACACCCATCGTCGACGCGTAGAGCGTACTCACCACTGTGCCAAAGGAGGTGATTGGAGGCTGCCACATGCCAGTCATCCAACCGTTGGCCAAAGAGTAGTACACGACTGCGACGGTCGCTAGCAACGGCAGCGCCCATCCTAGCAGGCGCCTCGTTGCCACCAGTACTGCAATACCGAACAACAGAGCAACCGCCATGTCGCCGGGACGCATATCGTTCATCACGTTCATGAAATAGGCCTGATTGGCGATTACGTGCACCCCGCCATAGAGGCCTGCGAGTCCGAGCACAAGGTAAAGACCGCGCGCGGCCCACCGCTTGGACGCGAGTACGTCCATCCAGAATGCGAGCAGCAAGCCGCCACCGATGAACACGCCCCGCTGCACCAACGGGTCGAACGGCCCCGTCAGCGACGTGTACAAGTGGAATAGCGCGAAACTTACGCATGCCACCGCGAAGGCGTTCGCCAAAACTCGACGCCCTGCGGTGGCGGCTCGACCCCCCGATGTCACCTAACCGATTCCCAGAACCTCTTTGCGCCAGGGTGCAACTTGATTCCGATCCCCTCCGCCGCGAGCGCCTGAGCCTTGAAATCAAAATCCTTCAGATGGGGCCATGCATCGATCAGAAACTGGCGATTGTCGTAGATTGCCTTGGCAATTGCGTAGGCCGTCTCGTCGTCGAGCTGCGACGCGCGCGTTCCGTAGACTATCAATACGGCGGGTACGTTTGCGGGAGGTTCGCCCTGCATAACATTCGGGACTTTGGCGAAACTCACACCCTTAACGGTATTAGTGATCTTCTTTTGCTGATCAGGGTCAAAACTAAGCAGGCGCATGGGCGTTGTCACCAAGAGCTCGCGCAAGGTAGCGTCAATGCCCCTTCCAGGACCATACTTCGAGTAACCCACTAGTTGCCGATTCTGCACCCCTGAGGCGGCGTCCTTTACCGAACCAGGCACCCATGATGGCTCAATTCCCAATGTCCGGAACGCGGCACGAGTGAGCATCTCTGCGCCGCTGCCATTGATGCCGGGATTAAACTTCTTACCTTGCAGGTCACTGAGCGTGGCAACCTTCGACTCCTGACTAACTGCCACGTTTAGTACAGATACGTCGTACGAATATAGTGCGACAAAGTCATCCACCGCCTTACCTCCGGCGAATGACCCAGTGCCCTCAATCGCTTGGATCGCCGTATCAGTGGCGACCAATCCGAGATCAATCTCACCCTTGGTAAGGCGCCGCAAATTATCGACGCTCGCCCCCGTCTCGATCTGAGAGACGTTCGCCGTAGGAATACCGGCCTTGATCGCCTTCACCATGGCAGCAGCCACAACGTAGTGGCTAGATGTTGAATTGGTGGATCCAAGGACAATCGTACTCTTGGGTGCAGCGTGCGCAGCCCCCAACCATGCCGTAAGCGCCACCGCAGCAAATGCGGCTTGCGCGGCCATGCCTACCGAATTCCGATCGCTAATCATTGCCTCCTCCTTGTACGGTGCGAATGCGGCCCATCTCGTCATATGTCGTGGGGTTCCGCGTCCCGACCGACCGGCCGGTTGTGACAATGTTAACTGTTTCTTTCATCCTGTCAACTGCCCCTACTTAGAGCGCCATTGATGGCACTGCGCAAGAGCCAGACGGTGGAGCGTATTGGTTCATTGTCTCAATTTTTGCAGGGAAAGAGGCATCCTCCTGTATCCGTTCAGGGTAGATGCCGCCTACGGTGATAGTCAGTCCGATAACTGCTTTGTTTCAGGCTTGCTTCGTTGACAGCAGTTCTGCGGAGTGAGATTATTACCCGACCGCACGGTTGGTTATATGTACAATCGCAGCCCTTCAAAGAGAGATTTCATCTGCTATGCCCATTCGGAACTCAGTTCGCATCGGCTGCGGTAGTGGCTTCTGGGGTGACGCCTTCGACCCGGCCGAAGAGCTGCTAAAACACGGGCAGCTTGACTACCTCTCCTTCGACTTCCTCGCGGAGTTGACGATGGCACTGCTGCAACGTCAACGTGAACGCGACCCTAACGCTGGCTTTGTCCAAGACGCCGTTTCCTTTATGAGCGCGATGGCGGCGACAGCGCGGGAGCGCGGGACGCGTCTGGTATCTAATGGCGGCGGCGTCAATCCACAGGCTGGTGCACGGGCCATCGCAAAGAGTTTGCGCGAAGGGGGGATAGTAGGAAGCAAGATCGGCGTGGTGGCTGGCGACGACCTGCTTGCGCGGCTGGATGATCTCGTGAGGCAGGGCGTCCCGTTAGACAATAGCGCCACCGGCGATACTGACTTAGCCCGCATCCGTGGGCGCGTTATCTGCGCCAATGCCTACCTCGGCAGCGAGGGCATCATTGAAGCTCTGGAACGCGAGGCCGACATCGTGCTCACCGGGCGCGTCGCCGATAGTGCCGTGTTCGTCGGTCCGATCATGCACGCCCTTGGGCTTGGTTTCGGAGATATCGATCGCGTCGCTGCCGCGATTGCGGTGGCGCACATCGCCGAATGCGCCGCGGGCTGCACGGGCGGAATGTCGTCGCGCTTCGCGGAAATGCCGGCGATGGGCCGCGTCGGCTTTCCTATTCTCGAATTTGCGCGCAGCGGCGAGTGTGTAATAAGCAAGTTGCCGGACACCGGTGGGCGCGTGGATCTGTTCACCGTCAAAGAGCATCTCGTGTATGAGATCGGCGACCCGCGTGCGTACACTGTGCCCGATGGCGTGGCTGACTTCACCTCGGTACGCCTGACTGATCTCGGCCAGGACCGTGTGCGGGTCAGTGAGGTGCGGGGGCAAGGACAGCCGCCTCAACTCAAGGTTCTCATCGGCTACAGCGATGGCTGGATCGGAGAAGGCCTACTAATGTTCCCCTGGCCGCGCGCGTTCGCGCGGGCACAAAAGGCGAAGGAGACCCTGCTCGAGCGTTTCGCTAGGATGGGACTCGAGAGCGACGAGGTGGATTTCTCCTACATCGGAGTGAACGCGCTGCACGGCCCGGCAGCACCTCAGGCTCATGTCGAGGACCTGAACGAGGTGGGCCTTCGAGTGGCAGTTCATACCCGTACGCGCGAGGATGCAGAGAAGGTGCGCCGCGCCTGCTCGCAGCTCTGGATTATGGGGCCTGGCGGAACATCATTCGGTGTGCCGATCAAGTCGCGGCCCGCGGTATCCCTCTGGCCAACTTATGTTCCACGCGAGTTGGTTCCCACGACAATTGAGGTGATTACGACATGAGCGTTAGAGGAGCTGTCGCTGCGAATCGAGAGCAGAGTTCATGACCCGCCTACTGGACGAAATCGCTTATGTTCGCTCTGGTGACAAGGGTGACAACGTCTCAATTGGAGTACTCGCGAAGCAACCCGACGATTACCAGTTGATGCTTGCCGCACTCACGCCATCAGCCATCGGAGCGCTATTCGGTGACTGGGTAAAAGGGCCGATTCACGTCTATCCGATGCCCAACATAGACGGCTGCCTGGTGTTGCTCGAACATGGACTCGGCGGCGGCGCAACCCGCACCCTGCGCTTCGACCAGACGGCAAAGGCACTTGGCAACGCCATCCTGCGTCTGGCGCTGCCGTAACGCCGCGCCAAGAGACAGTATGGACGAAGTCCTTTACGAAGTGAGCGACGGTGTCGCGACCATTACGCTTAACCGACCAAAGCGCAAGAACGCGCTGTCGACCGCCATGGCTGAGCGGCTGCACGATTTGTGGGAAGCAATCGACGACGATCCTCGGGTTAACGTGGCCATCATCACTGCAACCGACTGCGGCGTCTTCTGCGCGGGCATGGATCTCTCGGAGGCGAGCAGCATCCGCCGCGAACGTGGACTTGACATCCTCGACGCTCTGCGCGACCCGTTCTATGAGCGTATGCGCGCACTCCGAAAGCCGATAATTGCTGCGCTGAACGGCCACTTCACCGCAGCCGGAATGGTCTTAGCGATCAACTCTGACCTGCGGATTGGGTTGGCCGGGACGCGCGCCGGAATTTCCGAAGCACGGGTTGGGCGTGGCACGCCATGGTCCATACCGATGCTGTGGATGATGCCACAGGCGCTGTTGCTCGAGCTTGTGCTCACCGCCGAAATGACGCCGGTGGAACGTCTGCACCAGGTCGGGTTCCTGAATTATCTTGAGACTACGCCGCAGGCGGTAGGCGACCGAGCCCGCGCCCTGGCCTCGTCAATTGCCCGCAACGCCCCGCTTTCGGTGCGCGCCGCGAAGCAAGGTTTGCGGCTCGGCACCGCACTGGGCTCCGAACATGGTCTGGCCGCTTCGAAGGAATTACACAAGGCCGTGTACGCGAGCGAAGATGCGCAGGAAGGACCACGAGCATTTTCCGAAAAACGAACTCCAGTCTGGAAAGGACGATGATGACCACACCGAAAGACGCAGCGATGCAATCTGACGGCCAGCCCGGCACGCTGCTTGGACAGGGATTCTTCTTCGAGGAACTGCAGCCCGGTTTTCGTTTTCGCACCATGGGGAGAACGATTACCGAAACCGACCTCGTGATGTTCATCAACCTGATCTGGTTCACTGAGGAGGTGTTCGTCAATACCAACGATACGGATGGACGGGCACTTCATGGGAGGGTCGTCCCTGGGGCGATGGTGTACACGTTCGCCGAAGGGCTGCTTACACCAAGCCTGCAATTCACTGGCCTCGCCTTCCTAAACGCCGAGATCGATGTGCGCAAGCCAACTGTAGTCGGTGACACGATCCGCGTGTGCGGTGAAGTGATCGAAAGTCGGCCTGCCACGACCGGCAATCGAGGTTTGGTGCGGTCACGCAATGAGGTTATAAACCAGCGCGATGAAGTGGTCCTTGTCTACACACCGTTACGCTTGGTGAAAGGTCGTCCATTGGTCGACGCTGCAGCCAACCGATAACGAGGAAGAGTAGAAGTTTAAATGCTCAAAAGATTCCATCCTCCTGTCCCTATAACGAAACCACGTCCCCCTCGCAAGCGGAAGGCCAGTCCCGTCGATAAACGAACGAATCGTAAAGAGGAGATCCTCGACGTCGCTGCCCAATTGTTTGCCGAACATGGCTACGACGCCGTTTCACAGACCGAGCTCGCCACGGCAGTCGGTCTGTCAAAAGCGACGTTGTACCACCATTTTTCGAGCAAAGAGGAGATTCTCGGCGCAATCATCGTGACCACTATCCGTGAGCTCAATGACTTCATCAATGACGCGATCTCTGGCGTCGCCGAGCCCGATATCAAATTCGTTGCCTTTCTCGAGGCGCAGGGGGACTTCTTCGAGCGTCACCAGCGGTGGTTTCAGGTGCTTCTCACTTGTTCGGGACACATAACCAACCATAACGTGCGCGATGAGGCGACGAGATGGCGTGTCAAGTACGAACACATGATCAAGGGAATCATCCGCGACGGCGTTGTCGCCGGGGTGTTTCAGACCGATAGCCCCAATTCGGTGGTCCGCACAGTATTGTCATTGGTGTACTGGTTCGCACGCTGGTACCGGCCAAACGGACCTAAGACCGCGCGAGAAATTGCCCGCGAATACGCCAATGTGGTGCTTCACGGAATAGCTGTGAGGCAGAAACCGAAACTCAGGCAGTAGATCAGGCGCGAGTCCATTTGAAGCCGAATTCAGGCCTACAAATTCGAGGGCATTGAGCGAAACGCAGTGATCAAGAACTGGACGAGGAAATGCGACCACGAAACCGTGCCTTATCGCTGAAGACTAGCCAAACAGGGCTCCCATGAGTTTGATCCGGTCGACTATTTCGCCGAACTCACCGGAGTTCTTGACGAACCGAGAAGCCTATGAGGCGCGGATCCGTGATCTGCATGAAAGGCGCGCACGCGCGCTGTTAGGTGGGTCAGAGAAGGCTCGGCTACTGCATAAACAGCGCAATCAATTGCTGCCACGAGAGCGACTCTCAGCCATCCTCGACGCGGGGTCTCCCTTTCTCGAGTTAGGACAGCTCGCTGGTGACGGCCTCTATGAGGGTGTCCCCGCGGGAGGAGGGATCATCACCGGGGTCGGCCTAATATCAGGGCGCAGTTGCATGCTGATAATCCACGACGCCACCGTGAAGGGTGGCACCTACTACGGCATTACCGCGAAGAAACATATACGCGCTCAGAAGTTCGCCTGGCAGCATCGACTACCCTGCATCACCATGGTGCAATCTGGCGGCGCGAATTTGCCTGAACAGGCGCATATTTTTCCGGATGATGGGTTCGGCGCGATCTTTTACAACCAGATTCATATGTCGGCTGAGGGCATCACCCAGATCGCTACGGTACACGGTCCGTCGACGGCAGGTGGAGCCTACCTACCGGCACTGTGCGACGAGGCGGTGATCGTTCGCAATCAGGGTGCGATGTACCTCGCAGGGCCAGAATTAGTGTACGCGGCGACCAAAGAAGAGGTCGATGTCGAAACACTGGGTGGTGCCGAAATGCACAGCCGCATTAGCGGTGTAACAGACCACCTTGCCGAAAACGATGGTCACGCGATCGCAATCGTCCGAGGCATCGTCGCGAACCTAGGGCCAACACCAAAGCAGCGGTGGGACGTGGCCGCGCCTGTGGCGCCACGCTACGATCCGCGCGAGATCTACGGCATCGTCAGCGCGGACAACCGCCACCCCACGGATAACCGCGAAGTCCTGCTTCGCTTGATCGATGACAGCGACTTCCAGGAGTTCAAACAGTTATACGGGGAGACGCTGATATGTGGCTTCGCTCGCATAAAAGGCTTCCAGATTGGCATTCTCGCGAACAACGGCGTGATCTTCTCTGAGAGCGCAATGAAGGGCGCACACTTCATCGAGCTTTGCTGCCAGCGTGACATTCCGTTGCTCTTTATCGCTGACGTTTCGGGCTTCATGGTCGGGAAGTCTTCCGAACAGCAGGGCATAGCAAAGCACGGCGCCAAATTCGTCACAGCTATGGCTTCAGCCAACGTGCCGCGTTACACACTTATCACCGGTGGCTCCTACGCCGCAGCCTATCTCGCGATGTGTGGCCGTGCGTTTAGGCCAAACGCGATGATGATGTGGCCTAGCGGTCGGGCCGCGTTGATGGGTCCGGAGCAAGCGGCCACAACTTTGGCGATGGTCCGAGAGAATATTCACCGCCGCGACGGCACGACTTGGACCGATGCAGAGCGCGAGGACTTCAAACGACCGATTCGCGAACAATTTGAGCGTTTCTCAAGCGCGTACAACTACGCTTCCAATCTTTGGTGCGACATGGTGATAGACCCGCTCGAGACGCGCGACTCTATGGCCTTGCTCCTGGAGTTGGCTGGTCGACAGCCCCAACGCGACACGCATTTCGGCGTGTTTCGGATGTGAGTCGGGAATGTTCAAGAAGATTCTGATCGCCAACCGTGGCGAAATCGCTTGTCGGATTGCACGCACTTGTCGCCGTCTCGGCATTTCGGTGGCCGGCGTGCATTCAAGTGCTGATCGGGATGCTCTGCATGTCGAGACCATTGGCGAGTCAATCGAGATCGGGGGACCATCGGCGGAGGAAAGCTACCTGCGCATGGACGCAGTGATCAATGCAGCACTGCTGACCGGCGCCCAGGCCATCCATCCAGGCTACGGTTTCCTGGCCGAAAACGCGGCGTTCGCGAGTGCGGTTGAGGCGGCCGGTCTAGTGTTCATAGGTCCCTCGCCGGAGGTCATCGAGCGGCTAGGCGACAAGGCCACCGCTAAGCGCGAGGCGCGCTCCGTCAATGTGCCTGTCCTCGGAGGCAGCGACTCTCCCAGCCGCGACCCCGCCGAGATAGCCGCAATCGTTCATGGCCTGCGACTGCCCGTAGTGCTGAAGGCTGCCAGCGGAGGCGGCGGCAAGGGCATGCGAGTGGTGCAAGATCTCGCGAAATTGGATGACTTGATTGAGTCAGCAATGCGTGAAGCCCGAAGCGCGTTTGGCGACTCGGCACTGATCGTCGAGCCATTTATCGTTGGTGGACGTCACATCGAAGTACAGATTGCAGGCGACGGGCGCGGCGAACTGATTCACCTCTTCGAGCGCGAATGTACGTTGCAGCGGCGACATCAGAAAATGATCGAAGAGGCGCCAGCGGCGAACCTGGCTTTGAAGCTGCGCGACGGCATGCTGAACGACGCCTTACGCCTGATGCATCGTCTTCAATATCGTGGGGTTGGCACGGTGGAATTCATCGTGCAGGAAGACAGCTATCATTTTCTCGAAGTAAATCCGCGCCTGCAGGTTGAACACACCGTAACGGAGGAAGTGACTGGGCTCGACATCGTGGAGATCATGCTGCGCATCGCAGCAGGTGAGGGGTTGCCATTGCGGCAGAGCGAAGTCCGTGCGCGAGGACACTCTGTCGAGGCACGAATATGCGCGGACGATACGGCGGACAATTTCCTTCCGTCCTCGGGAGAAATCATAGACGTACATTTCCCGAGCGACGGTGTGCGGGTTGAATCGGGAGTCAAGGTCGGTATGGCGATTACACCGTACTACGACTCGATGATCGCCAAACTAATTGTTCACGCGTCAACGCGCGAGGCGGCCCTGGACCGTCTGAGCTACGCATTGAGCGAAACTAGGGTACTGGGTGTCGAAACCAACTGTGCCTTTCTGCAGCACCTCCTGGGGCTACCTGAAACGCGTGATGCGACATTCCATACTCGACTGATCGACGAAGTGCTGATCAGTGGACACTGTACTAGGCCGCCCGCCCCGCTCGAGACGCTGGCTGCCGCGGCTGCGTGGTGGTTAGTCGACGCGCGGCGCACGAGCGCTAACCTGGGTGCCTGGACTGCACTCGATGTGACAGGCTGGCAGATGCACGCTGGCGACGACCCACTCACTCCGACGCCAGCCCTAATCTTGCATTCCGGGGAGATGACGCACGAGATTCGGTTCGGCGCCATATCAGCCGAGACTGAAGTCACGGTGCAAGTCGGCGCAGAGCGAGTGAAGGTTTCGTTAGCGGAGACAACCAAAGGGGAATGGCGCGCGAGCGTCGGTAAGCGCTACGAAATACTCACCATCGCCCGCAAGGGTGGCTCCCTTTTTGTGCATGGTGCAGGAGCCGTCCACGCCATCGGGATTACCCCATATCTGAGCCATGTCGCAACTGTCCCAAGTGCCAGAGGGCAACTGCGCACGCCAATGATGGGGATGATCCTAGAAACCTACGTTGCCGTCGGCGATCGAGTACGCGTCGGAGACGTTGTTGCAACTCTCGAGTCGATGAAGATGGAGATGCGAATCAGCGTCGAACATGATGGTGTAGTGCGCTCCCTGTCGGTGCGACCCGGGCAAATGGTAGAGCGCGGCTTGGTTGTGGCAGTCATCGAGCCCGAAGGTACAGAGGAATCGGGCTCGACAGGGCGATCTTCTCCGCCCCCTGCCCGTCGCTGACGCCCCATTTTGCCGAGGCTCAAAGGCGATGGTCCCTCTACTCAGGGCGGGGCGCCGCCACGTTGAGGCTTTGATGCATTGGGCGCTTCAGCGAAGATCACGTCGCGCAACGTCTAGCGACCGAATGGTACTAGGACGAGCAATTTGTTATGCGGCAAGTCTCAGCGCCTAATCCGCAAAAACGGTTTCCGTTCCATATATTTTCGCGTCCGCACTTTGGCTGCGGATCTGATGTCATCCAATATTCCTAACCTGCAACATCGTCTACTGATTAATAGTTGAACCACGTTCTAGGATCTGATGATCTATGTACCAAGTACCACAGTTCTCCCAAGTCATCCCGGCTTCAAATAGAGGATCGAGATGGACGATGAGTTCATTGACGATATAACCCAAAAACTTTCCCCACGACTGACCCGACTTGACCTTCTTGCACCTAACATCATCATTATTGCGTCTATGCTCACGCGCATACATCGCTCTTTACTCCAGTAATATCAGATCGCAGGCTCGCCTTTTCTAATATTTTGGTTTTTTTCTCTCCGCACTGCTTGATTTCAGAATAGCGTTTACGCGCCTCATCTCTATGGATTTCGTTGCACTAACAGCATCTAATCCGTTAGTCCATTCCCCCTTTCTAGAACTCTTATCTAACATCTCTGCGCGCAGAACTTGCTTAGAAGCTGGGCAACGCTTCATATTGCGTTGATGTATTCTTGGCCGAATATGGTTAATTATGGAGAAAGTGGTGGGACCCAACTGCAAAGCTTCGCGGATGGTAATTGGCGTCCCCCTAGAAACCACGGTGGAACAAAGTGGTGCGGCGACGAGTAACTCATAACAACTCACAAGTTTGCCGACAAGAACGGAGGGGCGTCGAGAGATTCTCAATCAGACGGGACTGGTAGCGGCTACATAGTACGTTCCACACGACTATTCGTACAGCCCGTACAACGGTGTTAGTTACCAAAGCCGATTGTCTACACGTCGTTCACACATCGGGGCGAGGTTGCCCGACACTTTAGTTGCATAGATCGGGCTCGGTCTGACCAAATCGCGGAGCGTGACGAACAAACAATTCTTCGTTCGGTGCGCATTGAACCGACTGTGGACTAGCAGGCTGCTGTTGTCTCGCCAGCGGCAGGCTGAAGCGCTCGGAGATCAGGAGATTGCCAACGTGAGTCTGGCGCTAATCACCTGCGAAAGAGTTTGCGGCGCGGTAGGCTGCAGTTACCCTACAGTTACCGCCCCCAGTGGGCCTTGTCAGCTTTGGAATAGGCCTTTGATTTTACTGCTCGGGGTGAGAGGATTTGAACCTCCGGCCTCTACGTCCTGAACAGAAATCGGCCCCCTGCTACACGCGGTCACAAGAAGACAATTGCTTAGGAATCAAGATGTTAGCGCGACGTGGCGCGACATGCAACGACAGCAAACGACAGCAAACGACAGTGTTTAGGGCCCGGCGTGTCGCACGATGTCGCACGATCGTGGTCAGACCTCGGCGGTTGAGCTCTCAGGCAGGCGCTTCCGATGAACGCTCCTGGTTCGCGGGCTCAACCGCCCCGAAAAGACTGACCTGGACTCCTCGCGACGTTTGTTCACGTCCTCCGAAGTTCACCCCTCCTTAGCACCGGCTCTGCAGGCAGAGCCAGTCCAGATGCTTGGCGAGAAGCACTAAGATTTCGTCGGCGCCTTAGCGCGCACGGCAGGGGCGGCAATCTGCAGCGCAGCCCCGCTAATCGCCGCACCTCCGGGACCAACGAAGTCCTCCGTTCCTGAAACGATGCGCGTCGCGCTGCCGGTGGCTGCCGCACCTCCGGGACCAACGAAATCCTCTGTTCCTGAAACGATGCGCGTCGCGCCGCTGGTGCCAGCGCCGACCGCGCTGGCTGCCAACGCCGGAACCGCCGCAAAAGTGGCGGCCAGCAACAGCAAACAAGGTACGCTCCGAAAACTCTTGGTATTCATGTGATCCATCCTTCTGCCAATGGTGACTCGGCTGCTGGCAGGCTCACCATGCCTTGAAGCGCGGCAGGTGGTTGCCAGACTCTCTTTCTTGCGCTTGTCACCGCCACGGCCAGCTGGACGCCAATCC
>JACZKY010026730.1_pt1 | contig 13375 bp, 5 predicted proteins | sample 8237611 | NCBI WGS metagenome assembly JACZKY01 (sample SAMN16148055, study PRJNA663545) | marine sediment metagenome | biome: sediments and biomass from bioreactor inoculated with such sediments; feature: coastal sediments; material: methane- and iron-fed bioreactor; isolation source: Bothnian...
TGATTACGGCGATCGACAATTGGCCTCCGGGTGAATGGCCACAGGATTACCGGGGTGCGATCCGGATCTTCCTCCAGAAGGATGGCCCCGAGCGCTTTGCCTGGGAACCGGATCTGCTGATCGAAGGGGACACGAACGAACTGGTGGGGAAATCCTTCGGTATCCGACGCAGCTCCGTGCAGAGACTCGATTACAACGGCGACGGGTGGCCGGACATCGTCACGAAAGCCACCGACACGCGGGATTCGGTGAAGTGGAAAGCCGTGCTCTACCTCGGAGGGCCGGATATGGATATCCGTTACGATGCCGAATTCCGGGTGGGCACGCCACGCAGCGCCAACCATCCGTATTGCAACGATATCCTTGTCGGCGATCTGAATGGGGATGGTTTCGATGAGGTCCTGATCTGGGGACGGATCATCGTGGATCCAATGATTCCCGGGACAGATTACTGGGATGTCTTTCTCGGCAACGCCGAAGCCCGCGCCGACGTGCCGGACCGGGTCATCCTTGCCGATCGGGGCTGGTCTCCGGAATATGGAGTCGCGGCGGTCATGGATATCGACGGCGACGGGTACGACGACATCCTCGACGTCGCGCAGCACATGGCGCTTGGCGATGCACTGCTGTTCCACGGCAAGTCGGTGCTGCCCGAAATCATACTCCCCGATGATTCCATTCCGAATCTGAATCCCGATCCCCTGCTTGATCTCTCCCCGCAAATTATATGCCCCGTCGGCGACATGAACGGCGACGGCACGCCGGACCTGGTCATGGCCTGGAACAAGGCGCTAGCGCCAGGTGGTTCGGCGTATTATTTCTACCCAGGCGGATCACAGTTCAAGACCCCGCTGGGGTATTTCGGGACGATACCGGAGAAGGACCGGGTCGATCTCGGGGCATACCCTGTCGGAGACGTCAACGGCGACGGATATGACGACATTATTACCCTTGGGAAGGGTTTTACAAACGCAATCACCAACCGATTCCAGATCTGGCTGGGGGCACGCGAACTGCAGACCTCGATCGAGCAACCGCCTTCGCCCGGCACGTTGGATCTCGGGATTTCTCCCAATCCCGTCCCGGTAGGGACACCTACCGTCCGCGTTGCCGCGCAGGGGCTTCTGCCCGGCGTCTGCCATCTCGAAGTGACCGATCTTCTTGGACGCATTCGTCTCAGGGACAGTCGTGAAGGATCCACCCCCGATACTACATTCATCCTCAACCTCACGGCCCTCGAAGCGGGGGTGTATGTCATCTCCCTGCGGCAGGGCGCGGATCGAAAGGAGCAGAAAGTGATCGTGTACTGACACAAAATCCATTTGAGGAGGGCGTTGTCATGAAACGCATTTACCCGTTTATCCTGGCCGCTTGCGTCCTTTCGGCCGGGGTCGTTGCTCAGGCCCAGACCGAGCCATTCACCATAGGCGTCAACGGCTTTTCACCAGAATTCCATCCGATGCTTCATCGCACGCACTTCGTGCAAGGGGTCAGGGCAAATCCGACACCCGACGAACGTCTGTACTTCCTCTCACCCACACAGTTCACGCTCGCCCGTGATCTCGGTGCGAACATGATCGCCAGCGTCCTGTTTCCCGATTCCGTTTTAACCACCATCGAACCCAACGTTGTGCATCAGATCTGCGACTCCGCCGCGCCCGCCTGGCAGTCCAATCCGCTTCGGGTGACCGTTCAGGATTTCGGGCTTTCCGATTTACTGGCGGGAGAACGGATTATGCTGCATCCGGAATCCGCATTGGATTTCGAAAATCGTGGGAATTTTCAGCAATTCGAGGGGTTGGATTTCAACAATCTCCCGATTCCATCCGCCAACCTCGCAGCGCCTCTTGAGGCTGCGGCACCAGCAAACCGCTGCCTTCGTATTGAACCAAGCATGGGGCAGATTTCAGAAGTCGATACGGCTCGCAAACTCGAACTCTCCGTGTTCCGCGAGTGGTGGTCGGCAGGCAAGCAGGATGCCTGCGCGGCTTCAGGACTGTACCTGCTCTCGGCAACCGTTCAGCTCGAGGGTGCGCTCGCCGATCCGGAGTCGGACATTCCGATGATGAATGTCGATATCGTGTCGGTCGATCCTGCCGATACCACGCAGCGCATTATCCTGTCGTTTTCGCTTCGCGAGCGGCAGTTCTTTGCTTCTGGAAGCCCGGTCACGCACCCGATCGAGATTGTCCTGGGCGGGATTCAGGTGCGGGAATCGGCGGACACCGTCGTGTATTTTGTCGCTGACAATTTTGTGAACGACGCGTGGACCGATACGACTCTTGCGGACCACGAAAAACTGGTACCGAACCCCGAATACTACAACACGGCGGTCGTCAGTCGCAAGATCGACCGCCTCGATATACGTGTCTCGTGTGGGACCAGTGAGCAAACCCTGCTTCTCGATGCGATCTGCCTGACGTCTCCACGCACGTTTGCGATGTTCTACCCAAACGACCCGCTCGTTGCCGAGGGCGGCGCGCTCGAGGCGTGGCGAAATACACGGGGAAGCGTTCATCAGCGCCTCGATGCCCTGCTCACCGACGGAGGGAAAGCGGGTGGTGTCCTCCCGCCGCTGCGGTTCATCTTCGGTCCCGAGCAGGGCCGGCGGAGCGGGCAATGGACGCAAACGTCGGTGATGGAGCAGCTCCTCGATTCCGCGAGCGCAGGAGACGTACATCTGTACTGCGCGCTCGGGTACTCGGAATCTCCAGGGATTTCCGCCGCCTTCAGCCGTCACTTCGCATCCGGCTATTATTCGTATCCCATTCCGGCCAGTTACATCCGCCCGGTCTATCCGGAGAGCACGCCGGGCATGTATTATCATAAACTCAATCGACCGAACATCCGCGGTTTCGCGGAAACGGCATTGCAATTTCGTAAGCATTCCGAAACCAGACAGCAACTCAGCAACGTTCATCCCTGGATTCCATTCATCCAAAACCATACGAATCTTTATGAGGATAGTGTTGTACAGAAATGGAGTTCCTGGGATGGGGACCCTTTGCGGGAGCCCACGTCAGCCGAGCTTCGGATCCAGTGCAACATCCCGCTCGCGTTTGGTGCCGACGGCGTAATGCTCTACGCCTTCATTTCGGCTCCTTGGATCACGACGCACCCGTTCTGGCCGCCGGACGAACTGACGTGGGCCAATGACGCGGCGAGCGGTCATCCTTTCAGCGATCCGAATGCCGGAACGTTAGGTCTCGTCGATGAAAACCTGCAGCCACGAAACCTCGATTATAACGGGGAACATAAATGGGATTCGACGGCTGCCTATTTCCATACCTTCCTCCAGCCGATCGGCGACTTCATCAAACAGAATCTCGACTGGCAACAGGCGAAAATCTGGAGCCTGCAATACATCGGAGATGCGGGAAACAACGAGACCGTCACGAAAGTGCTCGGCATGCGGCAGGATGCACCCGTGCCGATCGATCCACCGGACTCCACCTTCGTGATCGTGAGCGAATTCGAACATCGTACGACCGGCGCGCGATACCTCTTCGTTGTCAACGGCCGCACGCATCGCACCGAGGGAGACCGTCACATCGTCGTCAAGCTCCAGCCTGGCGGCGATAACGCATATTGGAAGGTCACGAACATCGTCACGAATGATACCTGGTTCGTTTCCGCAAACTCCTCGCCCGACACCGTCACGGTCGCCAATGGCTTCGTGGACTACTTCCGCCCGGGAGAGGCGGCACTCTACCTTGTCGAACCAAGCAGTTTTCACTGGACCGGTGGTGAGACGCTCCATATGCCGGGGAATCTCTTCATCGAACCATCCGCGAGTCTCGAACTCGACGGGGTGACGATGACCTTCCCTCCCGGCAAGGGCCTCTATACCGAGGGTACGCTCCTGGCTTCGGGTTCAACCTTTCATTGCGCGGACTCCGAAGGACATTGGGACGGCATATTCGCGCGCAACGGCGGCAGCGTCACGCTGACCGATGCCTGCTCGGTCGACGGCGCCCGCGCCGGGGTGGGACCGGGATCGACCCTGTCGCTTGACGAGCAGACAGTCTTCACGAATACCTGCGATACCTGCGCGGTGCTCAACGCGCTTGGCGGATCGATAACAAGCGCAGGGACCTTCGCCCAGACTCCATCGAATGGCGTTTACCTTGCCACCTGGTACGGCGGCGCCGTCTCATTGAATAGCGATTCTGCCTGGGTTGTCGGCACACCGGATACAAACACAGGGATCTGGAACGCAGGTGGAACAGTCGTGTGTACCAGGACGCGGCTCTACGATCAGTTCTACGGGATTGTGGGCACCGACCTTGGGGACACGTACGGATGGGAGTCCTGGCAGGAGCCCGGGTTGAACCGCATCCATGCGGGTATGATTGCCCTGGCGGTTGATGGAGAGGCAACGATCGATCTCGGTGACGATGCCTGCAAGCGGAATTCCGTGCATGTGGAGAACATCGATCCAGGATATCACATCGTCAACAACAATTCATCGCTCTCGGTATGGGCTGACTCAGTGTATTGGTCACACGGATCGAGTCAGTATTTCTGGGCCAACCCGAAAACGACGGGAACGGGGCAGAACAGCGTGGAGGATCCGCTCCAGAACGACCCTGTTCCACTGACAGGCAGAGTGCCTGTGCTGTCCAAACAATCGTCACTGATGACAACGGGAAGTTGGCGTCGCGATGTGCGCAGCGCCGTAGAACGCGGTCAGGGCCAATTGCTGCGACAGGTACTCTCGACGGCACTGAACAATACAACCCGAATACCAACCATCGTTGACCTGAGTGAAATCGCATTCTGGGCCCGACGTTACAATATGCGGGATTTGCGGGATACGGTGTATTCAGTTCTCCTTGGCCGTCAGGATATGGAGAGCAAACTACTTGCAGTCGATCTTGCGATCCAGGACAGTCTGTTCGGCGACGCCATAGAGATTCTTGATGCGTACAGTTTCGCGGGCAGTGCATCGCTGCAATCCCGGTCGCTTCTGCGCAAGGCCGTTGTGCATCCGCTCTGCGGGGAGGGCGGATACATGCGCGGACTCGCAGCTCTCGACAGTGCACGCAGTCTGATCGGCAATGACCGCCGGTTCCGATCCTTTTTCGAATTGTATCCGAAGCTATACAGCGGTCTCAATCATAATGAACGCGTGACGGTACCGAAACGATCGGAGCGAGGATTGCTCGACCGCATTCTGCCTGAAGGAATTGAAGTCTGGGCCAACTACCCGAATCCGTTCTCCGATTTGACCTCATTCACATTCAAACTTGGCGAGGATCGGCACGTCCGCCTGGCGGTGTATGATGCGATGGGAAGGGAAGTGGCCGTGGTCACCGATGCGGATTACAGTCGTGGTGTTCATTCTGTTGTATTGCGCAGCGGCGGCCTGCCGACCGGGATATATTTCTACCGTCTCAGGACTGCTCGCGGAGTCATTCAGCGGAAGATGTTGCTGATGCGGTAGACCGTTATTACATACAGGAGATAACAGCACCGCCCGCGGAATTCGTGGGCGGCGCGGTGTATATTCCTGAGACGAATGAAGTGTTCTTTCCTATTCTTTCGCATTCTGTCCTGATTATTGTTGCACATTTGTTACTCGCCTCCCCGTAAGTCCTTTGATGGCAACATATCGGAAGATCATGGACTAGTGCACCGCACCGCCTTCGGCGGTTCGGTGCGCAGTAGGCAGTAGGCAGTAGGCAGTAAGCCGGGACCGAAAACGGCGCATCGAGTATGCACTCCGTTCCCCGCATACTGCATACTGCCTGCTGCAAGCGAAATCCGGCGATCCAACATGAAGCGCAGGATTGCGTCTCCAGCACAAGACTCTCTCTCCCTCCCAATCTCTCCCTACTCAGCCAACGCACAGCGCCCGGGATCCCCTCCCGGGCGCTGTGGTATTATAAAAAATGGGTAGTACTACCTATATCATTTTATTTGGACGTGTCGTAGTATGCCCGAGTCAACCCCCTGTGTCAATGCGGTTATTCCGCGTGCCTCATCCTTTATCGAAGAGGTGCCTTTTTGCGTCCGCTGCGAGTCGTTCGAATACTTTTTCTCCCGCTCTATCTGTCTCTGTATCGCGGAGCGAAGCGCGCTCATGCAGTGCTGATAATCCCCGTCGCCTCATGGAGTCGGGAGGCGGTGCGATCTGTGATGACGCGTCTGTCCCCTCTTCGCAGGTCAGCTGCGAATGATGCTGGGAGGAAGTATCCGTGTTCGTGAAATATGGACGCATGTTATAACCCTGACATTTTCAGTGAGTCATTACAGAACCTGAAAATGGGTGGTACTACCCATTTCATTTTAGATGAACGTATCGTACTATTCAGAAGCAATCCCCCAGTGTCAGTGCGGTTATTCCGCAACCCTCATCCTTATCCAAAGAGGTCTCTTTTTGCGTGCGATGAGAGTCGTTCGAATATTTTTTCTCCCACTCTATCTGTTCCTGCTCAGCGCAGTGAAGCGAGCTCAGTAGCAAAAAGAGTACCGAAATGTATCCTTCGGAGAATGCATTATGAAAAACCCACGTCCTGCATCTGCAAGAAAATCCTTTGCTTCAATCAAACGGGCAGTGCTCATTATTCTACTGCTCTTCGGAGCTCATCTGGTCGATAGTGAACCACGAGATAGAGCTGAAAATGCTTCAACTCGCGCTGCCTCAGTTCATGAACGTGAACAGAAAGTGGCTTCCTCCAACAGGACTGCAACTGCTCGACAGCGAACTTGGTCTAATGCGATTCGCTTCACTGAGAACCGGGGCCAGATCATTGATACGGACGGGAACCTGCGCTCGGATATCAGATATAGTGCTGATGCAGGAGGAGTGCAGTTGTATTTCACGCCCCGTCGCGTGACGTATGTTTTTTCGCAAGAAGGCGACGCATCCTTATTGGTGAGTGAAGCCACAGGGAAAAATGACGCTGCACCATATCTGAGACAAGAAAATATATCTCAGCGAACAACTCTCTATCGTGTGGATATGGAGCTTGTTGGTACTGGTCCAGATCTGCGCATTCATGGAGAAGCTGAACTGGATTATTATACCAACTACTACCTGGCGCATTGCCCGGAGGGCATCACGGAGGTGAAGTGCTTCAACACTGTAAAGTATGAGAATGTGTATGAAAACATAGATCTCGTATTTCATGCGATGGGCGAAAGAGTGAAATACGATTTTATTGTTCATCCGGGTGGGAATCCAGCGAACATCAAGTTTCGCTACCGCGGGACTAACGATGTTTGTATCGGGAGCAATGGCGGGATCCAGATCCGTACTCCACTTGGGGATATATTGGAAGAATCCCCTTACTCGTATCAAGCAGCTGGTTTCGTTGAAAGTAGTGTTAGCATGGACGCGCACTCCCAGATCAGCTTTGAGCTTGGAGAGTATGACATCAGCAGTGACCTGATTATCGATCCATGGTCGACATATCTTGGTAGTTCAGGTTCCGATATGGTTTATGGAGTGAGTGCAACTGGTTCGGGTGGACCGACAGCTGAAACCTTACTTTGTGGAGTGACGAACAGCACGACCTTTCCCGTGACTGCGGGCGCACTGCAACAGACAAATGGTGGAGGTGGCGATGCCTTCGTTATGAAAATGCTGGGATCGGGTACTGTCCAATGGTGCACGTACTATGGTGGTAGTGGAGGCGATGAAGGAAGGGATATATGCTTCGATGCGAACTCGAGTATCGTTGTTGCCGGACGGACACAAAGCACAGATCTACCTGTGCTGAACGCCTGGCAATCAAATTCTGGAGGAGGGCGGGATGCATTTATTCTCAAACTAAGTGGATCGGGGCTTCGCAGCTGGTGCACATATCTTGGCGGCAGTGCTGATGAGTCCAGCGCACAATGGGGAAAATCACTCGCCATCACAACCGATCTAACGAGTGCGATATATGTAGCCGGAAGAACAGGAAGTTCTGATTTCCCTGTATTCCAGGCGCAACAGGCAACATACGCAGGTGGGGTCGACTGTTTCCTTTCAAAACTAACATCAAACGGAGGATTAGTCTGGTCAACCTATTTTGGTGGGAGTAACCGTGATGATTTTCATGGCGTTGCGGTCACCGGCTCGACTGTTACCTGCGGTGGTATCACATTAAGCAATGATTTCCCAACACAAAATCCACTGCAGGCAGCATTTGGAGGAGGGGGGCACGATGCGGTCATGGTATCATTCGATACGAGCGGTGTATTACTCTGGTCAACGTACTATGGCGGGAGTGGGGATGAGCAGTTCTTTGATGTATCAGACAACAATTCCGGATTGCTGTTGTTTGCCGGGTGGACGCAAAGCACAGATTTTCCTCTTGCTAATGCTACGCAGTCAGCCCTCTCTGGAAGCCGGGATATCGTGTTGGTAGAGGTGTACCAACAAGGTGGTTCGACATATTCTGTTCTCTGGTCAACCTATTTTGGGGGAAGCGGATGGGATACTGCTTTTGGATGTGAATTGGATGGTGCGGGAAATGCGATTGTGTGCGGTCAGACCTCCAGCATTGATTATCCAACACACTCGGCATTTCAAAATATCTATGGTGGAGGTACTACCGATGCATTCGTCACGAAGTTCAGTCCAATAGGACAAGTGCAGTTCTCCACGTATCTGGGTGGGGATTACAGTGATGATGCGTTTAGTATCACATCCGATGGTCAAGGGAATATATATACTGGAGGACAGGTCGCTAGCGGGAATTTTCCAACCCATCTGTCTTTCCAGGCGACACACGGTGGTGGAGGTTATGATGGATTTGCATGTTGCCTCTCAGCAGCCGGTTTTATCCCTGTCGAATTGGTTTCATTTTCAGCAACATGTCTCGGGAGTGACGCGCTTCTGAAATGGTGTACCGCAAGTGAAGTGAATTCCTACGGTTTTATTATCGAAAGGATATACTCATCCGGCGGGACAGCTTGGGAGGATGTTGGTTTCGTACCGTCCGCATGCAGTGTAAGCGAGAATTGGTATCATCACACTGACCCACTGCCCGCACATCTTCCTTTCGGAGCAATCATCCGCTATCGCCTTCGGCAGATTGATCAGGATGGTGTGGAAACAGTGTCCCCGGTTGTGGAGGTCCATTATGGAGAAATGGAGGACGCATCTATCGTGATGGATGTGTATCCCAATCCAACCCATGGAAATCTCTGGGTTAACATCCGTACACGACTATTCGAAGAACTCACGCTGACAATATTCGATCGCTTAGGAAGACAGGTGCTGCCCTCACGGCTGCTGTCTTTGTCGGCTTCAGAATCACACACATCATTGCTTGAAGTTGGATCTTTACCGACGGGCACGTATCTGGTCGTACTTAAGAGTGAAAATTGTGTATACACGAAGCCATGCTCCATATTGCGACGATGAGTCTCACATTTGAACCTGAAGCCGCTTGCATGTAATGTGCGTTGTACTTGGAATGAAGAGTATGTGAATATTTTATGCCCTCATAAGCAATTCGCGATGCTCCAGAGCGAAGCGCACAAGAACGTAGGCGCCGGATATATCGAGTTTATGGCAAATGTTTTCGCGGTGGCGCTCCACCGTGCGGATGCTGATGTTCAGTGTGTCTGCGATTTCAGTGGATTTCTTACCCTCTGCGATGCAATGCATCACGCGCTGTTCGGCAGGCGTCAGGAGATCAAGATGCAACCGCTTCTCCAGATCAGCAGATACGGAATGGTTGGTTTTCACGGAGTTGCCGGAAAGGTCGGGACTGATAAAATAATTCCCTTTTGCAACGGCGTGTATCCCGTTCACAATGTCAAGGGCGGCACTGTCTTTGAGAATGTAGCCGCGGACGCCGTATTCCATCGCCTCGTTGAACATCTCCTCGTCATCATACATGGTGAGAACGAGCAGGGAGACCGGCAGACGCTCGCGCTGGACCGTGGCCGCTACATCGAGTCCGCCCATTTTCGGCATGTGCAGATCGAGCAGCGTGATATTCGGCTGCAGGCTGCGGATGACCTCCAGCGCCTCGATGCCGTCGCCCGCCTCACCGAGCACCTCCAGCGTCTCATCCCGTTCAATAATCTGGCGCAATCCTGTGCGGAACACAGGATGGTCGTCGGCGATGACGATAGACAGTGTATCACTCATGTGTTATGCACCTGATGTAGATTCATGGACGGAGCAGTGTCCTGAATCGGCAGTGGGAGGAGGATCTCGATCTTCGTTCCCTCTCCGGGCAGGGAGGAAAGCGACATTCGTCCACCAAGGATTTCGGCACGTTCAGCCATTCCTTTCAAACCAAATCCGCTCTCCAATGGCAGGGCGTCATCCGCGCTCTCCGACGGGAATCCCTTGCCGTCATCTTCGATCAGCAGAGAGACGCCGCCGTTCTGTGGCAGCATCCGGATGCGGGCATTTTTTGCATCCGCGTGTTTGAGGATATTGCTGAGGCCCTCCTGCACGATGCGATAGATGCATACCTCGGCATCTTTGTCCCAACGGCCGTCAACGTCAGCGATGTCCGCGGTGAGGTGCACGCGCGATGATTCATTCGCGCGGACGACGAGGGCATGCAGTGCCTTGCCGATGCCGTAGCGATCGAGCTGATACGGACGCAGATCGCGGGAAAGCCGCCTCACGTCCTCGAGAGTTTCACCGACTCCGGTGATCGCTTCATCGAGATCACCATCCAGCTTCGCGGTTTCACGAAGCAATAAAAGACGATTTTTCACGACGATCAGATCCTGCCCGAGACTGTCATGCAGTTCTCCGGCAAGGCGCTTGCGCTCGGCTTCCTGGGCATCGAGCAGTCCGCGTGCAAAGCGCTGCTGTGCTTCCTTCTCGCGGCGCTCGGCTTCGGCCTGAATACGCAGTTTCTCCATGTCCGCTGTTTTTGCATGCGCCAGTGCCACTTCGGCATGCAGTTCCACAGTTTTGCGCCGGTCGCGCATGCGCCGGAAGATGAGGAGTCCGATGATGAACAGAAGAACCGCGCTAGCGATGAGAGCATTGCGAAGTATGACTCCCTGTTCGAGACGTGCATCTTTAAGCTTCTGGTCATTCACCAGCAAATCGATTTTTTGCTGTTTTCGAATCCCTTCCGTTTCCTTGTTCTTCAGCTGTTCCGCGGTCATCGCCACTTCGAGCTGCTGAATTTCTCCCTCATGAGAAAGCAGCTCGATCTGCTGCATGCGTTGCAGTGCTTCCGCGTGATGTCGGCGCAGTTCTTCATTGCGGCGTTCGAGTTCGAGCGACTGCAGGGACTTGTCTTTCTCCAGCATCTCGATTTCCCGTTCGCGCTGCTCAGCCTCATATTTTTGCATCAGCTCCTGGAGTTGAATGCGCGCATCACCTCTGCTTGTCGTATCCCGGTGCCTTACCTGGCGGCGAGAGTACGCATAGGCTTTCTCAAAATCACCGGTAGCAGCGTGGAGTTTGTGCAATCGGGCCAGAGCGCAATCAATTTTATCAGGCTCGTACATATCCTCGGCGATCTTCAAGCCGCGTTCGAGATGGGACTGTGCAGTTGCATTATCACCGGTGAGGTGATAATACCAACCCAGGCTGCAGAGAGTCGCAGCGACTTCAGTCATTTCTCCCAACGCTTCCTTGAGAGCCAGACTGCGCTCGAGATAGGGGAGCGCCTCCTGATACTCTCCCTGAACACTGTAGATGCTCCCGATTGCATTCGATGAGTTGGCGATCCATTTTTTGTCACCCAGTTCCGCAGAGATCGTGAGACTTTTCTTCAGGAGATCGAGCGCGATGGGGTAATGGTGGTATTGTCGGTGCAATTCGCCCATCATAGTCAGGCATGCGGCGACATTACGTTTTTCCCCAAGCTCCTCATACGTGCTGAGGCTTTTCTGATAGTGCTCGAGTGCTTTCTCCGGGGAGCGCTGTTTCTCGTAGATCACGCCGATGTTTTTCTGACATGCGGCAATTCCACTTTTGTCTCCCATTGAATCCAGTATGCTGAGGCTTTTCAGAAAGTGATCCAGTGCCTGCGCGAGTAGATTAAGTTTCTGCGAAGTAACGCCCAGGTTCAGCAGGCACGTTGCAATGGATTTTTTGGCTCCCAATTTCTCGAAAAGGATCAGACTTTTCTTATAATGCTCCAGTGCTAACGTATGATTGCCTTGCTGTCCAAGAATGAGACCGATATTCATCGTTCCCGTGGCGCACGTATGGGGATCGCCGACCTGCTCCGCTAATTTCACGCTCCGGTTGAAATGGGCAATCGCTGCGTCATTCTTCCCTTCATAACTGAAGATGATTCCGAGACTGCCGTATGCGGCTGCCATCCCACTGCTGTCACGTATTTCTTCCCGAATATCCAGATTCCTTTGATACTGTTCCCTCGCTTTCGCCCAGTCGCCTTTCCACATGTGGATGTTCCCAATGTTGAGGAGACAGGATGCGGCACCGCGCTTGTCACCAATCTGTTCTCTCAGTTGCATGCTCTGTTCGAAATGCTGCAGTGCCTTTTTATTGCGTCCCAGATTCTGATAGATCAATCCAATGCCGTTGAGGCTGCGGGCCAGTTCGAATACGTCTCCCACCTCCTCCGAAATTCTCAATCCCTTCTGGTACAGATTCATGGCCTGCTGGGGCGATCCCTTTAGCAGGGATACATTCCCGGAGCAATTGAGAGCACGGGCGATCCCTTTGCGATACTCTATGCTTTCCGCAAGCGCAAGCGCCTTTCCGGCATGGAGCTCCGCCGCTTGTATATCGCTCTGATAGAATGCAGATGAGAGGTCATTCAACAGGTTCACGCGTGCAGTATCTTCCGTTGCCGCCGCCAGTTTTTGTTGAAGACTCTCGATCTCTGCCTGCTGTGCCCGTGCGGTCGGCTGAAGGAGTAACCATTGTCCGATGAACATCAGTAATAGCAGGCAGCGGACTGCCCCGACAGGGTATGCTGCTGCCGATTCTGTGCTTCGATGATTCATTACCACTCCTCTTTCCGATAGAGTTCAGAGAGTACGCCCGCATTATTATTCAGATACATGAGGTCGGCGCATGGTAATACGATATGCGCGGAAGTGATCCGAGTGTATTTTCGAAGTGAAATTTGACGTGTTGAATCAATGATACGTGAAAGCGATGAGAATATCCAGTAAAAAAATGGCGGATGGGTGCCAGTCGCGGACCCATCCGCCTGACAATCGATGCGGCTATTTCAGCAGCAGCATGGTCCGGACGAGAGTTCCGTCCGAAGTTTTTAGCTGGCAGGTGTAGATGCCAGCCGGCAGTTGGGATGCATCGAAGGTTGCCGTGTTCATCCCCGCGAGTGTGCTCCCGTCAACGAGGCATGCGACTTCGCGCCCGAGCATGTCCGTTACGATCAAACGTACATGTTGTTCGACGGGAACGCTGAATTCAATATTCGTTGATGCGACGAAAGGATTGGGATAATTCTGT
>JACZKY010052549.1_pt1 | contig 13374 bp, 8 predicted proteins | sample 8237611 | NCBI WGS metagenome assembly JACZKY01 (sample SAMN16148055, study PRJNA663545) | marine sediment metagenome | biome: sediments and biomass from bioreactor inoculated with such sediments; feature: coastal sediments; material: methane- and iron-fed bioreactor; isolation source: Bothnian...
CGGAGCGGGCGCGCCGGCAGCTGGGCTGGAGCCCGTCGATCCCGCTCGAAGAGACGCTGGGCGACGTTCTCGCCTACTGGATGAACGAACCATGAGCCCGCGCCGGAGCCACCGACACCGCCTCGCCGGCGCCATGCGGAGTGCGCGCTGATGCTGCGCAACCTGTGGCGCTACCGCTATTTCATCCTGGCCTCCATCCGCGCCGAGATGAAGGGCCGCTTCGCCCGCTCGCGTCTGGGCGGACTGTGGTTCCTGCTCAACCCGCTGGCGCAGGCGCTCATCTTCTCCATCGTGCTGTCGCAGGTGCTGCGCGCCCGGCTGCCCGACACCGATGTCGATGCGGCCTATCCGATCTATCTCCTGTCGGGGCTTGCCGCGTGGACCCTGTTCAGCGAGATTCTCGGCCGCAGTACCACCATCTTCATCGAACAGGCTTCGGTGATGAAGAAGATTTCCTTCCCGAGGCTGTGCCTGCCGGTGATCGTCTGGGGCAGCGCGCTGACCGGCCATGTGCTGCTCGTCGCGGCGATCCTCGTGGTCTTCCTGTTCTTCGGGCATTTCCCGGGCTGGTCGATCCTGGCCGTTCCGCTTGGCATCGTGCTGATCTCGGCCTTCGCCTTCGGCCTCGGCATCATCCTCGGGGTGCTGAACGTCTTCGTCCGCGACATCGGCCAGGTGGTGGCCATCGTGCTGCAGCTGTGGTTCTGGCTCACCCCGATCGTCTATCCGCCGGGCATCGTGCCCGAGAGCTTCCGCTGGCTTGTCGAGATGAACCCGATGGCGCCGCTGGTGGGCATCTATCAGAACGCGCTCCTCTACGACCGCTGGCCGCAGCCCGAGGCGCTGGCCGTGCCGGCGCTGCTCGCGGCGGCGGCGGTGGTGTTCGCCTTCGCTCTCTTCCGGCGCGCGAGCCCGGAGCTGGTGGATGCGCTCTGAGATGGAACCGGTGCTGACCGTCGAGGGGCTGTCGAAGCGCTACGCGACCTATCGGTCGAACATCGAGCGCTTCGCGAACTGGTTCGGGGCCGGGGTGAAGCCGGAGGCGGAGTTCTGGCCGGTCCGGGATCTGTCCTTCGCCGTCGGCCGCGGCCAGGCCGTCGCCATCATCGGCCAGAACGGCGCCGGCAAGAGCACGCTCCTCAAGCTGATCACCGGCACGGTGCGGCCGACGCGCGGCACGGTCGGCGTCTGCGGCACGATCAACGCGATCCTCGAACTGGGGCTCGGCTTCAATCCCGAGTTCACCGGCAGGCAGAACGTCGTCTTCGCCGGCGGCCTGATGGGGCTGTCGCAGAAGCGGCTCGCGGAGCTGATGCCCGAGATCGAGGCGTTCGCCGAGATCGGCGAGTTCTTCGACCAGCCGCTCCGGGTCTATTCGAGCGGCATGCAGGCGCGGCTCGCCTTCGCGCTGGTGACGGCGGAGCGCCCCGACATCCTCATCGTCGACGAGGTGCTGGCGGTCGGCGACAGCTATTTCCAGCACAAGTCCTTCGACCGCATCCGCCGCTTCAAGGAGGAGGGAAGCTCGATCCTGCTGGTCTCCCACAGCATGGGCGACGTGCGCGCACTGTGCGACCGGGTGATCCTGCTCGACAAGGGCAAGGTGCTGATGGACGGCGAGCCCGACCAGGTCGTGGACTACTACAACGCCCTGATCGCCGCCCGCGAGAACGAGAAGCTGACCGTCGAGCAGCGCCGCGAGAAGAGCGGCTGGAGCTATACCCGTTCCGGCACCATGAAGGTCTATACAAGGGAGCTCGAACTCCTGGACGCGGAGACACGCGAGCCCGTGGCGCTCGCCCGTGTCGGGCAGAAGCTTCTGCTGCGGCTCGTGGCGAGGGCGGAAACCGACGTTTCCCGCCTGGTCCTTGGCTACATGCTGCGCGACCGCACCGGCCACGTCGTCTGGGGCACCAACACCTGGCACACGAACCAGGTGGTCCACGAGGTGAAGGCGCAGGAGGAGATCGTCTTCGAGACCCGGTTCCTCTGCCGGCTGGGCCCCGGCTCCTATTCCGTCTCGCCGGCCCTGGTGAGTTCGGATACCCATCTAGAAGACAATTACGAATGGGCGGACAATGCCTTGGTCTTCGATGTCGTCAATGCGGAGCAGCCGTTCTTCATCGGCAGTTCCTGGCTTGACGCCGAATTCACCGTCGACAGGATTGAAGCCTGATGTTCGTCTCCTACGCCCAGAATTTTGAGGATGTGCTGCTCTGGCGTGCCCTCAAGCATGTGACGCAGGGCTTCTATATCGATATTGGAGCGCACGATCCGACCATCGATTCCGTCAGCCGCGCCTTCTACGAGCGAGGCTGGCGGGGCGTGCATGTCGAGCCCGTCGGCCGCTATGCGGAAAACCTGCGCGCCGCGCGGCCCGACGAAGAGGTCGTCGAGGTTGCGATCGCGACGACGGAAGGCACCATCCCGTTCTTCGACGTTCTGGATACAGGCCTCAGCACCGGCAAGGCGGAGGTCGCCGCGCTGCATGAGCGCGAGGGGCTTGAAGCGAGACAGATCGAAGTCCCCTCGATGCGGCTCGCCACGCTCCTCGACCGCTATGCGGAAAGGGACATCCACTGGCTGAAGATCGACGTCGAGGACATGGAGCGCGACGTCCTCGAAAGCTGGACGCCGTCCTCGGTGCGGCCATGGATCGTCGTCATCGAAAGCACCGTTCCCCGCTCGCCGGAGCCGAACTTCTCCGACTGGGAATCCCTGATCGTCGATCTGGGCTACGAGTTCGCCTATTTCGACGGCCTCAATCGCTTTTATGTTCATGAAAGCCGGATTGAGCTGAAGGAAAAGTTGCAATTCGGCGCAAATGTTTTCGACGAATTCAACCTCAGCATAAATTCCTTCTGCACGGGCTACATAAAAGCCGAGATGGAGCATCTGACCGCGCAGCTGCACGCCGTGGAGGCGGCCGCTGCGGCGCACGCACAACAGATCGCCGCGCTGCAGGCCGATCTTGCCGCGCGCGACGACAGGCTGGCGCAGCTTTCGCAGGCCCACGATCTGGCCTCCCGCCGCGGCGATGAGCTCGGACAGGAGATCGCCGCGCTGCGCGCCTCGACGTCATGGCGCATCACCGCACCTTTGCGCGCCGTGTCGCGCGCGGTTCGCTGGCTGATGCGCGGCCCCCGCTGGTTTGCCCGGGGTGTGTGGGCGTGGATCTCCTTCAAGCCGGGGTCGCGCCCGCGCCGCGTCCTGCGCGCCGCTTTCGCGCGGCTTGCCCGTTTCGTGCTGAGGCGCCCCCGTCTTGCACGGCTGGCGAAACGCATCGCGGCATTCCTGCCGAATGGCCTCCACCAGAAATTGAGGCTGGCGGCCGCCCGCTCGCGCTGGCCGGAGTACGACGAGGCGCTGTCCTCGATACAGACCCGTTCGATGCAGGCTTCCCCGCTTTCGGGCGTGTCCGGCAAAACGGGGCGCGTGGCCGTCGTGGCGCCTGTTTCCCCCGACGGGATCACGGGCGGCGCGGAGCGGCTTTATGCCGGCCTCGTCGGCGCCATTCGCGATCTGGGTTGGGAAGCCGATCTCGTTACCCTGCCGTTCGACGAGTCGTCCTTCGAGTCGATCCAGGCCGGATATGCAGCCTTCGAGGCGCTCGATCTCGACGCCTACGATCTCGTGATCTCGACCAAGTCCCCGTCCTACTGCGTGAGGCACCGCAATCATGTGCTGTACCTCGTCCATACGATCAGGGTCTTCTACGACATGTTCGAGACGGCATTTCCGGATGCCGACGAAAGCCGGCTGGCGCAACGCCGATGGATTCACGAGAAGGACAATGAGGCGCTGGGGGCCATCGAACGCCGGTATGCGATCGGCGAGGAAGTCGCCCGCCGCCTCGGCTCGTTCAACGGGCTGGACGCCACGACGCTTCACCCCGCGCTGAACATGGAGCGGATCGTTGCGGGGCCAATGGGGGATTATTTCTTCATGCCCGGCCGTCTGCATCGGTGGAAGAGGGTGGACCTCGCCATCGAGGCGATAAGGGCCTCGGACCTGCCGATGAAGCTCGTCATCGCGGGAACGGGCGAGGACGAAGCCACGCTGCGGGCCTTGGCCCATGGCGACAAGCGCATCGTCTTCGTGGGGCATGTGGACGATGCCCGCCTGGCCGACCTCTACCGGCGCTGCCTCGGCGTCGTGTTCTGCCCGGTACGTGAGGACTACGGATATGTCACCATCGAGGCGTTCGCCTATGCGAAGCCGGTCATAACCTGCCTCGATTCCGGAGAGCCGCTTCAGTTCGTCAGGGACGGAGAAACGGGACTCGTCGCCGAACCGGACGCGCAGAGCATCCGCAAGGCCATGGAGCGGCTCTGGACCGATCGTGACGAAGCGCGGAAGATGGGCCTCGAGGCGTCCGACGTCGCCCGCGACATCACGTGGGAAAGGGTCGCGAAAATCCTGCTCGACCCGGCCGCGGAGCGCGACTTCAGGAATGCGCCGCCCAAGCTGAAGGTTGCTGTGCTCGACATGCAGCCGATCACGCCGGCCGTCGGCGGCGGCCGCCTGCGTCTCTACGGCCTCTACCACGATCTCGGGGAGCAGTTCGAAACCCGCTATGTCGGCAGCTACGACTGGCCGGGCGAGGAGTTCCGGCAGGAGCAGCTCACCCCTTCGCTGAAGGAGATCGTCGTGCCCCTCAGCGACGCCCATCACAAGGCGGCCGAGGAGGCGAGGCGGAAGGCCGGCGGCCGCGTCGTCATCGACATGCTGTTCGGGGTGCAGGGACATCTCTCCGAAGCCTACCTGGACGAGGCGAAGCATGCGGTCGACTGGGCCGATATCGTGGTCTTCTCCCACCCCTGGGTTGCGCCCTTGATCGACGATGGCGCCCTTGAGGGGAAGTTCGTCGTCTACGACTCGCAGAATGTGGAGCTCGATCTGCGCGAGCAGCTTCTTGAGCGCGGGGATTCCTTCCAGTCCTATGTGCTGGATCAGGTCGAAACGGCCGAGCGGCTGGTAGGAGACCGGGCGCATCTGGTTCTGGCCTGCTCGGCCGGGGATGCGGCCCGCTTCGCCGAGAAATACGGCTGGCCGCTTTCCCGCATCGAGTTGGTGCCCAACGGCGTGTTCTCCCAGCGCATCGTCCCGGTCGAGGCCGCGGAAAAAGCCGCTCTCAAGTCGGCGCTCGGCCTTCCCGAAGACCGTTCTACGGCCTTCTTCATCGGCAGCGACTACATGCCGAATGTGGAGGCGGCAAAGATCGTCGTCGAGAAGCTCGCTCCATTGTGCCTCGAAATGCTCTTCGTGGTGGCGGGCGGCGTCTGCGATCGGCTTCCTTCCGGCGTGCCGAAGAACGTAAGGCTCGCCGGCTCGCTCTCCGAACAGGACAAGACCCGTTGGCTGAATGCGGCGGATATCGCCGTGAATCCGATGCTTTCCGGTTCGGGCACCAATATCAAGATGTTCGATTTCGCGGCGGCCGGACTTCCGATCGTCACGACGCCCATCGGTGCGCGCGGTATTGTCGAAGCCTCATCCTACGGGATCGAGGTGTGCGACCCGGATGCCATGGTTGCGGCCTTGTCCCGCTACGCAGCTGACGCCGCGCTGCGTGAGCGGGCGGGCGCGGCCAACCGGCGCCTGGTCGAAAGCCGCTTTGCCTGGGAACGCCTTTCGCCGCGCCTCGGCCAGGTGCTGGAGACCGGCTTCCTGCGCCGATCCGGGCTGGCGCGGCGCGGCGCTTCGGAAGGCAATCCGATCAAGACCCTGCATGTCAGCACGGTCGGACAGAAGTGCGGAATTGGCGAATACACGCGGCATCTGATGGCGGAGATGGACCGCCACGGCTTCAAGTCCACGGTGCTTACCTGCGAGACGCCGCTCGCACAGCCCGACCTGCGCGGGCTCGAAGGCAAGGCCTCCATCGGCTGGTTCCACGATACTGTCGGATACGTGGATACGCGTCTGGCGGGCGACATCGAGGCTCTTGTCGATGCCTCCGGTGCCGAGCTGGCGATCGTTCAGCACCACCCGGGATTTCTCGGCGGGAAGGAGCTGCGCAGGCTGACACGATTGCTGCTCGACAGGGGAATGCGCGTGGCGATCATCGTGCATTCTCTCGACGGATCGCAGATCCCGCTGATGAAGGAACTGGCCGAATCCGGCGTGGCGATCATCGCGCACAAGCGGGAAGACCTGCGGCTGATGCACCGGTACGGACTGGAGGCGCTGCACCTGCCGCTTGCCATCCCGACCCTGCCGGGCGAGCCAAAGAGCGCGGCTGCGAGCGAGGAGAAGCCGTTTACGATCGCGTCGAACGGCTTCCTGCGCGCGCACAAGCGGTTCGACATCATCGTCGATGCGCTGGCCCTGCTTCGGGATGCGGTGCCGGAGGCCCGCCTGCGGCTGCTGTGCCCCCTCTATCCGAGCGCGGATTCCGACCGTGCGCACGCGCAGGTTCTCGATGCGATAGCCCGAAACAATCTGGAAGATGCCGTCACGCTCGACACCACTTATCAGGACAAGCAGGATCTGCTCGTCGCCCTGAGCGATGCGGACATCGCCGTCTTCGCCTATGACGAGAGCTCCGAGGGCGGCAGCGCGGCGGCGGCGGATGCGATCGCCGCGGGACTTCCCGTGATCGTCAGCCCGTCCCGGATATTCGACGATCTGCGCGACACGGCGCTGACCTGCCCGGCGCAGGCGGAGGCGATTGCCGCAGCGTTGAAGGACATCCGGTCTGATCCGGCATACTATCGGAGGCTTGCTGCCCAATCGCGGATGTATGCGGACCGCAATTCCTGGGAAGCCGTGGTGGACATTCTTTTCGGCGTCCTGGCGGCGCCTCACCGGGGTCCCCAGCCGTCTTCTCATTCAACCGCCGCGGCGGCCGCCATTTCTTCGGACGCGGCGTAGCGGCAGCTAGGGCTGCGCCACGCATCGAACGGAGCAGGAAAGGCGCTGCCCGGTTGGACAGCGCCCTCGGGACGGTCGATCCGCCGACCCGGCCGTTGCAGCACTTAGGCCGGTTGAAGCGCGACGAGCGCTTTCAGCTCCCGCCGCGTCTGGCGCAGCGCTTCCCACAGGAAGGCGAGGAGCTGGTCGGGCCGCAGCCACTGACGGCTGCCGGCGTCGTCCGGCGCATCCAGACCCCAGGCCCCGCAGTCGAGCCCTTCCGCGTCGAAGGCCGTCTTGACGTCCTGCGCCAGCCAGCCGGCATGGAGCCGCACGCCCGGGCGCGGTTGCTCCTCGGTGATCGGGCGCTCGATGAAGACGGGTTCGCCCTCGGCGTTCTCGCCGTCCGGGATGCGTTCCGTGCCGGTCTCGACCACGTCCACCCCGCCCACCTTCCACCGGTAGAGCACGGGCTCGACCGCATCGACGATGCGCGCGGCCGCCGCGCCGATCTGCGCCTCCACGACCTTGTCGCGCGCGTCGGACGTGTTGATCGCCCCCGTCGCGGCGTAGATCGTCGACCAGCGACGCGATGCCGTGCCGCACGAATATGCGTTGTCGACATGCGGCGCCGCAATGCCGTTCACGGACAGCGTATAGTCGGGACTGTCCGTCAGGATGCCGACGCGGTTCAGGCTGGTTCTGTAGGCCACGCCCCATCCCAGTGACGCATTGGTGAAGCCGATAGCACCAGTCGAGGAGGAGCCCCGGAGCTGACCGATTTCAACCGGCGCCGAGGCCTCGCCGCCGGATAAAACGACGAACGGATTTCCGTTCGGGCGGTTGAAGTAGAGGCCTCCGATGAGGGGAGGCTGCCGCCCGATACCGACGCCGTGATCGAACCGGATGGCGCCAGAAACCGCCATTGCGCCGCTGGCGCGTTCGATCGCGTAGGCCTGATGCCAGGTGCTGCCGTCGGGTGAGACCTTGATGGCGAGATCGTCGGAGCCAGTGAGCCCGATCTCGGCCCGGCCCGACCAGCCACTCTGGAAGAGGAGGGAGGCGGTGTTCGCCGAGGCTTCCTTGTTCATGGTGAAGCGCAGGTCGCCGGTGCCGCCGTCGCCGGAGGTGAGCGCCGTCCATAGCGCCTTGTTCAGGCGGGCGGAAAAAGGGTTCACGGCGTCGGCCGTCGTGCCGATGCCGACGAGGCTCATATTCTGCAACGTCTTCAGCGTCTCGCCGGCGGATTTCCACGCTCCGCCGGCGAAGCAGAGCAGGGCGTCCTCATCGGCGACGAAGGCGAGCCATCCCTGCCGAGGGGCGACGAACAGCCAGCCGCCGTCGCGAAAGACGGCGATCTTGTGCTCCTGCCCCGCCCAGTCGCCGCCGGCCGGCGCGGCGACGATGTAGCGGTCGCCGTCGCCGGGGCCGGCGGGCGGCGAAGAGAGGTCACGGTCGAGCACGCAGAGCTGGACCACGACGTCGAGCGCATCCAGCGCCTCGTTATGGCTGACGTGCTTCTGCGCTTGCGAGGGCAGGATGTAAGGGAGATCGAGATTGGGCGTGTTTTCCATGGGCCTCACCTTGGTGAAACCTCGAATGGTACGGAACGATCGGGGGAGGTGGATAGATTCCCCCACGGATGCGGAACGGATAGCGGGGAGGCACCTATTGCCTCAGGCACGCCTCGTCGGCCTGCGAGAGACAGATGGCACCGACGCCGATGCCGAGAAGCCGCGGGTCTGCGGATTCGCCGGCCTGTTGAGGTGATCTCGCGTCGGGAAACCCGAACTCGATCTCTAACTCCGTCGCTCCGTCCGGGACCGGAATCCGCGCGATCTGTCTCGGTATCTCCCGCGTGAAGACCCAGTCCGGCTGAGCCTGGGAGTTGACGCGGACGGCAACACGCTGGCGAGGCGGCTCGCCCGACACATAGGACCGCACATCAAATTCGAGAACGTCTCCGGCCGCAGGCTCGGCGAGCGCATAGTGAAGGCTAGCGCGATTGCCGTCCGTCCACCTGCCCCAGTGTTCGGCGCCGGACCAGCCGGCGCCGCAAACGCTATCCGGCGAAGAGAACATCATCGGCGCGTCGTGAACGAGCTGGACGTAGTCGGCCGGGCTGCATTCCGTTGCCGGCGTCGGTGCGAATTGCGCGTCGGGGGAGGGTGCTTCCGCTCCGTCCTTGAGGCGGACGACCGCAAAATTCGCGGTATCGACGATGTCCACCCGCCCGGAGCGCTCCAGCTGCTCTATATACGGACGCACCTGCTCGAGACGGCTTTTCTGAGAAGGCCATCGATGAGCCGACCACAGGAGATCGATATAGGGAATTGCCACGGCGGCGGCGGTTCCGTTCAGGACACGCTGCACCCCATCCGAAAAAGCTTCGGGCGTACGGGCGTTCGCAGCCTCCTGCAGGGATTTCGGCCAGTTCCGTCTTGCGAGGGTGGCATTCTTGTCTCCGCCGATATTGTAGCTGCGGATGTTCAGCCGGGGCGCGAGATAGTTGATCAGAAAGTCGTTTGCCGCCGGCAGGAAAGCCACCGTCTCTCCGGGATGAAAAACCCTCTCCAACTCCCCGATATCCCTGTCCATTTCCAGGAAGGCGGAGCGGTAGTCGGAGTATTTTTTCCACATCGAGTCGATGTGGGGAAGATTGTATGCCAACAGCAGGACAACCGCCCCGCCTGCCAGCGCCCTCGGCATACGCCGGTCGGAGACCGCCAGCATCGTCACAGCCCAGAAGCCGACAAGAGCCAACGCCATCCAGCGGTACACGGCGCGCATGTTGTTGAGGCCCGGCACGTGCTTCCATAGGAACTCGGTCCCGGTGGGACCGAGTGCAGATTCGGCGGGCATGGGATCCCAGGCCAGGGAGTTCATGCCTTCAGGGCGGAGCGAGTTGAACTTAAAAGATGGTCCAAGCGCCAAATAAAGCGATATGATGCCGACAAGGAAAAGAAGTATTTTTGATTTCCTGTCTCCGTAGGGTAAAATCAGAAAGAGCAATGCAAGGCATATCGGCACAATTGCAAAGGTTGTAATGTGGACGGATGCGTCGCCGAACAGGGTTTCAAGGCGTCTTTCTGTGCTCTGCCCCATCATGTCCGGAAGCCACAGGCCTCCCTTGGTCGGTGAAAGCAGATACGCGATATCCAGACTCCACGCGCGGAAGAACCCGATATCGGCGCGGAAATCTTGAGACGGAGAGTAGGAGCTGTAGAGAACAAAGGCTGCGGCGAATCCGAGGGATATCATCGCAATTTTTATGAAGAATTCTTTTCGATTGTAGGTCTTGAAAATAAAGGAGAACGCCAGCGTCGCCAGCGATATGGATGCAAACATGACGAATGTATATCCATCCATAAAGGGCGATATCAATACAAGAAAGAGGAAGACAAGAAACCGGTTGATTTTTACGCCGCCCGGCTCCATGAAAATCAGCACTGAATAGTAATAGGTTGGAAGCAGAGCTATTCCGATCGACAGCATGGAGTACCCGGCGTGCTGCCATACGATAGGAAAGGTGAGCCAGATTGTGGCGCCAAGAGCGCTGTAGATGGCAGAAGCGCCATAGTGCCGGCACAGCGCATAAGCGCCGCAGAAGGCGACTGCCAGCCATAGGGCGCACGCGAAAGAATAGGCATCCGGCGGCGTGAGCCCGATCTTCAAGCCTGCTGCGATTGCAAGCGCGCCGGGCAATCCGAAGGCGATGGCGGCAGGTTCGGGAAGCCCGATGTCGTAGGCGAAGATCGAGAAGGTGGGCGCTTCCGCGATCGACTTGGCAAATCCGGTAAGCCAGACGGCTTGTCCGAGCGTGGGGCTCAAAATGCCCGGGAGCGCTCCGTTCACAACGAGGACTACGGCAAAGAGCGGAAGTATGAACGCCAGCTTCGCACTGAGCAAAACGCCTCGGTTCACATAGTGTTCAGCGCTTTTCAAACAGCCCTCCCGCCAGATAGAACCCCAGATCGCCCAGCACGGTCACCGCCCGGCCGGCCACGACCGCCAGCAGGATGACCGGCGGAGAGGCGAGATCGGCGAGCAGGAACAGCAGCACGGCCTCGCGCACGCCGATTCCCGCCGGCGCGCCCGGCGTGAGCATTCCAGCGAGCCACGCGAGCACATAGGCACCGGCGATCCAGGAAATCGCCGGCACTGCGGACGCATCGCCGACGACATGGTAGGTTCCGGCAAAGATCAATCCCGAAACAACCAGAAATCCGAGATAGCACAGGGCGGCCCGGCCGAACTCGGCGCCGCCGAACCTTGCCGCAAGCCAGATCGCCAGAACTGAAAGCGCAAGGAATGCGGCCGTCCCTGCCACGATGACGCCGGTCGAATTGTAGAGAAGCGGTGCAGTCAGCGGCACGAACAGCGCGCCGGCGGCGGCGAGCAGAAGGAGCTCGAGCGCCGTCGACTTGGCCAGCGGTCCATTGCCGAAGCCGGCGGCAACGCCGATCGCCTGTCTTCCGGCAAACAGGAATATGTTCCCCGGCACGTACTTCGCTAACTGCGAGATCGCATAGGCACGCAATGCCCAGCCTCGCGCCGCCGTCACGCCGAGACACCGCAGAAGCCGCCACCAGCCGAGGGCAAGCAGCAGGTTCGATGCGCCGTAGACGACTGCGAGGCCGAGGAGCGCAACATAGCCGCCGACACCGATTCCCGCCGCGTCGATCTCGTCGGCATAGCTCGCCAGCCGGAGGGCGACGAACACCACGCCCGCCGCGCCGAGCAGGGCCCCAATCCGGTTCAACCATCGCCGGGCGTCGGGACCGAGACTGAAGCCGGAAACGGAAGACACTGGCCCTCTCGGCATTTTTGGCCCTATGTCTGCTGCCTGCGCCGGCAATGGATCATGGTCCAGGGCAGGGGGGAGCGCACCTCGACGATGTCGAAATAGCGTGCCAGCAGCTTCGTGATGCCGCGCTTCGACCAGTGCTGGAGATGGCCGGGCGTGTTGCCGAAATCCGAAAGATATTTGCCGCGCGCCATGTTGAGGGCACGCCACAGCGGCTCGCGCGGGACGCTGATGACGAGGTCGTCCGTCACGATCCCCTGCAAGGCGCGCAGCGCCCGCTCCGGCTCCTCCAGATGCTCCATCACCTCGCAGCATACGATCAGGCGCGCGCTGTCGCGCTCCGGCGTCACGTCATAGATGCTGCGGACCTCGTAGCGCGCCTCGTCCAGGCCGCGGGCACGCGCATTGGCGCGCGCCATGCCGATGACCTGCGTCGAGAAATCGGTGCCGCGCGCGTCGATTCCCTGTTCCAGCCATCTGGAAACCCAGTATCCCTCGCCGCAGCCGACCTCGTGGATCGACTCCGGTGCGATCTTGGCGACGAGCGCGCTGAGCGCGCCGTCGAAGCCGTTCATGAGCCAGCGCGCGATCGGGTTCTTCGTGCCGTACTTGTCATAGGTGTTGCCGATGACGATGCCGTCTTCGGCCTGTCCTCCTGCTACCTTCATCGTCATCGCTTGTCTCCGGGCGTCTGGTCCGGCGCGGGCAGGGCGTCGGTGCCAAGGCGCGTGCGCTGCAGGTAGCGTATATCCTCGAGAAGCCGCCTGTTCGCCGCAATGACGTCGGCCAGGAACGCCACGAGCACGCTCTGGAAGCCCATCGTCAACAGCGCGCCGGCGAGAATCAGCGATTGTACGCGGCCCGAGCCGTCACCGGTGAAGTAGTGATAGAGGAAGCGCAGCCCGATCAGGAAACCGGCCAGCAGCAGCACCGCGGCGATGGTGCCGAAGAAGCGCGCCGGCTGGTAGACGACGAAGATGCGCACGATCGTGAAGATCGACCGCTTGATGTAGGACGGGATGCTCTTCACCAGCCGTGACGGCCTCAGATCGCCGTTCACGCGGATCGGGACGCTTTCCACGCGCATGTTCTTGCGGCCGGCCTGGATGATCGTCTCGAGCGTGTAGGTGTAGTTGTTGAACACCACGAACTGCTGCGCCGCCGTGCGCGAGATGGCGCGGAAGCCGCTCGGGGCGTCGGCGACATCGGTCTTGCTGGTGACGCGGACCACCCAGCTTCCGAGCTTCTGCAAGAGCTTCTTGGCCGGCGAGAAATGCTCGATCTCGGAAATCGGCCGCGCACCGATCACCATGTCGGCGCGGCCCTGAAGCACCGGCTCGGTGAGCAGCGGTATGTCGGCGGCCACATACTGGTTGTCGGCGTCGGTGTTGACGATGACGTCGGCGCCCAGCCTCAGGCACGCGTTGATGCCGGTCATGAAGGCGTGGGCGAGGCCGCGATTGCCGGGATGGCGCACGATGTGGTCGACGCCGTTCGCGCGCGCCACCTCGGCGGTGTTGTCGGTGCTCCCGTCGTCGATGATCAGCCATTCGACGCGGTCGAAGCCGGGGACCGAGCGCGGCAGCTCGGCAAGCGCTACGGCAAGCGTTTCCGCCTCGTTGTAGCAGGGTATCTGGATGATGAGCTTCTTCACAGTGCCCCCTTGGACAGCAACTGGTATCCGGAGCGAGGTTCTTGCCGGGGACCGATAC
>JACZKY010015380.1_pt1 | contig 13334 bp, 8 predicted proteins | sample 8237611 | NCBI WGS metagenome assembly JACZKY01 (sample SAMN16148055, study PRJNA663545) | marine sediment metagenome | biome: sediments and biomass from bioreactor inoculated with such sediments; feature: coastal sediments; material: methane- and iron-fed bioreactor; isolation source: Bothnian...
AGTGTTTTCCATATCAGTCTCCTATAAATCGAATATTTACTCCTATTATATAACAAAAAGGTCCAATTTAATTGACCTATATTGATATATCAAAAATAAAAAAAGGTTATTCCCTTGAGGAACAACCTTATATTAAAAATCTTTGAGTGCTTCTAATAAATCTTTGAGTGGTAGTCCAACTATTGTGAAGAAATCGCCTTTGTAGTGATCCACAAGTCTTCCACCATCGCCTTGGATACCATAAGCTCCTGCTTTATCCATGGGTTCTTTGGTTTTGATATAATCCCAAATCTCCAAATCGCTTACGGACTTCATCGATACTTCAGTTGCAGATACAAAAGTTTTAATTTTTTCTCCTCTAGCAAGAGCAACTGCAGTATAAACTATATGTCTTTCTCCAGATAGCAATTTTAGCATGCGATATGCATCTTCTTCATCCTTGGGTTTCCCTAGAACTTCATCTTCAAAAACAACAATCGTGTCTGCTCCGATAACAACATCTTCAGGATGTTCTAAAGCGACATGCACTGCTTTCATTTTGGCAAGTTCCATTGCCATCTCTTGGGGCTTAAGTTTTTCATCAACAACTTCATCAAGATGACTAGGTACAATGATGAAATCAAGACCTGCATCTTTTAAAAGCTTTTCTCTTCTAGGTGAATTGCTTGCTAAGATTAGCATGGTTCAACCCCCTTTATCGTAAAACATTATAACACATCTTAATCGATATTTCTCAATTTTTTTATGGTGCGCATGTTATAATGAAAGCGTAGAGAAGAGGTGAGCAAATGAATAAAATCGTTCCGATACTTAAAAACGAACTAAAGATACTCCCAAAGTCGACACTGATTTTATCAGTGAGTGGTGGTGTTGATTCTATGGTCATGCTCTCATTGCTCCAAGAAGGTCCCTATAATATCGTTGTTGTCCACTTCAATCATTTGAAGCGCGACGCTTCAATTATAGAAAAAGATTTAGTAGAAAGCTATTGTCAAAGACATGAGATTCCTTTCCATTATTACGCGATATCTATTAAGAGTGGAAATTTTCATCATAAAGCGCATCAAATGCGCATGCATTACCTAAATGAAGCTGCAAAACTCAATAAAACACCTTATATTCTTACAGCGCATCATTTGGATGATCTGTTTGAAAATGTTCTTATTAAGATAACAAGAGGTAGTAATTTACTTGGTTATGCAGGTATGCAATTAATGCATACGGATCACCAGTTTATCTACATTAAACCTCTTTTATATACATCCAAAGAAGAAATCGTTGAATATGCTCAAGCAAACAAAGTTCCTTTCCTTGCTGATGAATCAAATGAGGAAAACAATTACTTACGCAATAGATACCGTCACGCAGTAGTTCCTATCATGAAACAAGAAAACGAACAATTATTAGAACAAATCAAACTATATCACCATCAAATTACAAACGCATTTGAATTCATTAGAAAAACAACAAAATCGCTACTTAAAGATGATTTGATTATCCATTTAGAACAATATAAGACTTGTGATGATGCTATTAAGGACGACATGGTTGCTTATCTGATTGAACATCACAATCTTCCTTTATCGAATGAAGCCATTCAGAAAATTAAGAAAATGCTCTTATCTAGTAAGCCAAACCAAATATTTAAACTGAATAAAGAGTACGCTCTAATCAAAGCTTATGACAAGGCATATATTAAAAAATTGTCTTCTATCAAACCTGTGAAAATCAAAGTCAAAGAAGGCGTAAATGACTTATTAAATATGGCTATTTTCACATTTTCATTGAAATCAGAGGCTAATACTGAAGATTTTATTAAATTATGTTATAATAAATTAGCATTTCCACTATGGATTAGACATAGAGAAGATGGCGATCTATTAGCCTTTGAATATGGGCATAAAAAACTTAAGAAGTTGCTCATAGATTTAAAGATTCCAAACGAAGAAAGACAAAAACTTTGGGTCTTAACAGACAAAGATAATCACATTTTATGGGTTGAAAAATACTATATCAACCAGACGTTAGGTGATTCAAACACATTATACTTTCAATTAAAAGAGGTAAAAAAACATGCATAATGATATTTCTAAAATACTTGTGACAGAAAAAGAAATCGCAGAAATATGCAAGACCCTCGGCGCTCAACTCACCGAAGATTATAAAGATAAACAACCCATTCTCATAGGTCTACTAAAAGGCTGTATGCCTTTCATGTCTGATCTATCAAGACAAATCAATTTAAAGTTTGACATGGCTTACATGTCAGTCAGTAGTTATCATGGTGGTATCGCTTCATCTGGTGATGTCAAAATCAAAATGGATTTAGATATTTCCATTAAAGGTAGAGATGTTCTTATTGTTGAAGATATCGTTGATACTGCAAATACAATTGTTACAATCGTGGATTTATTCAAGCACCGTGGTGCTCATTCAGTTAAGATGGTCACTCTTCTTGATAAACCAGAAGGCAGATTAAGACCTTATCAACCTGAATATGTTGGAAAAGTTATTCCAAAAGAATTCGTCGTAGGTTACGGTTTAGACTATGATGAATATTATCGAAATTTACCCTATGTAGGGGTATTAAAACCTGAAGTATACAATCACTAACAAGGGGGTGCCTTTATGAATCAAAGCCCAAGAAGACCCGATTCAAAAAAGAAAACAGACTTTAAGAAAAAACCTGATTACCTAATCATGTTCTTTACAATAATTGTTGTCATTGGTGTATTTCTATTTTTACGTGATGCTCTAGAAGGACAAGTTCAAGAGCTCACAGTAAGTGAAATCCAAAATGCAGCAACATTAGAACACATCGAATCCATTGAGTATTCACTCATTGGAGGCGATAATTTTGATTTAGTTCAAGTCAGTGGCCAGATTTACGAACAAGACAAAGCATTTTACAATAACATTGTAAGCTTTGAAAGAGTCATGCGTATCGATCAAGCTCAAGTAATTATGGAGACAGTGGAATCCTATGGAGGCTTAACCAATGTGGTGGCTAAATCTGGTATAACATTCTGGTCTGTACTTTTCAACTTGGTTCCGATAGCTTTAGTGCTCGTTATATTATTCATTATCTTTAGAAATGCAAACAATCAAAACAGTAAAGCATTTGACTTTGCTAAGAATAGAGCCAAATTAAATCGTGAAAAATCAGTAACGTTTAAGGACATTGCTGGTTGCGAAGAAGAAAAACAGGAGATGGAAGAGTTAATTGACTTCCTGAAAGCACCGAAGAAATATATAGATATGGGTGCTAGAATTCCAAAGGGTGTACTTCTCGTTGGTTCTCCAGGTACTGGTAAAACATTACTCGCAAGAGCTGTATCAGGTGAAGCAAACGTTCCTTTCTTCTCAATATCAGGTTCTGATTTTGTTGAAATGTTCGTTGGTGTTGGTGCATCTCGCGTACGCGATCTATTTAAGGTAGCAAAAGAAAATTCTCCATGTATCATCTTTATTGATGAAATCGATGCTGTTGGTCGTCAACGTGGCGCCGGCTTAGGTGGTGGACACGATGAAAGAGAACAAACATTAAACCAATTATTAGTTGAGATGGACGGATTCACTACCAATATGGGTATTATCATCATGGCAGCAACCAATAGACCAGACGTCTTAGATCCAGCATTGTTACGACCAGGTCGTTTTGATAGACAAATCACAATCAACTTACCAGATGTACGTGGTCGTGAAGCAATTCTTCAAGTCCATGCTAGAAATAAAAAACTTGATCCTAAAATTAAATTAAACGAATTTGCAAAACGTATTCCAGGTTTTACTGGTGCGGATATTGAAAACTTACTCAATGAAGCAGCACTTCTTGCAGCTAGAGATAATCGTACATTGATATCAGCAATTGATATGGATGAAGCAATTGACCGCGTGATGATGGGGCCAGCCAAGAAGAGTAGAAAATATTCTGTTGAAGAAAAAAAGGTTGTCGCTTATCACGAAGCAGGGCATGCTGTCATCGGTATTAAATTAGAAGATGCTAATGTTGTTCAAAAGGTTACAATCATTCCAAGAGGTGTAGCTGGTGGTTACAATCTCATGATTCCTGCTGAAGAAAAATTCTTGCAAACTAAGAAATCACTTACAGCTCACATTATTTCTTTCCTTGGTGGTAGAGTTGCTGAAGAAATCGTATTTGATACGGTGACTACTGGTGCTTATAATGACTTCCAAAATGCAACTAAAATTGCGAGATCCATGGTAACTGAATATGGTATGAGTGACTTAGGTCCGATCCAATATGAAAGTTCCGGTGGAAATGTCTTCTTAGGAAGAGATTATTTCAAAGAGAAGAACTTCTCTGATCAGGTTGCACATGAAATTGATACTGAAGTAAGACATATCATTACAGAATGCTTTGAAACGGCTAGAAAAATTATCGAGGATAATCGCAGTTTACTTGATCTTATCGCACATTATCTCGTTGAAGTTGAAACACTCACTAAAGCTGACATTGATGAAATCACAGCAACTGGTGCATTGTCATGGTGGAATGAAAAGCAGGAACTAACTCCAAGTGCGGCTTGATAAGTATTTAAAGGTTTCTCGCATCATCAAGCGAAGAACAATCGCAAAACAAGCTGCTGAAAAAGATAAGGTTGAAGTCAATGGCAAAGTTGCCAAGCCTTCTACTGCTGTTAAAGAAAATGATATATTGACACTTTATTTCGGTTCTAAAATCATTAAGGTCAAAGTAACATCTTTGGAACTTAAAAGAGATTTGCTTATGTATGAACTTTTACAAGAAGAAAAACAGCCATAACTTTAATTATGGCTTTTTCTATGATATAATATCTTGAATTAGGAGGATTAATTATGTTTCCAGAAGATCTAAAAGAACAACAAATCGTGCGTCGTGAAAAGGCGCAAGAACTTAAAAATATGGGTGTAGAACCTTTTGGTCAAAAGTTTGTTAGAACACACAATAACAAGCAGATTTTTGATTTATATCAAAATGATGATCACGACACACTTGAAGAAAAACAAATTGAAGTTACAATCGCTGGACGTATTATGCTCAAGCGTGGTCAAGGAAAAGCAGGATTCATGAACCTCCAAGATAAAGATGGTCAGATTCAAGTTTATGTTAGACAAGATCATATTGGTGAAGCTGCGTATGAAATTTTCAAACAAGCAGATCTAGGTGATATCGTTGGTATCAAGGGTATTGTCTTTAGAACTAAAACCAATGAACTGACAGTTAAAGCTAGTGCATACACACATTTGACTAAAGCTTTAAGACCATTACCAGATAAATTCCATGGTTTACAAGATAAGGAAGAAGCTAGACGTCGTCGTTATGTTGACTTAATCGTCAACGATGATGCAAGACGTGTCGCTTTCATGAGACCTAAAATCATTCGTGAAATTCAAAAATTCTTTGATAATAAAGGATTTGTAGAAGTTGAAACTCCAGTATTGCATAGTATTTTAGGTGGAGCAAATGCGCGTCCATTTGTAACACACCATAATGCACTAGATATGGATTTCTATCTACGGATTGCTACTGAACTCCCATTAAAGCGTCTCATCGTTGGTGGTATGGAAGCTGTTTATGAAATTGGAAGACTATTTAGAAATGAAGGCATGGATGCAAAGCATAATCCTGAATTTACGACCATTGAAGCTTATCTAGCATATGCTGATATGACAGATATGATGGATTTAGTTGAAGATTGTTTATCGACCGTCACTTTTGAAACCTTAGGCACATATGATATCATATTTAATGAAACAGAAATTCATATGGAGCGTCCATGGAAGAGATGGCATATGGTTGATGCAGTTAAAGAGTTATCTGGTGTTGATTTCTGGAAAGAATATACGCTTGATGAAGCCATTAAGTTAGCTAAGAAACATGAAATTCATGTTGAAAAACATTTTAGTGTTGGTCATATTGTTGAAGCATTCTTTGAGAAATATGTTGAAGGTACAATTGTTCAACCCACAATGGTTTATGGACATCCAATTGAAATTAGTCCTTTAGCAAAAAAGAGTGTTGACCCTAGATATACAGAACGCTTCGAACTCTTCATCATGTCGAGCGAATACGCAAATGCATTTAGTGAATTAAATGATCCAATAGATCAAAGAGAAAGATTTGAAAATCAATTAAAAGAAAAGGCTTTAGGTAATGATGAAGCAACTGAAATGGATGTTGATTTTGTTGAATCATTAGAATATGGTATGCCACCAACTGGTGGACTTGGTATTGGTATCGATCGATTTGTCATGCTACTAACAAATACACCCAATATTAGAGACGTTATTTTATTCCCTCATTTGAAGCATAGATAAATTATTAAAAGCAACTGCTCGGCAGTTGCTTTTTTATATATTGTGTCTATAAATATATGATACAATGAAGTATATGAGGGCGACATTATGAATCAAATCAAAGTTTCTGAACTAACAAAGAACTACCAAACAGGAAAAGTTGTTTACGAAGTGCTAAAAGGCATTGATTTTTCTGTTGATGATGGTGATTTTGTTTCTATATGTGGTCCATCGGGTTCAGGAAAGACAACGCTTCTTTATGTCTTAGGAGGACTTGAACCTTATACTTCTGGTTCGATCTCTTTATTTGGTAAAGAGTTGAATACATATACGGATGCTGAAAAAGCAAAAACAAGATCTCAAGATATTGGTTTTGTATTTCAATTTTATAACTTGATTCCTAATTTAACTGTCTATGAAAATATTCTTCTATCTTCAGTATTAGGTAACAATAAAACAAAAGACGAAATTTTAAACGTTCTCGAATCTGTTGGTATGAAAGATTATCATGGATACTATCCATCACAGCTATCAGGAGGTATGCAACAAAGAGTTGCTATTGCTAGATGTTTAATCAATGATCCAAAGATTATTTTTGCAGATGAACCGATTGGAAGTCTAGATTATAAAAATGGATTAGCTATTATGGAACTCTTCAAAAAATTGAATCAGGAATACCATAAGACAATCTTGATGGTTACTCATAATGAGGATACAACTGTTTATGGAACAAGAACGTTGCATATGTTGGATGGGAAAGTGATTAAGGATGAAAAAAGCAATCAGTAGATTCGGATTTTCATTTCGCTTTGCCTTTAAGAACCTGATTCGATTTAGACTTCGTTCCATATTACTCATTTTTAGTTTTATTGCTTTATTTGTTACAGTATTACTTGGTGCTTCTACTAAAATGTTTCTCACATCTTATTATTATGGGGAACTTGAAAATAAATATCGGGATATAGATTTTTCTATGGGTGTAACCTTGAATAGTAATTTGAGGTTTTTTTCAATTCGTCCTTTAGACGATGCGACTGAATTAGATATTGTCGTCGATGACTATGCGCCATTCTTTGAAATGGATACTCTCGTTGAAATCAATGGCACTAAACAATATGTAAAGACCATGGCATCAACACTCGATCATCTTGTTAAGGTGTCAAATCCTATTCACTATCCAAATCTGACCTTAAATAATGACGAAGTCATTATCACACAAAGCCTAGCTGATACATATCAGTTAAATAATGGTGACTTTATTACTTTATATTTAGGAGATTTAACGAAAGATTATTTCATCGTTGATATCGTTGAAGATGGTGGATTATTTCTTGATGAAACGATATATCTAAATAAAGACGGCAGCTTGTCGTTCTTCCTGACAGCTTTAAATCCTTCGCTTTCCTCATTAAATCCTATCTTCTTAACCAATTTTTATAATCAGGTTTATTTCGATGTCAAAGATGGTGTGACGGATTCAGAAGCAATGTCTTATGTGAGTTCAATCACTCAGTTTTCTGATTTGAAATTTCAATTGGCAATTGATCATCAGGCTGTTGATCAACAAATTAGAAGAAATGTCTCATTTTTCAATTTGATCATCATTATTGTATTTCTTGTTATTCTACTCGTGATGCAAACAACCTTTATGCTCTACTTCGACGAAAAGAAAAAAGGTTTTGCTGTCATCGATCTCTTGGGAGGCTCACATTTATTCTCATATGGGGTTGTTTTACTCGAGATATTGATCTTTTTCTCGATATCTTTAATTGCTTCAATATTTATTACAAATTCAGTTATCCAAAACGGCATGAGATTCGTTGGTTCTCCTGCGACTTATCGACTTGAATTTATCACTATTTTCTGGTGTGCTCTGGCAACACTTCTCATCTACGTTATAACCTCAATATACTATTTCATTAATTTCAATAAGGAGTCTTCTATCCGTCAAACAGTGAGTCAAAGTATTGAAAAACAGATGCACTGGATTCCAATGCTTGTGACTTTGGTTTTATCCATAAGTGTTTATTTTTTAACACAACTCAATGCCGTCTTTCTTTGGATAGGTTACAATAGGGCAATCATTCAATCCATAGCTGCGTTTGTTATTTTGTTTTCTTCCGCATTTTTACTCATCTTCTTATTTTCAAAACTCCAGAAAATCCAAAAGAAACCAATGGTTTTTGCACTTCAGCTGAAAATACTATTGGCAAAGAAATCGTTTTATCAGTATATTTCCGTTTTACTTGTTTGTTTTGTCAGTATTTTTCTATTGATTTTAGCAAACGATCACATGGATAAACGGATGTCTAAATACGAAACCGAGTTCAAGGTTGATTTCGTTCTAACTAATTTTATTAGTAGATACGAGGAGACTTTTACACATATATCTTCGCTAGATACTGTTGAAGATGCAGCGAAAGTGGGTTACTTGCAAAATATAGAGTTTGCTGATTTTCAACAAAACCTAAATAGCGTCGTTTCAATGGATCCACAACTGATTACTGATTATTTCAATTTAGACTTGAATGATTCATCTATTTCTAAGCTAGAAAACTCAGATCAGTCAATCATCATTTTGCCTGAAAGGTTTCGGTTACTATATGATATGAAAATTGGCGATCAAGTTGACTTAATATTGAGCCCAATTCATGCGCTTGAGACATTCGAGATTGGTGGTTTCTACAATAAAGAAATTGGAGACATGGCTTTCACAAATCTTCATCTGTTTTCGATTTATGATGATATTAGTCAAAATACGATCTTTGTCAATGCAAGTTTAGACAAGACCGCACTGCAAAATGAATTGGTCAATCTATATAGTAAAAATATGGTTTATGTTCTTGATTTCCAAACGATTGTTGATGCAAGATTAAATCAGATGAGAACCGCTACTGATTATCTTACGATTATTCTTTCAGCAATCATTGGTTGTTTTATTCTTTCGATATTCAATCACTCGATTTTATTACTTGGACAAATGAAGGATTCATATGCAAGATTATATGTTTTAGGGTTTTCTAAACAAAAGATGATGGTGTCGCTCATCAAAGAAAGTATTGCAATGTTTATCATCCTTTCCGTATCATCTGTCATCACTTTTGTTTTACTATCAAAACAATTAAGTACATTGGTTTTGTTGTCTGGTGAATATGAACCTATTCAATTTGCTATTCAACCAATGTTTATTGGTTTACTATTAATCTTTGTAGTGTTCGTTTTAACAAAAGTTGTATATCTTTGGGGTGTATCTCGAATAAATCCAAGCAATGTTGTAAAATCTTATTAAATTAATTGGAATATTGAATAATAAAGGTGGCGAATTTGTACATACACATTAATTCATTGTATAATAATATAAACAACAACAATTGGAAATAATTCTATTATTTCAATGTTGCGAACTTTCAATATGGTGCAACATCCTGTTTTGATTCACAAAAATAGGAGTGTTTGTGCAGAATAGATTTAGATATAAGGAGGAGATTTGTCGTGAGAAAATTAATGCGAATTGTCTTGCTTTTACTATTTTCAATAGTGCTAGTAAGCTGTGATGGAGAAATTGCGATTACTCTTGATGCGCCACAAAATGTTGCAATTCAAGATGGCGTCTTAACTTGGGATGCGGTAACTGATGCCACCGGATATACTGTGGTAGTTGATACAACTAGCCATGAAGTAACGGTTACAACTTTTGATTTAAATACTTTAGGACTGGCTGAGGGAACACATCCTGTTCATGTCGTGGCCACGCAGGGAACAAACGTATCCTTGCCATCGACTACTTTGAACTTTGTAGTAGAGGCTATTGTTGTGGGTATTCCACAAAATGTTGCTATTAACAACGGTGTTGTTACCTGGAGTGCCGTTACCGGTGCTACCGGATATACTATCCATGTAGGAACAACTACATATGATGTAACTGCTACTACATATAATTTAACAACACTAACTTTAGCACAAGGTAACTATGTTATTTATGTTGTTGCTAAGATTGGTACTAATGTATCAGCAGCATCAGCATCAGTTTCATTCTTCGTTGGTGGAACGACGCTTGCTGTACCTCAAAATGTTGTTATTACCGCTGGTGTTGTCACATGGAGCGCTGTTTCTGGCGCTAGCAGTTACGTCGTATACGTAGATGCTGTGAGTCACCCAGTAACTACTACTACTTTTGATTTGAATACACTGGGTTTGGGTGTAGGTACTCACCCCGTATTTGTTGTTGCAAAAGCTGGAACTGACTCATCAGCCGCTTCTGCTACTCTAAATTTCGTTATTCAGAGCGCTACTGTTGGTTCACTTTATGAAAATGCTCTTGCTCTAATGAATCCATTGTATGAACCTGATATGACAATCGATGATTTTGATGATGAATACGAATATCGTGATTACGTGACAATGTCACAAATGATTTATGCGTTTAGTGTTGCTGCTGTTGAAATGGGTATGACTGAAGCTCAAGCTCTTGACCTATTTGATCATATAGCTTCAACTCCACTTCGTATGTTTGATATTACAAATCTAACAACATTGATGGAAGAAATTGATTCATATGGTGAATTTGATTTATCATCAACTGAATTGGCAACGATTCTGTATGAACTCGCTTTGGTCACTCTATCAATGCATATTGATGATTTAGAAGCATACATCGTTGATTATGAAGCAGAAATCGTAACAGCTCAGGCAGAAATCGCAACAGCTCAAGCTCAAGCAGCAATTGACTTAGCTACTGTTCGCGCTAGTCTAATTGTTTATGCTTCACCCGAGCAAATTGCTCAGTTGGATGAATTCTTAACTGGTCAGTATGATGATGTTTACTATGTTTTAGAAACTCTATGGGTTATGGCTAATGATTTAAGATATAATTTTGAATACCATTATCCTTACTATCTAGATGATGGCGATGAATATATTCGATTATTCTATGATCTCTTTATGGGTGCTGCATGGGATGGTAATACAACACTTCTTGATTCATTCATTAATGATTATCCATTATCACCATTATACAATTTGATATATGCTCAAGAACAATTAAGATGGGCTTATGAAGGTTTGGATGAACGTGAAAATGAACTTGCAATTATGAATGAAATCCTTCCTGTTCTTGTAGATGAAAAAGATATGATGATTGAATCTATTGCGGGTGTAGCAGATTATTTATCCTTAATATATGATACTGTTCCTGCATCAATGATTGCTCTATTGGATGATTTTGCTGAAACTGGCGAATTAACCATGGAAGAATATTTCATGTTAAAAGATGAAGTTGTTAATGTACTTCTTACAACATTGCCATCGGGTGAAGATTTTGGTAGTGTCTACACAACTTTATTTACCATAGCTGGTGCTTTTGATATTGTTGCTTTTGATGATTATCTACCTTACGCTAATTTCTTTGGTACTATTGATCATACACTTTTAGATATCGCATTAACATTTGTTGGCGATTTAGATCAAACAACAGTTGAAGATATTTCGACAATTGTTGATGGTATGGTTATTCCTGGTGAATATGTATATGATGAATATTGGGAACAATGGTACTACGAAGATGATACAGTAGACTTTGAAAAAGTTATTGAACTTGCTGTTTATGTTGGTAATTATCTAGATGCATTCAAATTAGATAATGCAGCTAAGTTTGCTGCTTTAGATACTTTAATGACAAGTGCTCAAGTTGAAGAACTCGTTCTTCTATTTGGCGAATCTGTTAAAGATGCAATGATGCTTCAAATGTCACCTGAGGAATATGAACTTGCTGCAATGATTATTGATGAAGTCTTAGCAAATTATGATAACTTTATTGCTGCAGGCGACATCGTTAATGCAGTTGGTATGAATGTCGTTGATGAATTCCTAACAACAAGTGGTTCAATGTTATTGGATCTATATGCTCTAATGAACAATGGTAATGGTGATCTTACTGATCCATTATTTGTAGCTGATGTTGAAGCAGTTCTTGCTCAAATGGTTAATTATAAAGCAGCATTTACTGATGAACTTGATGCAGCATCTATTGAAGTATTATTAAGTCTTGTACGCATTCCATTAAAGGTTCAACTCCTTATGGTTAGCGGTTTGACTCCTGTAGAAATCGATGAGTTACTCGATGCTGGCATCATTCCATTAACTGCTATTCTTGATCTATACATCACATTTGTTGGTTACATCGACGAAGAATTTGTCATTGATGTTGCTGTATTAGCAAATGAAATGATTATTCCTGGTGAATATGTTCCTGGCTTATTGGTTTGTCCTGAAGATCCTTTAAATTGTTATTGGGAAGGTGATTACTATGAACGCGATACAATCGACTTTGAAGTTGCGGTTGAACTTGCGGTTTATGTTGGTAACTACTTAGAAGCATTCAAGACAGCCAATCCTACTAAGTTTGATGCAGTAAGTGCATTATTCACTGATGGGGATGTCTTTGCTCTATTAACTATTTTCACTGACTTATTCTTAAGTGAAATGGAAACTGAAATGGATCCTGATAGTTATGCAAGAGTTACAATCGTTATCGATGAAGTACTTGCTAATTATGATGAAATTATTGCTGGCCTTGAAGTCTTCGGTTCAGTTGGTATGGGCGTTGTTGATGAATTCCTATTAACAAACGGACAAATGCTATTGGATTTATATGCTCTAATGAACAATGGTTCTGGTGATCTTTCTGATCCACTATTCGTAGCTGATGTTGAAGCTCTTCTTGCTCAACTGGTTAATTATAAAGCTGCAATTACTGATGCATTAGATGCTACATCCATTGAAACTCTCTTATCCTTAGTAAGAATTCCATTGAAACTTCAATTAATATTTGAAAATGATTTAGATCCAGTAGATATTGATGAACTTCTGGATGCAACAATAGCTCCATTAATTCCAATGCTCGATTTGATGATTACATTTGCAGGTTATATCGATGAAGTAGCTATTATGGATGTTGTTCTACTAGCTAATGATATGATTATTCCTGGTGTATTTGTTGATGATGGATTTGGTGGTTATTATGAACCAGATACAAT
>JACZKY010099564.1_pt1 | contig 13293 bp, 18 predicted proteins | sample 8237611 | NCBI WGS metagenome assembly JACZKY01 (sample SAMN16148055, study PRJNA663545) | marine sediment metagenome | biome: sediments and biomass from bioreactor inoculated with such sediments; feature: coastal sediments; material: methane- and iron-fed bioreactor; isolation source: Bothnian...
TTTCTTGCTATCGTGTTTACAGCAATATTGGTATTTTCAAACACAATATTTTTTGATTGGACATATGGTTTAACAGAATCGACAGAAGTAAAATGTTTGGAATGTGGAGAGATGATACCTGAGACAAATAAAATTTGTCCCAATTGCGGAAGCGAAAATTGATTTTATTTGGAGAGCTTATACTTCTCAAAACAGCCCAACAAAGCGTGCACCCGACGCTGGGGATTCTGGCGCGATTCCAAGCATTTTTCTACGCCTCAGCATTTTCCCAATCGGACGGCGTCCCGCCGCTCGCCCCAGCGCGGGTAACGCAAACCGTTGGGCAACCCCGTGCATAACAAAGGGAAATTATGGAACAGATAATCAAAGATAATGCGAGCGCCATTTTTGCTTTGTTAGGTACACTTGCTGGTGCAATACTGACTTTTGTTGGGACATGGATTCTTCAAAGTCAAGAAGCTAGAAATCGCTTATTGGAAAAAGTGCTTGATAAGCGCATTCAATCCCACGAGAAGGTTATTGAATTATCAAAACTCCTTCGGCAAATGACAAGTTTAGGTTATGTTGAAAAAAGTGGTGAATTGGCAAGAACGCAAACCCTTATGATGTCTCACGAATCTTTTGATGACTTTTTGTTGAAATTTTCTCAGACTGGCGCAAATGATTCCACATGGCTCTCGACAGAAGTGACACGCGAACTGTATCTTGTTCAAGATTATTTTATTAATCTCTATGAATTTCTACGGGATGTAAAACCAGATAAATTTCCAGAAATTGGGCGCATAATAAGGCAAGATTTTATAGATTTCTCATCAAGCCTTGAAAAACTTGCCTTCGCTTTTTTTGCAAAAGACTTGACCAAAATGAAGCTAAATGACTTAAACCAATGGCATAAGTACCCGATAAAAACAACACAGAAAAGGTTGAATGAGACTGCATTCTGGAAAAACAAAGATGAAATTCTTAAAATCATAAATGCGTGAAAGACATAAAGGTTGCCCAACAAAGCGTGCACCTGACGCTGGGGAGTCTGCGCACATTCCAAGCAGTTTTCTACGCCTTAGCATTTTTCTGGCTGGACGGCTTCGCCGTCCCCGCCCCAGCGCAGGTATCCCCTAACGGGGACGGTGGCGCAAACCGTTCGGCGGCAAACTGCGCAGCGATAGACGAGAAAAGAATTCAAAAGATAAAGCGCTATGATTTATGTAGCCAGATTATCTCATCCTTAAGTTAACTCGATAAAGTGAGAAGTATAAGAATGTCTAATTTTGATTCATTGCTATCACGCATATTACTCAGAAATGGCGCTCTTTTGATTATTCCTCCGATGGTCATTACATTTGGACTTTGGGGAGCATTACCTGCCGCCTATAGCCCTGCTATATTCTGGAAGGACATACCAAATTGGTTGGGTTTACCAGAAATTATATTCCGTATTTTAGTTTTTAGCCTGCCAGGAATCTTGTATTTTGGAAAAAAAGAAGTGGGGCAACCTTTGGGCTGGTATTTATATTTCGGAGGATTAGCAGTTTATCTTGCGAGTTATTTAGTGCAAATTGTTTATCCTGACAATGCATGGAGTCAAAGCGTAATTGGTTTTACTGCGCCCGCTTGGTCAACCGTATTTTGGTTTGCAGGTATTGGTTTAGTATGTGCGCGAAGTTGGCTCCCGATTCCTTGGCATCGCGCTATTTATTTATTAAGTGCGTCCATCTTTTTGGTATTCCATGTTGGACATACTGGATTGGTTTATTTCAACATGATTCATTAAGTTTCATTTTTGAAAGAAGCCGCCGAACAAAGCGTCCCGATAGAACTGGGATGATATGCACTGGACGCTGGGGATTCGTCGCCGTTTTCAAGCAGTTTTCTGGCTTCGAGTTTTTTCTGCTCCCAAACAGAGTCCATGCCCGCCCCAGCGCGGGTATCCCCTAACGGGGACGGTGGCGCAAACCGTTCGGCGGCTGTCAAGCAACAGAATGTAATCAAAAGGAAAAAATGTGAAAGCAAACTCCTTCATCAAATCCGACCTCTTCATCCTTATTTTTCTCGCCGCAGCAAAGCTGACTTTGCACTTGCTCACCAACAACCAATATGGCTTTCATCGGGATGAACTCGCTACCCTACACGACGCACGCAATCTCGCCTGGGGCTTTATTGCCTATCCGCCGTTAACTCCGTTCCTTGCAAGCATTGAGCTTGAACTCTTCGGGACATCGTTGGTCGGCTTTCGCTTTTTCTCGGCGCTGTCGCAGTCCATCGTGATGGTCATTGCGGGTTTGATGGCTAAGGAACTCGGCGGCTCGCGCAGGGCGCAAATTCTCGCCGCGTTTGGAACGGGCATCGGCGTGTTCACCCTCATTCAAGGCGCGCTCTTTCAATACGTCGCCTTCGATTTTCTGTGGGTTGTGTTACTTGCCTACTTCACCATCCGCCTGCTCAAAACAGATAATCCGCGCTGGTGGCTGGCGATAGGCACAGTCATTGGCTTGGGCATGATGACGCGCTACACAATGGGCGTGCATGTCATTGGTTTGGTTCTCGCGGTTTCACTCACGCAAACGCGAAAACATCTCAAATCTCCATGGCTATGGGCGGGTGTAGCAATTGCCCTCGTCCTTTTTTTGCCCAATCTCATCTGGCAATTTCAACACAACTTCATCTCGTTCGAATTTCAAAAATCCATCCATGATCGCGATGTAAGCATCGGTCGCGCTGACGGGTATTTCACAGACCAACTGCTCATGCCTAATCCTTTCATTCTGGCATTTTGGATTGCAGGCTTGCTTTACTACTTCCGCCAATCAAAATATCGGATGCTTGGCTGGATGTACCTGATTCCTATCGCAATCTTTTTTCTCTTGCAGGGGCGCGGCTATTATCCTGCTCCGATTTATCCCATGCTAATCGCGGCAGGCGCAGTGGTATTTGAGCGCTGGTTGGGGACTCTCGCTCCAAAAATCGCGCTTCGCTATTCAATCTTGAACTGGGTTTCTCTTTCACTGGGATTGGTTGTCGGAGGAGCATTGATGCTTCCCCTCGCGCCCATCAACTCAGCCTTATGGGATATTACTTCCGATGTGCATGATAACTTTTCCGAACAACTCGGCTGGCGCGAACTGAATCAACATGTCGCAGACGTCTATCACACACTGCCCGTTGAAGAAAAACCCCGCACAGCGATTCTCGCTGGCAACTACGGCGAAGCAGGCGCTCTGGAATTATATGGAGGCAAATATGACCTTCCCCAAGTCATCAGCCCTGCGAACTCCTTCTGGTTGAAAGGCACACCTGCCGAAAATATTGATGTATTGATTGTTGTCGGCTACTCTAAAGAAACAGCCGAATTATATTTCAACTCATGCACACTGGCAGGTAAGATTATCAACCAGTATGGCGTGATCAACGAAGAAAGCGAACTCCGAGATTTATTCCTTTGCAAGGGCTTGCGCCAACCGTGGTCTGAGTTATGGGTTGTCATGCAACGGTTCATGTGAGCTTTGGTAAATGAGTCTTGTATTTACAGAGCCGCCGAACAAAGCGTCCCGATAGAACTGGGATGATATGCACTGGACAGGTGGGATTCTGCGGTCATCTCAAGCAGTTTCCACGCCTTATCATTTTTCCAGTTGGACGGCTTCGCTGTCCCCGCCCTGGTTGTCGAGCCTGTCGAGACACAGCGCAGGTCTTGTGCCCAGAATGGGTAATTCCTTAACGGGGACGGTGTCCCACTCGCTCCGCTCCGCTCGGGACGGTGGCGCAAACTGTTGGGCGGCAAGTAAACGATTTTTGTGTCAGTATTTAGTGTCGTCGAACAAGTGCAGCATTAAAAGATAAAAGGAATGACCAATTTGGTTTTCCGTGAAAAATCAACATATTCAGAATAATTTTCGCGAAGATATTGTTCTTCGACCATAATACGGATAGATATTACAACCGTAACGATCACTCCCACAATAAGGTTAAGCAGAGAAATGTGACCTAAAATTCCAGACCAGATAATCGCCAGCGCTGAAGCATACATTGGATGACGTATGAATTTATATGGCCCAGACGAGATCAAATTTCCTTGTTTGGGCTCTGCATGAATGTTAAATTGTCCAGGCTGAAAGTTGCGCCGAGCCCAGGGCATCACTGCTACAGCAAGCACTTGCACCAGGAGGAATAGGTTGACTGAGAATAAATTCCCTGAGATCAATAAATACAATCCTGCCAAAATGGTGGTCGGAAGGGCTAATTTTGAAATAATTTTCACTGTATAGTCTCCAATTTGTAGAAGTAATTCAAATTCAGTAAGTAAGCTTTGGCCATTGACAACATTGTTATTGAGGAAACAAGCCTAGTTGAGCTAAGATGGCGAAACGGTCAGGTGATCCCCAGTGTTCGACGATCTTTCCATCTTCGAATCGGCACATATCGAAGACCGTAGCCTCAAAGGATTTTCCATTGGGTGGTCCCATAAAACCACCTCGATTAGTCCCACGAGCGATCATCCGAGCCCAGAGCTTATCTCCGTCTGCAACTAAATCTTCAATCGTCAAAGAAAAATCAGGGAAAGCAGTGCGCAGATATTGGATGTCTCCTTTAAAACCATCAATGGTTGAATGTAGCCCAAATTGATGCTCGATGAAATCGGGATTGAAATGATTATAGAGCACATCATAATTGCCTTGGTTGAATGCTTCAGTGATCACTTGACGGAAAGCGGCTTGGTTTTGTTTTGTTGACATTTGATGCTCCTTTAGACGATCATGCGACATTAATTTGTTTTCAGTTATACTTATATTGCTTGTTTTCCATATTCATTACAGTTATAATGTATTTATTACATACATAATATATCCGATTTATCTAATTGTCAAGAGTGAGAATGTGACCCAAGTTTCAAAACCAAAACATCGATATAACTCCACTAGACGCCAAGCTCAGGCCAATGAGACTCGTAGGCAAATCATTGCGGTGTCTGGTAAATTATTTTCAATGCATGGTTTGGAATTCGATTCGTGATAAAACTAGTCCATGACCGATCAGAAGATCGCCATCTCACTCAAACGATTCCTGCTCATTGAACAGTGCCCAGCGGATTGGAAGGGCTTGGACCTGTATTTGTTTCGTGACGAAACCGTGGTTTTCTATGTCGGCCAATCCAACCTCGCGTTTGCACGGGTCTGGGAGCATCTCCTCAGCGGTTTCAAGGGACACTCCATCACGGGGCGCTTTGTGTGGTGTAATTGGCCAACATCCATGAAATTCACGATTGAATTACTCAGTTCACAGTACGAGCAATTTGATATGATCGGCAATGACCTGAATGCCGCCGAACGATTGCTAATTCAGCAATGGTCCCCCTGCTTCAATGTGTCGCAGAATAGCCAACCAACGCCGTTACCAACGACATATTTGCCGCCGAATGTCCCATTTAGACGGAGGCGAAGCTTAAATATGCTCATTCACGAGGCACAACGAGCAGTACAAGCGGAAGATACACAACTTTGGATACAGAGTTTGGAGTAGCACAAATAATGGGAATCCCCTTCGGGGACGATCCTCTACGAGGACTTTGCAGCAAACCGTTAAGCGTTTACAGTTACAGTATTCACTCAAACCAAACCACGGAGAATTGACATGAATCTCAAACAAATTAGTTCTAGCACTATTGCACTTCTTATCGTTGCCCTGATTGTACTTGCCACGGGCACGTATACTGACAATGGCGGCTTTCAACTTGCTGGGTTTTTATTTCTCTTAGTTGGTTGCCTACTTGCATTCAAACAGGTACGTGACCGCAACAACTCGACCTGATGATCGTTGTTCAAGTCAAATATAATAGTACGTACTAGTAGCAAAACGGGATGTTCTTTCAAATCTGGCTTCTAGTACGAAGTTTGGTGTTGGTTCAGCTGCAAGAAATTTTGCGCAATATAAAAACGCCTTACAAAGCGTTCGGCTGACAAGTGGGATTCGCCGCGTTTTTTGGCAGTTTTCAACGCTTCGGCGAGATTCCGTTTTTCAGGTCCGCTCCACTTCCTGTCCGCTTGCGGCTAACACACGCCATTCGGCGGCTGGCTAAAGACAAGAAGTGATAAAACCGACAGACAAGAAAATAGAGGCTTTTCATGGCAGAAATTAAACAGGCTATATACCTCATCAATCCAGTCAAGAAAATGCTAATTCTGTTCGTCGCACTGCTTGCTCTCGCCGCCTGCAACCTCTTGACAACGACAGAGGAAGCGCCCGGAGTTGGCGAAAAAGCCGAGCGTGGATATGCGGTCTGCGGCCCGATCATCACGGCGCTGGAGCAGTATCAAGCGGAGAACGACGCGTATCCTGAAGTGCTTGAAGAACTCGTGCCTGACTATCTCCCCGAAACCCCAACGGAAGTTAACGACCAGCCGATCAACTACACAAAGAGCGATGAAAGTTTTTCTCTTTCCTTCCATTACATCGGCCCCGGGATGAATACCTGCACGTACACGCCTAGGAATAAATGGAAGTGTTCAGGGGCGTATTAATATCAGACTTTAGAAGTCTCTTGAAGGAGAGATTCTCATGGAAATGAAAAACATTCCCTTTGGCATAACAAACTGGTCGGAGATCGTCCCAACCGAACACAAAGGTGAGACGGGAACAGCACTCTGGCGCACACGGCAATTTGACAATATCCGCGTGCGGATGGTGGAATACAGCGCAGGATACTTTGCAGACCACTGGTGCGAGAAAGGTCACATTCTGTTATGCCTCGAAGGTGAATTGCACACCGAACTTCCAGATGGCAGACAGTTTACCTTGTCCGCGGGCATGAGCTATCAGGTTGCGGATGAAGCGGAAGCGCATCGTTCCCACACAAAAACAGGAGCGAAGTTATTTATCGTTGATTGATGGTTTAATCGCAGGAAAAACCCGCACGCACTGCAACGTCACCTGCACAGGAATATGGGGTTGATTCGAGAAAAGGAAAGCGAGCAGACATGTCCATTACCGTTGAATTCTCAGGAATCACAGCCCGGATTATCCTATCCGGAGATATTGATTACTCGACCCAGGAAAAAAACCTCAAGGAATACAACAAAGCGCTCAACGCAAAAAACATCAAACAGATCCAGGTAGATCTTGCCAACGTCACATTTTTGGATTCGTCGGGCATTCGGGCGCTGTTGTCTCTGCAGGTCAAAGCCGGCAAAAAAGGAATATCCATGCTGCTGTTGAACTGTAACAACCTCATCCGTGAAATCTTCGAGATCGGCGGCTTCGATAAAATGTTCACCATGCAGTAAAGACGGCAGGGGAATTACGCGCGGGGATTCATGTATAATCCCGCTTCTATGAAAAACGCAAATTACGATCTCGTCATTTTCGATTGCGACGGCGTGCTGGTAAACAGCGAACCGCTTGCCAATCAGGTATATGTCCAAATCCTTGCTGAGCATGGATATCAAGTCAACACTGAGGAATACCTGCGTGAGTTCGCAGGCGCAGCCATTACCCAGCGGCTGGAGGTTACTTCGCAGAAATTGAACTGGACCCCGCCGTCGAATTTTGTTTCTGTCTTCAATGAACGGCTGGCGGTGTTGACAAAGCGGGAACTAAAACCTGTGCCTGGAATTCACGAGCTCATCGAAAGCCTGCGCGTACCGATCTGCATCGCCTCGAACGGGACCCGCAAGGAGATCCTGCTGCGATTGAAAATCGCCAATCTGACGGAGCAATTCGGAAATGCAATCTTCAGCGGACTGGAAGTAGCTCGCCCCAAACCCGCACCGGATGTCTACCTTGCCGCAGCAGAATCCTTCAACACTCCGCCCTCAAAGTGCATCGTCATCGAAGACAGCGTCACAGGTGTCACCGCCGCTGTTCGCGCAGGCATGAAAGTCTACGGGCACGCCGCGTTTACCCCTGCCGAAGCCCTGCAAAGCGCTGGCGCAATTCCCTTTGAAACCATGCTGGAACTAAAAGAAATGTTGGCTTAAAAGCTGGCAGGCTAATCCAGATAAAAATCTCTCAACGTCCTAACATCCTGAGCCGTCAAGCCCAGTCCTTCACTCACATAGCGATCAAAGGAACCGAATTTCCGGTCAATGGTATCGAATGAAGCGGACAGATACTCGGGCCGCACTTCTAAAAACCCCTTAACCACCTCGGCATATTTTTCGCCTTTCAAAAGACGAATCAGCCTAAGATTAAATTCCTGAGATGCGAAATAATACTGGTTCGAAAGAAGATAATCCTCCATCACTACTTCCAGCGGGACACCCAATATCCGCAAGAGGATGGCCGCCGCAAACCCCGTCCGATCCTTCCCAGCCGCGCAATGAAATAAAACTGGAAAGCCTTTCGACGATAATAATTCCTGAAAAAACTGGCGCATTTTAGGGGCAAAACGAACGGCAAGATCGACACTGGTGCCCATCATAAATTTGACAGGGTCAATATTCCTCATGTTGTCATTTATGAATCTGTCGCGGGAATTACGCCACACTTCGGTACTTAAATCCAGAATCGGGATGTGAACGAGAAGCACATCCATATTGAAAGGGATACGATCAGGCTCTGCATCCTTTTCATGCTCGGCTCGAAAATCAATGATCTTATCGAGGCGCATGGCTTCCAGATATCGAAAATCAGTATCTGATAATTTATGCAGGTGATCGGAACGATACAATGTCTTCCAGCGTGTCACTCGGCCATTTGTTGTTTGATATCCACCCAAATCTCTAAAGTTCCGTGTTCCTGAGAATTTCAAATAGCGCTTTTTTCCATCCAGGTAGCGTTCTACGGCCTCTACTTCAATATCAAGTTGATCAAACATTTTCACATTCTCCTCTCTAAAATTACCAATGTCAGTATATTCCCGTTTTACAAGATTGGATTAACAGCTTGTTATTTCAAGGTAATGGTTCTATTAATCTTCGTCGCTGCCATCAAACTTGGAAGGCGGAAATACTGCATGTATAATTCCATCACTGGAAAAATCTGATCCTATGAACATTCTTAAAACCAAACGCCTGCTTATCCGCCAGCTTAACGAAAACGATGCTGGCTTCATCCTTGAATTGCTCAACGAACCGTCTTTTATTCAAAATATTGGGGATAGAAACGTCCGCAGTTTGGAAGATGCCCGCGCCTACGTTCTTAATGGACCTGTGGCCAGCTACGCCAAAAACGGTTTTGGTCTCAGCCTTGTCATTCTCAAAGAAACGGGGGAATCGATCGGCATGTGCGGGCTGATCAAACGGGACCAGCTGGAAGATGTGGATATTGGGTATGCATACCTGCCGCGTTACTGGTCAAAAGGGTACGCGGTTGAAGCCGCGCTGGGGATGAAATCCTACGCAAAAGATGTTGTCAAGCTAAAGCGCCTTGCCGCAATTGTAGATCCCGCGAACGCAGGCTCCATCCGCGTGCTGGAAAGGCTCGGCATGAAGTTTGAAAAAATGTTCAAACTTTCGGAAGATGACATTGAACTAAAGCTATTTGGCTGTGAGTTGTAGGTCGTAAAATATCAACAGGAGAAATCATGCTCAAGGAAACCATTGCCCTGGAAACGCTTCGTCAACGCATTGAAAAAGCCGAATTTGAGGCGGGCGACACATCTGATTTTATAGATCTGGGAAAACCGAGCGAAAGCCAAAAGAAACAAGCGCGTGAATTCATCGAAAAGAAAATGGCCGAGGCGGAATCTTTGAAAACCGATCTCCACAAATTGATCGAACAGACTCCAAAAGAAGCCGTGGAGGAATGGGTCAACTGGCACAAGGAAGTTTTGCAGAAAATCCTGCTCGAACCTCAAACAAACACGCAAAGTAAAACGCGCGCCTTCACAGCACGTAACACTCTGGCCGAATGGGATAAAGTCCTGCAAAAAGAGCAGGAGTTTGTACGCATTAATTGGTATTACTTAAAAGATTACAAAGCGAAGGCAATAAAGGAATTTAAAAATAAGTGGTGGAAGTTTTGGTCATGAAATCCTTCACGCTCTCATCCATCGCCACGGTAAAAAACATCCGTAGGGAAGTTGAAGATGACAATTGGGGCGGCGTTGTTTCGTGCATCGAACTTACCCCCGCGTTCAGCGAAGAGGCCCTGCACCAGATAGAAAGTTTCTCGCATGTGGAAGTATTCTTCATCTTTCACCTTGTGGAAGACGCGAAGGTTGAAAAAGGCGCAAGACACCCTCGCAACAACCCGCATTGGCCCAAGGCAGGCATCTTTGCCCAGCGTGGAAAGAACAGACCAAACCGCCTTGGCGCGACGATCTGCAAGATCATCAAACACGAAGGTTCTCAGCTCTTCGTGCAGGGGCTTGACGCAGTTGACGGCACTCCCGTGTTGGACATCAAACCGGTCATGAATGAGTTTTTGCCGAGAGAAAAGGTGACTCAGCCAAAGTGGGCAACTGAGTTAATGAAGAACTACTGGAAAACAGAATAAAATCATCACATTATCAACACATTTTTTTCACCTGTCCATTAATATCGCTGTATAAACTGAGTCAACTTTAGACAAGGAGAGAAGAAATGGACAACGATGACAGGCAGGTAGGACAAATTCTCAACCGCAGGGATGTACTGAAAATTCTAGGGCTCGGCAGTGCCGCAGGTATCTTGACAGCATGTGCGCCGCAGATCGCAGAAACTTTATCACCGACTAGTGCGCCTGCGACACTTGCGCCAATAACACAGATCGCGGAGGCAACAACTGGTAGTGCAGGCACAACGATCCCAGCTTGTATAGTGCGCCCTGAGCTGACCGAGGGACCCTATTTTGTAGATGAAATGCTAAACCGCTCTGACGTTCGCACTAATCCCTCAGATGGAGCAATCTCACAAGGCGCTCAACTTGATCTTGCATTCAACGTTACACAAATTAATGCAAACGGATGTACTCCGCTCCCAAATGCGCAAGTGGGCATCTGGCATTGTGATGCTTTCGGAGTGTATTCAGACGTCCAAAATGCAGCTGGGAAAAAATTTCTGCGCGGGTATCAAGTCACAGACGCGAACGGCTTCGCCCAGTTCATCACCATTTACCCCGGTTGGTACCCAGGTCGCACCGTTCACATTCATTTCAAGATACGGGTTGATAATTACGAATTCACATCCCAACTATTCTTCGATGATGCCTTCACTGACCAGGTCTATTTGCAGGAGCCATATGTACAAAGAGGCGAGCGTAATCCGCGCAACACGGGAGACAACATTTACAACAACGGCGGCAGCCAGCTGACGCTCAACGTGGCGCCAAACGGAACAGGATATTCTGCCTCCTTCGACATTGGCTTGCAAATATAAATCCTCAACATCAAGATCTCCCGAACATAGGGAGATCGTTTATTTTCCCTTGTATAATCGTTCAATCGTATCTTTCCAATAGGAGAATTTATGAAAGCCATTCGTTTTATCGGTGCAAAAAAGCCTTTGGAAATGCAGGAAATCCCCATCCCTGAGATCGATGAAAGGGAGATTTTAGTTAAAGTCAAGGCTGCGGGGATATGCCATTCGGATGCGCATTACCGCGCGGGAATTTCACCTGTCCGACCCGTGCCTCTCACTCTTGGGCATGAAGTGGCGGGGGTTGTTGAAAGAATCGGCACACAGGTAACAAGCCTGAAAGTTGGAGATCGAGTCTGCCTGCATTACAACATCTCATGCGGGAACTGTCATCAATGCACCACAGGCAACGACCAGTTTTGTGAAAAAGTGCTGATGCTTGGCCACTATACAAATGGCGGCTATGCTGAATACATCTCCGTGCCTGCGCGAAACGCCATTCTTCTGCCTGATGAAATTCCATTCGAACAAGGCGCGACCTTGATGTGCGCTTCCGCAACCGCGTTCCATGCATTGCGAAAAAGCAGGTTGAAAGGCGGCGAGATCGTTGCCATCTTTGGCGTGGGCGGACTGGGACAATCTGCCGTACAGCTCGCCAAAGCTTTCGGCGCAATCGAAGTCTATGCAGTGGACATCAACAAGGAAAAACTTGATCTTGCAAAACAATACGGCGCGATACCCATTAACGCGAAACTGGTCAATGCTGTGGAGGAAATAAAAAAACTTACGAATGGCAAAGGCGTGGATGTAGCCATCGAATTGATCGGCTTACAGCAAACCATGAAGCAGGCTGTTCAGGTTGCTGGAATAATGGCGCGCGTGGTGATTGTCGGCCTATCCAACAAGCCGCTTGAAATCGACACATACAATGAACTGATCGGCAATGAAATTGAGCTCATCGGCTCGAACGACCACCATCTGCAGGAACTCCCTTTGCTGATCGAAATGGCGCGCAAAAAGGTCTTGGACACTTCCCACATAGTCACAAAAACCGTCCCACTGGATGCAGATGCTGTCAACCAAGTGTTGGATGAACTAGAGGCATTCAGCGGCGACATTCGCACAGTCATCACCCCCGCCTCAAACTAACTGATACCTGTTCCTGTTTCGAAGATATAATCTCCCCGAAAGGTTTCTCCAATGACAAATCAAAACGCAACCATAACACTCAACCCAAAACGCATCCTTATCGCCCTGCTCATCCTGGTGGCGGTCATCGTCGGCCTAAGCATCTATGGTCAAAAAGTACGATTCTTCGGCGTGGCAGATATCCACGGTCCCTGGCACGAATTTATACTGGACCAACTCATGCAGAATTTCTATCTGGACGCAGAAGGCAACATCACCACCTATATCAATGCTTTGCTGCTGTTTATTCCATCGTTATTGCTGGCGGCAATCGGCATCTGGAAGATTTCACTTAAAGATAAATTCAGGTTTCACTGGATCGGGCTGGCGATGATCTTCCTTTACCTCTCCATTGACGAAGCCGCCGTCATCCACGAAAGCCTGATCAAGCCCATGCGCGCCGTCTTCGGAGCAAACGGCTTCTTCTATTTTGCATGGGTCATCCCGGGCGTTGCAGTCGTTGCGGCGTTCGGCCTGGTGTATCTGATGTTCTTCCTGCACCTCGATAAAAAATTCAAAATCCTGTTCTTTTTCTCCCTCGCGGTTTACATCGCCGGTGTGATCGGCGGCGAAATGATCAGCGGATATTTTGCCTCAGGCCTGGGTCAAAAGAACTTCACCTATGCTGTCGTCGCCAGCCTCGAAGAGTCCATTGAATATATCGGCTGCTCTTTGATCATTTATTCCCTGCTGAAATACATCGAACACTATCTTCCCGAAGGAATTACCTTCAAAGCATCATGATCCCAGATCGAGTCGTATCCATCACTGAACTAAAGCGCAACACAGGTGAACGCGGTAGCCGTAAATTCATCGCCGTCAACGGCATCGTATATGA